>ERZ791741.2251-NODE-2251-length-14039-cov-3.819794_pt1 | contig 14039 bp, 17 predicted proteins | sample MGYA00510040_ERZ791741 | MGnify/ENA primary metagenome ERZ791741 (study PRJEB30046, sample SAMN00791960) | human gut metagenome | study: EMG produced TPA metagenomics assembly of the A metagenome-wide association study of gut microbiota in type 2... | reverse complement strand
GGGGTGATTGTATGCGGCAGGCACAAGCTCCGCAGAAGAAGTCCCCCAGCCGAACGCCCGCCCTGCGGATCGAGCCGGAAAAGCGGCTCTGTCCGGCCTTTGATCCGGTCAGCATCGCCACCTTCCCGGTGGCGGAGCCGGAAGAGATGGGCTATCGGGTGCTGGACAACTTCTGTGAGGAGCATATCCAGTAAACGGAGGAGCCGTGTCCGGGCGCTGCCTGGATGCGGCTCTTCTGTCAGGAAGTTCTGTTTGTCATGGGCGCGGAATCATGGTACAATGGCTGTAAGGACAGCCGCTGGATTTCACGGCACGGCGGCCGCGTGACATCTCAATGAACAAGACGGGGAGTGGACCCATTGAAACGATGCTTCATTTTTGCCGCAGGCACCTATTACGGCCTGCGGGAGCGGCCCCAGACAGGGGACCTGGTGCTGGCGGCGGATGCCGGGTATCTGGCCTGCCGCCAGGCGGGGATCACCCCGGATCTGCTGCTGGGAGACTTTGACTCCATGGATCAGCCTGCGGACTTTGACCATGTCTGTCGGGTGCCGGTGGAGAAGGATGACACGGACACCATGCTGGCTGTGAAGACGGGGCTGGAGCAGGGCTGCGGCGAGTTTTACATTTACGGCGGCACCGGCGGCAGGCGGCTGGACCACACCCTGGCCAATCTGCAGACACTGCTGTATCTGCGCCGCCATGGGGCCAGGGGATACCTCTATGACAATGATTTTGTGTGGACGGCTGTGGAGAATGAGACCATCACTGTGGAGCAGACGGTGGAGTGGGGCCTGCTCTCCGTCTTCTGCCTGGGTGCACCGGCCTCCGGCATTGACGAGAAGGGTGTGCAGTATCCCCTCTCCCACGCCTCCCTCTCGGCGGAGTTCCCCCTGGGCGTCAGCAACCACATCATCGAGCCCAAGGCCCGGATCACCGTCCGGAAGGGCGCCCTGATCGTGGGGTGGGAGCTGCCGTCTGGTGGCGTTGTTTCCGAGATAAAATAGCGTGCCGGACAAAGTTCAGTTGCGGCGGCAAGAAAGTTATTGTATAATAGAGACAGCGGAAAGGTCGACCTTTCCGAAAGAACACCGATGACCGTGGGACCAGGGTTGGGCACGGCAGTCAAGGAGGAACTTGCCATGGCAAAATTTACCGTGAACGGCCGGGCCGTGACAGTGGAAAACAACCAGAAGCTGCTCCGCTACCTGCGGGATACCCTGCATCTCACCAGTGTAAAGGACGGCTGCAGCGAGGGCGCCTGCGGCACCTGCACAGTGCTGATCGACGGTAAGCCCACCAAGGCATGCATCCCCCAGACCGATAAGCTGGAGGGCAAGTCCATCGTCACGGTGGAGGGGCTGACCGATTTTGAAAAGCAGGTCTATACCTACGCCTTCGGCATGGCGGGGGCGGTTCAGTGCGGCTTCTGCATCCCCGGTATGGTGATGAGCGCCAAGGGATTGCTGGATATGAATCCCAATCCCACCCGGGAGGAGGCGGCCTACGCCATCCGAAACAATATCTGCCGCTGCACCGGCTATGTGAAGATCATTGATGCGATTCTGCTGGCCGCCGAGCTGTTCCGCAAGGGCGAGGTGCCGCCGGCTCCCGCTGATTGGTCCCTGGGGCAGCGGGTGCCCCGGGTGGACGTGGAGGAGAAGGTCACTGGCACCGGCATCTATCCCGACGACATCTATCTGGACGGCATGATCTACGGCAGCGCCGTCCGGTCCCAATACCCCCGGGCCCGGGTGCTGGCCATCCACACGGAGGAGGCCAGGGCCCTGCCCGGTGTGGTGGGGGTCTTTACGGCGGAGGACATCCCCGGGCAGAACAAGGTGGGCCATTTGGTGAAAGACTGGGACACCATGATCGCCGTGGGGGATATCACCCATTACTTGGGTGACGCCATCTGCCTGGTGGCGGCGGAGACACCGGAGATCCTGGCCCAGGCCAAGGCCCTGGTGAAAGTGGACTATGAGGAGCTGCCCATGGTCCGCAGTCCCCGGGAGGCCATGCTGCCAGACGCTCCCCTGGTCCACCGGACCGGGAACCTGCTGACCCACAAGCACATCCAGCGGGGCAACCCGGCAGAGGCCATCGCCAAATCGAAGCATGTGCTGACCCAGCACTTCTCCACACCCTGGACGGAACACGCCTTCCTGGAGCCGGAGTGCGCCGTGGCCTATCCCGACGGGGACGGGGTCATGATCCTCTCCACAGACCAGGGCGCCTACGACACCCAGCACGAGACCATGGGGATGCTGGGATTGCCGGCGGAAAAAGTGAAGGTCCGCAACTGCCTGGTGGGCGGCGGCTTCGGCGGCAAGGAGGACGTGACGGTCCAGCACCACGCCGCCCTGATCGCGTACCTGACCAAGCGCCCGGTGAAGGTGAAGCTCACCCGGGCGGAGAGCATTCTGATCCACCCCAAGCGTCACCCCATGGAGATGGAGTTCTCCATCGGCTGCGACGAGAACGGCATCATCCAGGGCGTGGCCGCCGAGGTCATCGCCGACACCGGGGCCTACGCCTCTCTGGGCGGGCCGGTGTTGGAGCGGGCCTGCACCCACGCCGCCGGTCCCTACAACTACCAGAATTTTGAGATCGACGGCTGGGCCTATTATACCAACAACCCTCCCGCCGGGGCCTTCCGGGGCTTCGGTGTCACCCAGACCTGCTTCTGCATCGAGAGCCTCTTAAACCAGATGGCGGACATCGTGGGCATTACCCCCTGGGAGATCCGCTACCGCAACGCCATTCGCCCGGGACAGGAGCTGCCCAACGGCCAGATCGTAGACAACTCCACCGGCCTGGTGGAGACGCTGGAGGCGGTGAAGCCCTATGTGGAGAATAACCAGTACGTGGGCCTGGCTTGCGCCATGAAGAACGCCGGCGTGGGCGTGGGCATCCCGGACACCGGCCGGTGCCGCCTGGTGGTGGAGGACGGCAGGCTCCACATCTTTGCCGGTGCCTCCTGCATCGGCCAGGGCCTGGGCACGGTGCTGACACAGATGGTCTACGAGCAGACGGGCATTCCCCGGGACAGGATCGTCTACGAGCGGTCCAACACCTACTGCGCGCCGGACTCCGGCACCACCTCCGGCTCCCGCCAGACGCTGTTCACCGGCGAGGCGGTCCGCCGGGCCTGCCAGGATCTGAAGGAGGCCATGGGGGCCTCCGGCGGTCTGGACGCCCTGAACGGTCAGGAGTTCTATGGCGAATACCTGGGAAAGACGGACCCTCTGGGGGCCCCGGTGCCCAACCCCGTCAGCCACGTGGCCTACGGCTACGCCACCCAGGTGTGCATCCTGGACGACGAGGGGAAAATCCGCCAGATGGTGGCTGCCCACGATGTGGGCAAGGCCGTGAATCCCCTGTCCATCGAGGGGCAGATCGAGGGCGGCGTGGTGATGAGCATGGGCTTTGCCCTGACGGAGCGGTATCCCCTCACGGACTGCAGGCCCACCGCCAAATACGGCACGCTGGGCCTGTTCCGGGCCAACCAGATCCCGGAGATCACCCCCATCATCGTGGAAAAAGCGGGACTGAACGTGGCCTGCGGCGCCATCGGTATCGGCGAGATCACCTCCATCCCCACAGCCCCAGCCATTGCGGACGCCTACTACCGCTACGACGGCAAGTTCCGTACCAGTCTGCCCCTGGAGGGCACGCCTTACAGCCGTAAATAACAAGCGCCGCGGCGGTACTTCCGCCGCGGCCTGTCCGAATCTGCGTTACCCCCGCTCTCGCACTGTCACATGGACGGTGTCTCCGGGCTGCTTCCCGATTTGGGCCCGGATGTCCTTGCGCATCCCCAGGATGTGGCCGGGAGTGCCCATCCGCACCAGGCTCCCCGCGTAGGGGACGCCGTCAAAGGTGGCAGCCACCTTGACTCGGCCCTTACCGAATAGCGCCTGTACGTCATGGGGGAATTCTACATAGGCTCCGTCGATGTCCGGAACTTTCCGGATCACCGCATCGAATTCATAGACGGTTGGATTCATACCTGCTCCTCCGCTTTCAATTCCTCCAGGGCTTGGGCGGTATCCACGTCGCGGAGCTCCTCCGCCGGGACGTCCAGAAGGAGGAGATCCGCCTCGTGCCGCCGGATAACGGTGTTGCCGCCGTGGTCCTCCCGCAGCTCCAGCAGCTCCGGAAAGAACCGGGCAGGGAAGAGGCAGGGATTGCCCCGCACGCCGCCGTGGCCCAGAGCGACGATCTTCTCCGGCCGGGTGCGCCAGCGGTCCACCAGCTCTGCCACGCTCTCACGCCGCAGGAGGGGCTGATCGCTCACCTGGAACAGCACCCCGTCACAGTCCCGCAGAGCCGTCAGGCCCAGTTCGATGGTGTGGCTGATGCCGTAATCCGGGTGGGGATTGTGGATGGCGGCGAAGTGGAACTCCCCGGCCAGCCGCATGACCTCCGGGTATTGAGTCACCACCACGACTTTGTCAAACTTCTCGGCCGGGACGGCTTCCAGCGCCCGGAGGATGAGACTCCTGCCCCGCAGCTGGGCGGCCAGCTTATTTTCCCCAAACCGCCGGGCGTTGCCGGCGGCCATGACCACACAACCGATTTTCGGCTTGTTTTCCACATCCATCACCTCATTTTATCAGTAGTATATCCGCTTTCGCCGTGTCCAGTCAATGGACGGCGGAACTTTGATCAAAAAAGGAGGCTTGCCTGATGAGTAAAAGCGTCGGCAAAAGCGTCACCCGTGTGGACGCCTATGAAAAAGCCACGGGCCGCGCCAAGTATGTGGCGGACCTGTGCGATCAAAGCGCCCTGGTGGCCAGGATCCTGCACGCCACTATCGCCCACGGCTACGTGAAGTCCATCGACACTACGGAGGCTGAGGCCGTTCCCGGTGTGGTGAAGGTCCTGACTTGCTTCAACGTGCCCGATTACCGCTTCCCCACAGCGGGACACCCCTGGTCCACAGATCCCGCCCACCAGGACGTGGCGGACCGGCTGCTGCTGAACCATCACGTGCGGTATTACGGCGACGACATCGCCGCCGTCATCGCGGAGAACGAGATAGCTGCCGCTCAGGCCGTCCGGGCGCTGAAGGTGGAGTATGAGGAGCTGCCCTTCGTTCTGGACGTGCAGAAGGCCATGGAGCCGGATGCCCCACAGATCCACGAGGACTGCCCCGGCAATGTTCTGAAGCACACAGATATCCGCAGAGGCGACTATCAGACCGCCATCCAGGAGCCGGGCCTGATCCGGGTGGAGGGCTGGTACGACACCCCCACTGTCCAGCACTGCCACATTGAAAACCACGGCTGCTTCGCCTATGAGGAGGCGGGCCGGGTGGTGGTGGTCACCTCCACCCAGATCCCCCACATCATCCGCCGGGTGGTGGGGCAGGCACTGGGTCTGCCCTGGGGCAAGGTGCGGATCATCAAGCCCTACATCGGCGGCGGCTTTGGCAACAAGCAGGACGCTCTGTACGAGCCTTTGTGCGCTTGGCTCTCCACCCAGGTGGGGGGACGGCTGGTGCATCTGGAGTGCAGCCGGGAGGAGACCTTTGTCTCTAACCGGGTCCGCCACGCCATCCGCACCCACATCATCTCCTACGTCCGGCCGGACGGCACCCTGGTGGCCCGGAAGTTTGAGGCCTGGTCCAACCAGGGGGCCTACGCCTCCCACGGCCACAGCATCGTGGCCAAGGGCATGGGCGCCTTCCCCCAGCTCTACCCCTGCGACAATTTGGAGTGCGACTGCTGGACGGTCTACACCAACCGCCCCGCCGCCGGCGCCATGCGTGGTTATGGGATCCCCCAGGCCATGTGGGCCGGGGAGTGCCACATCGACGATATCTGTCAGGCTATCGGGATGGAGCCTATGGAATTCCGCCGGAAGAATCTGATGCCGGTGGGGTATACCGACGGCTTCTCCAGAAACGAGTTGTACGCCGACACCTTCAACCAGTGCATGGACAAGGGAATGGCGATGCTGGATTACCAGCGGAAATATCGGGAATACCAGAACCAGACTGGCCCTGTCCGCCGGGGCGTGGGCCTTGCGGTGTTCTGGTACAACACGGCTGTGTGGCCCATCTCGCTGGAGTCCTCCTCCTGCCGGATGGTGCTGAACCAGGACGGTTCCCTCCAGTTCCAGACCGGTGAGACGGAGATTGGACAGGGCTGCGACACCGCCTATTCCCAGATGGTGGCGGACGCGGTGGGTATCCCGGTGGAGGACGTCCATGTGGTGTCCACCCAGGACACGGACGTGACGCCCTTCGGCACCGGTGCCTACGCCTCCCGGCAGACGTACATCGGCGGCTTCAGCATCATGCAGACAGCCCTGGCCCTGCGAGAGCGGATTTTGCAGATCGCCCATGAGCAAACCCGGATGCCGGTATCTGTTCTGGATCTGGTGGATGGCAAGATCATCCGCAAGGAGGACGGCCGGGTCCTCAAGACTCTGGGCGAGCTGGCCACAGAGAGCCTCTACTCCCTGGAGCACAGCCAGCACATCACCGCCGAGACCACGGCCCAGATCAAGTCCAACGCCTACTCCTTCGGCTGCTCCTTCGCAGAGGTGGAGGTGGACGTCCCTCTGTGCAAGGTGAAGCTGCTGAATCTGGTCAACGTCCACGACTGCGGCACCCTCATCAACCCGGCGCTGGCAGAGGCCCAGGTCCACGGCGGCATGTCCATGGCCATCGGTTACGGCCTCAGTGAAGAGCTGAAGTTCGACGAGAAGACCGGAAAGCCCCTGAACAACAATCTGCTGGACTACAAGCTGTCCACCTTTATGGACCATCCCACGCTCCAGGCGGCGTTCGTGGAAAACCCGGAGCCCACCTCTCCCTACGGCACCAAGGCCCTGGGCGAGCCCCCGGCCTGTTCGCCGGCGCCGGCCATCCGCAACGCCATTCTGAACGCCACAGGTGTGGCCTTTGACGCATGCCCTATCACGCCCCATGTCCTCTACCGCGGATTCAAAGAGGCTGGGCTGATCGAAGACTAAAGGAGGGAACCACTCATGTATGATATGAAAGCCCTGTATCAGGCGGAGAGCGTTCAGGACGCGGTGGCCCTCCGGGTGGCCCATCCGGATGCCCAGATCATCGCCGGCGGATCCGACGTGCTGGTGCAGATGCGGGAGGGCAAGCGGGCCGGGGTGGAGCTGATCTCCATCTACGGGCTGGATGAACTCCGGGGCGTGACCCTGGAGGCAGACGGCACCCTGCGGATCGGCTCCCTCACCAGCTTTTCCCACATTACCCGGGATCCCCTGATCCAGAAATACCTCCATGTTTTGGGAGAGGCCGTGGACCAGGTGGGCGGTCCCCAGATCCGCAACATCGGCACCATCGGCGGTAACACCTGTAACGGTGTCACCTCCGCGGACTCCGCCTCCACTCTCCACGCCTACGACGCCATTGTGGAGCTGACGGGACCGGACGGTATCCGCCGCCAGCCCATCCGGGAGTTCTACATCAGGGCAGGCAAGGTGGATATCCGTCCCGGCGAGATCCAAACGGCCATCCTGATCGAAAAAGACAGTTATATTGACACATTTGGCCACTATATAAAGTATGCCATGCGGAATGCCATGGACATCGCCACCCTGGGAACCTCTGTGAACGTCCGCCTTTCCGCCGACAAAAAGACCGTGGAGCGGGCGCTTTGGCAAACTTTCCGTTTGCATCCTTGCCCGCTCTATGGGCGGGGCCGGTGCCCCTGCGGGCGGCGGCTGCGGAGGAGCTGGCCGCCGGACAGCCGGTGAGCCTGGAGCTGGCGGATCGCTTTGCCCAGGCGGTGAAGGAGGACATCAATCCCCGGGACTCCTGGCGGGCGGCCAAGGATTTCCGGATGCACATCGCGGTGGAGAGCGCCCGGCGGGCGTTCATCGAAGCGGTGAAGCTGGCGGGAGGTGACCTGTGATGGAAAAGCATGTGATGCAGTATCAGACTGTTCACTTCAATCTGAACGGCAAGGACGTGGAACGCACGGTGGACGTGCGGGCCAGCCTGACGGACATGCTCCGCAACGACTTCCGGATGACCTCCGTGAAGAAGGGCTGCGAGGTGGGGGAGTGCGGCGCCTGCAACGTCCTGATCGACGGGGAGGCATACAACTCCTGCATTTATCTGGCCGTGTGGGCGGAGGGCAAGCACATCCGCACCCTGGAAGGGCTGCTGGGCCCTAACGGCGAGCTCAGCGACATCCAGCAGGCCTTTGTGGACGAGGCGGCCATCCAGTGCGGCTTCTGCACGCCGGGCTTTATCCTGACGGCAGTGGAGATCCTGGAGAGCGGCAAGGAGTACACGGACGATGAATTGAGAAAACTCCTCTCCGGCCACCTGTGCCGCTGCACCGGGTATGAGAATATCCTCCGGGCGGTGAAAAAGACCATGTACAAGCGCCTAGGCAAGCCCATGCCGGAGGCGTGAGATCTTCAAAAGCAACCCGGCCGCGCACAGCGGCCGGGTTGCTTTTTGGGGGATGCGCGGCAGAACGGTTTTCTTTTCCCGGGAATTGTGTTATACTGGCACCAGATGAAAAAGGGGAGGGAATGCCATGGCCCGCAAGACCTATACAGAGGAGGACCGGGCCCGGGTGCGGCAGGCTCTGCTGGACACGGGGCTGAATATGGCCGTAAGCAAGGGTCTGAAGGGGCTGCACTTGGCGGAGCTCGCCGCGGCGGTGGGGATTTCCAAGCCCTATTTCTACACGTTTTTTGACTCGCTGGAGGATTTTTCCCTCCAGATGATGGAGGAGCAGCGCTGCCGTCTGCTCCGGCTGCTGGAACAGGAGCTGGCCCGGCCGGAGGGGATCTGGGAGGAGCACGTGGAGTCTTTTTTCCGGACGATCCTCCGCCACCGGGAAAACGGCATCCTGGTGATGACCCAGGGGGAGGAGGCGGATCTGCACAGCCGCCTGACGCCGGAGCGATTCCAGGATTTCCGGCCCGGGCAGCGGGATTTCTTTCTGCGCCTGATGGCGCTGCTGGACATCCGGCAGGAGGACTGCGCCCCTGAGGTGCTGGCGAACCTGGTGTTCTCCTGCCTCCTGATCTATAACTCCGCGCCGGAATCCATGCCATTTCTGTTTCCTTCGCACCTGGAGGAGACGGCGGCGCTGCACGTGAAATTTTTGGTGAACTATCTGGGCTCCCTGCGCAACGCAAAAAAAGACCGCTGATGGGCGGTCTTTTTTGTGCGCTGATAATTACCCGGTTGCGCAATCTGGTTTCTTCTGGTATGATATCTCATATATTGACCAGATAAAATAAAATGGTCAATATAAAATTGAGATATTAAAAAGAGGGATTGTCATGGGAATTTTCGGAAAACTCTTCAAGGGACCTGAAATTGACCAGGTCAAAAGCACGGACAGCAAGCAGAAGATGCGCCGCCTGTTTGACAGCGTGGTGCCCGACGGCGGGCAGTACCAGCTGGTGGCCGCCTATACGGAGGATGCGAAGCGGTTCAACTACGGCTTGGTCCACGGCAGCAAGACTACCTACGGCAGCCTGATCGTGGGCTGGAAGGAGGGGGCGGACCCCACGGTGGTGGTCGTGCCCACAGTTCCGGACCTCTCCGGCTGCGGCGATCCGGAAATCTGCCCCCGTTCCGCAGTCAAAAAGGCCTATCAGAACAAGTACCCCACGGACGCCTTCATCATCTACCCGGATGGGCGTCACTATCTGGCCATCAACACCTTCGAGTGGCTGGAGGATGAGAAGCTGTTCATCTACGTGGACCAGGGACCGGAAGAGCAGGCCTTTGAGACTTTCTTCAAGACCTGTTACGCCACGAAGTGAGGAGCGCGTGCCATGTCGCTTTCCCTGGAGCAGGTCGGTGCCGTCCTGCTGGCCCTGGTGATTCTCTTCGCGGCGGGACGCCTCTGGTATGCACTGGTGGAGATGGTGAAGGATGCTATTGCCCGCCGCTTTTTTTCCGGAAAACGGGAGCCCTGGCATCCCCTTCCGCCGGATGAGGGCGATTCCGGCGACGGTCCGCCCGGTACTGTTTGACGGCGGCCTCTTCTTGCGGTATAATAAAACCAACAAGGAGAGGAGGGTTCTCTATGAAAACCATCATCACCATCGGCCGGCAGTTTGGCAGCGGCGGCAAGGAGATCGGCATCCGCGTGGCCAAGGAGCTGGGCATTCCCTTCTATGACAAGGAGCTGCTGCAGGAGGCCGCCAAGAAGAGCGGCCTGTGCGAGAAGATTTTTGAAAACTTCGACGAGCGGCCCAAGAGCCTCCTGTACTCCATCGCCATGGATTCCTATATGTTTGCCCTGCCCGGCAGCGGTGTGGGTGACTCTCTGGAACAACAGGTGTATTTGGCGACTTTCAACACCATCCGGCACATCGCGGACCAAGGGCCCTGCGTTATCATCGGCCGGTGCGCGGACTACGCCCTGGCGGACTATCCCAACCACCTGAGCCTGTTTATCAGCGCACCTCTGGAGGTCCGTATCCAGCGCGTGGCCCAGCGGCAGAACCTCACGCCGGAGAAGGCTCGCCAGCTGATCCTCAAGACCGACAAGCGCCGGGCGTCCTATTACGAGTACTATTCCTCCAAGAAGTGGGGCAGTGTGGACAGCTACCACTTCTGCATCGATTCCAGCTATCTGGGCCTGGGCCGGACCGTGGAGCTGATCCAGGCCATGGTGGCCCACAAGGAGCATCCGATCCCCAGCCCCACGGAGGAGGATCCCACCCGTCCCCGGACGTAAGCGCCGTGACCGTGTAAAGAACAAAGAACACGGAGGGACCGGAGCCGCACAGGCTCCGGTCCCGTTTTCCTGTTCAGAGAGGATAACTCCTGGGCAGGCACGGCGGCTCACGCCGCACCGGGTCATGGCCGATGGTCCAGATCCCGGTAGAAGCGGAAGGCATCCTCGAATTTCCCCTGGGCGTAGGTGCCCACATCGGCGCAGTAGGCCTCATAGGCCGCCAGAAGGCGCTCCGCCTCCGGCGTCAGCACCGCGCCGCCGCCGTGGGCACCTCCGATGGTGGAGGAGAGCAGCTTGCACCCAAACACTGTCTCAGCTGTGCGGATGATACGCCACGCCTTGGAGTAGGCCATTTCCATAGAGGCGGCTCCGGCCCGGAGGGAGTGGTGCTCCCGCACCCGCTGCAGCAGGGTGGCGATGCCGGGGCCGAAGCAGCGCTGGTCATCGTCGCTGTAAATCCGCAGCGTCACTTTCAAATGGAGCTCATTCTGTGCCATAGGGCGCCTCCTCTGTTTCTGTCCCAATCCCCCGCCGGGACCGTCCGGACACCCATCCGGGGCCCGACCTGCCGGGCGAGACCCCAATAGGCTGAGGACAGGGGTGCCGGGGTCCCGGACGGGAGATCATGTCCCTCCGAAGCGATATTCTGCTTCTATCATATCACAGGATTTGCGGTTTGCAAACCTGGAAAAATGTGATACAATCCAATGCAGGGGAGTGACCCGCTCTGTGCGGGAAGGAGGAACTATTATGGAGAAAATCAGACTGGGCCGTACCGGCCTGCTGGTGACCAAGACGGCGTTCGGTGCCCTGCCCATCCAGCGGATTTCCAAGGCGGATGCAGTGAAGCTGGTCCGCCGGGCCTGTGAGGCGGGAATCAACTATTTCGACACCGCGAATATGTACACTGACAGCGAGGAAAAACTGGGAGAGGCCCTCCACGACGTGCGGCAGAACGTGGTGATTTCCACCAAGAGCGGCGGAGGAGACAAAAAGACGGTCCAGGCCCACATTGAGCAGAGCCTCCGCAGCCTGCGGACGGATTACATCGACCTGTTCCAGTTCCACAATCCGGCGGTGCTGCCGGATATCCATGACCCGGACGGGCCCTTTGCCGCCGCACTGGAGGCCAAGCAGAAGGGCTACATCCGCCACATCGGCATCACCAACCACCGGCTGAAGGTGGCCCACGAGGCCATTGAGTCCGGCAATTTTGAGACGCTGCAGTTCCCCTTCTGCTATCTGGCCACGGAGAAGGACCTGGAGCTGGTGGAGCTGTGCCGGGAGCACGACATGGGCTTCATCGCCATGAAGGGCCTCTCCGGCGGCCTGCTGAACAATGCGGAGGCCTGCTACGCCTTTATGCAGGAGCATCCAGACGTGGTGCCCATCTGGGGCATCCAGCATGAGTGGGAGCTGGACCAGTGGCTGGAGCTGACGGAGCGGAATCCCCGCATGACGCCGGAGCTCCAGGCGGTGATCGACCACGACCGGACGGAGCTGTCGGGGGACTTCTGCCGCTCCTGCGGCTACTGCCTGCCCTGCGCCGCCGGCATCGACATCCCCCAGGCGGCCCGGATGGCCCAGCTGCTGCGGCGGGCACCCTACAAGCCCTATCTGAGCGACGAGTGGCGGGAGAAGATGCACCAGATCAAAAACTGCATCCACTGCAACGCCTGCAAGTCCCGCTGTCCCTATGGGCTGGACACCCCGGCCCTGCTGCAGAAGCAGCTGGCGGACTACGACGCGTTTTACGCCGCCCATCACAACGACTGAAAAGGAGAACCCCAGATGCTCTTCCGCAATGAGGAGTCCAGCCTGAGGCTGGATATCGTGAACTATGGATTTCCGCCGGACGGCGGCGACCCCACCAGTGACGACCGAAACTGGCTGGTGCTCCGGGCCACCTGGAACAAGGAGGACGGAGACGTGGTGAAGGATTCCAACAGCTGCCTGCTGACCCACGAGCTCCAGAGCATGAGCGCCGGGCTGAAAGTGCTGAAGGCTGGAATCCGGGATGTGTACGTCAGTGACTTTCAGGAGAACTTTTACTTCTCCGTCGGCGCCCGGGCATTGGGAGACGGGACCTTTGAAGTGGTGGTGTCCTTCTATCTGCCCAACACCATGGACGGGGACGACACCGCTGAGATCACCTGCACCATGGACCAGAAGGAGATGGAGGCGCTGATCGGCGAACTGGACCGGCTCTGCGAAAAATTCCCGGATCGGACCTGAAAAACCCCGGAGCCCCGGTTGGAAAGAAGGTGAACAGGCTTGAACTATAAGACGAGCTATTGGCTGATGCGGATATTGGGCATCGGCGGCATTCTGGTGATGCTGATCGGCGGGATCACCGGCAGAACCGTCATCGGCGTGCTGGGCATCATCTGTGTGCTGGTTGGGACGCTTCAGATGAATTTCTTCTACCACTGCCCCCACTGCAAGCGGGATCTGCCCAAGCGGACCCTGCCCAAAACCTGCCCCTATTGCAAGAAGCCCCTGGACTGAACGGAGGGCGGCCATGGACTACAAGAAGAGTTATACGCTGCTGTGGGTGGGGCTGATTGCCGGATTCGTCCTGATGCTCATCGGCGTGTTTCTGGAGATTGGATGGCTGCTGTGGCCGGGAGCGGTGGTTGTTATGGCGGATGTTCTCCAGACGCTGCTGTTCTTCCGGTGTCCGTACTGCGGCGGACACTGGGATCCCCGGGGCGGCATTCCCCACTACTGCCCGGAGTGTGGGGAGTACATTCGGTAAAAATCCTGTCATACTGGCAAAACAAGGCCGCTCTGCGTTTGCAGAGTGGCCTTGCGGTTGTGTCGAACAAGCGGCAGCTCGTTCGACAAGATCAGGGCGCCGCTTCCGCGGCACCCTGATCCGGCTTTTCCTTTTTTACTTACTCCGCCTTGGGGCCGGCAGCTACCAGAGCCTTGCCCGCCTCGTTGGCGGCATACTTGGAGAAGTTCTTCACAAAGCGAGAGGCCAGATCCTTGGCTTTGGTATCCCACTCGCCGGCGTCCGGGTAGGTGTCCCGGGGGTCCAGGATGGCGGGGTCCACACCGGGAAGAGCGGTGGGCACCTCAAAGTTGAAGTAGGGGATGGTCTTGGTGGGAGCAGTCAGAATAGAGCCGTCCAGAATGGCGTCGATAATGCCGCGGGTATCCTTGATGGAGATGCGCCTGCCGGTGCCGTTCCAGCCGGTGTTCACCAAGTAGGCCTTGGCACCGGACTTCTGCATCTTCTTTACCAGCTCCTCGCCATACTTGGTGGGATGCAACTCCAGGAAGGCCTGGCCGAAGCAGGCGGAGAAGGTGGCCGCCACCGAG
>ERZ791741.2238-NODE-2238-length-14097-cov-5.973152_pt1 | contig 14097 bp, 10 predicted proteins | sample MGYA00510040_ERZ791741 | MGnify/ENA primary metagenome ERZ791741 (study PRJEB30046, sample SAMN00791960) | human gut metagenome | study: EMG produced TPA metagenomics assembly of the A metagenome-wide association study of gut microbiota in type 2... | reverse complement strand
GAAGCAGCAGGGAGCCGGCAGACTCAAGCGCACGTTTCAGCTGCTCGAGCTCTTGATTCACATGAATTCGAATCGCCTGGAAAATGCGGGTCGCCGGATGCTGTGCGCTGTCTTTTTTATTGCGCGGCAAAGTCGCTGCAATCAAATCTGCGAGCTGCTTCGTGCGGAGAATCGGTTCCTTGGCTCGGGCCTTCTCAATCGCCTTAGCGGCTTTCATGGCAAAGCGCTCTTCTCCGAGATCTTTAAAAACCTTGGCCATCTCGGCAGCATCGGCGCGGGCAATCCATTCTGCCGCCGTTTCTCCCGTGCTCGTGTCCATGCGCATGTCCAATGGACCGTCGAAACGGAACGAAAATCCGCGCTCCGGGTCATCGATCTGAGGGCTGGAGACTCCGATATCAAGAAAAATGCCGTTGACTTTATCAATGCCGATCTTTGCCAATTCCTCTTTCATGGAGGCAAAAGGAGCATGGATAATCTGAAACCTCGGATCTTTGATTTGTGCCGCGGCCTTAACGGCTTCTTCGTCTCGGTCAAACGCGATCAAGCGCCCTTGAGGAGAGAGTTTTTCCAGTATCAGGCGCGAGTGCCCTCCACGGCCGAAAGTACCGTCGACATAGACACCATTCGGATCGGTTACCAGGAGTCGGGGAGACTCTTCAGCAAGTACCGGGCGATGAACCAAGACTTCTGCCTGCACAGAAAACTACCTTATTTTTAAAAATTGAATTGGGCGTATTTGCCGGAACGTGTGGTTGACGTGCAGTGGACGAGTACCAAGGGGTTTTCTGTCATTGCTTTAGCTTCGCTTTCCGCAAGCTTCTCTGCGTCCCACAGCTCAAAGTGCGAGCCCAATCCTACAAGAACGATCTCTTTGGAAAGACCGCATGCTTTTCTTAACTCTGCAGGCACCAGCAGTCTGCCGCTGGCATCCATATCCACATCCACGGCAGAACCCATCACGATTCTTTGAAAGACTCTGGCCGAGTATGGAAGTGCCATCAATTCGGTTCTCTTTGTTTCCCAGACATTGCGCGGGTAAAGCAAAGCACACCCGTCAGGATGCCGGGTAAAGGTCATTTGGCCGGAGCACAACTGCGCCAGTGCCTCTCGATAACGAGAAGGCACTGATAGACGCCCTTTGGCGTCAAGATTGATGTGCGGAGAGCCTTGGAACACGACTAAAACGAGACAAAAATCTACCTTTTCTAAGTCTCAATTTTAGCCACTTTTTTCCACTTTCCTCCACCGACTCTCACATTGAGCGAAACTTATTCTTGTTCTTTAGTTTTCGCTTTACTTAATTATTTGAATTTAATAGAAAAGATAGAAGGGCGAAGTCCATCTGTAAGCCGGATTCTGTGTGCCGCAAAAAAGCAGCATGACAATCATTCATCTAGACCCGGAATCACTTCCGGGTTCGAGCCATCTACCCGCAGCCTCGCCGAGCAGGTTCACTAGCTGCCTATTTGATGTTGCTCCCCGTAGAGATTGCCCGTTTCAACCGAACTGAATCGGCTCGTCTCTGTTGCTCTAGTCCTCGCCTTTCGGCGGAGAGGTGTTACCTCCTACGGTGCTCTGTGGAGTCCGGACTTTCCTCCGAGGTCTTTCTCCCCGGCGATTGTCCGACGAACTTCGCGGTGCAACTTTAATTAGATTCCAACGATTCCGCAAGTTCCGCGAGCTTGCTAAAAAGCCTCGTTACACAAAACAGGTATCAAAATTGCGTTAATTGAGCTCGTTCTAATGATCAAACGGAATAAAAAGGAGATCTTTTTCTGTAGAATTTTTCAAGCTTTGCACTCCATTGAAAAAGTCGTGAAAAATAAGATCATTAGAACTATTTTCGGGGCTGGACTTATCGCGATCGCCTCGTCTGCTTCTGCTGAAGACTCCGGTCGTTCGGTTTGGGAAGCAATTGTCGATACCCTCCCCGCCGGCATGGTTTCCGAGGAAGATTCTTCCGGAAGCTACCTCTCCGACACCTGGGTCGGAATGAAGACCATTATTTCGGAAGGCTCTTCCGGATTGCTCCTCCCCGCCTACACGATTCATCCGGGATATGCATACAAAACTGAAAAACGCCACAACGAAAACGGTTATACGTGGGGCGGTGGTATTTCGCGCAACTTTATCGACAGCCGCGGAAACCGCAGAATCATGTACGCCATGGCGTTCTCCGATTCCCACAATAACTTTGAACCGTTCTTGGGCTACGGCTGGCTGTCCCGCTGGCGACTTTGCCAAGTGCAAGGAAATGTTTGCCGCGCAGGGCGGCGACATCCGGGTGCTGGATGATTACAGCCTGTTTGCACAGCCCGCCGCCAGCTATGAACTGCTGGCTGAGCAGGACGGCTACATTGTGGCCAACGATGCGGAAAAGATCGGCTCTGCCAGATCCAGGCTCCAGCCGGTGAGGCTGGCCATGGCGGACACCACCTCCTCCGGCGGGATCTGTCCATTCTCATCCAACTCGCCGGTGTACTCCACCGGATACTCCGCAAACTGGTTCCCGACGCCGATATACAGCACCGCACAGGACCGCTCCATGGAGCAGGCTGAGCCGTCTCCACTCTGCAACGCCTGTGAGCCGGAGAGCGCGCCCTCGCCTCCCGCAGTCTCCTCCATGGAAAACGGACCGCCGCAGGCAGACAGGGCCACAGTCAGCAGGCCCGCCATCAGGATCGCCTTTTGTCCCATATCCTGCTCCTCCCTCCTTCTGCTTCGGAGCCCACGGCTGGGCCGCTCCGCTCCATTTCTGTGGGCTCCATTATACGGTGCGGTCCGTCCACCCGTCAAGCAGAATGAAAGAATATTCATCTTATCAATCGTTTGTGCAAATTGACAGTCCAAACCACCTCCACACACTTCCTGTCGGTTCCCGTCGGCTTGTCCACCACACTTTTTTCATTATGACAGGGCCTAAATCCCCATATAGAAGGGGGTTTTTCATCACCGATTATCTTTTTCCACATCCCAGCGCAAAAGTCACTTGACTTTTTCGTTGAAATTGCTATAATATCTATTATCAAGTGAACTGCTGCTTTAGCTGTCTGAGGGGTCCTTTCCGTCCCGTCACCACAGATAAAATCCAGCCAAAATAAGGGTACGTCTTTACGTGCTTCTTGTTTTTGCTGGTTTTTTTGTATGCAAAACCAACTGGAAGGAGGACAGAGCGTAGCGCCCCAAGTTCAAGGAGAGAGAGGTGTGTCAAAACCGGGAAGCTCCGCTTCCCACTGTCCCCCAGGTTGTGTGCTGGGAGACAGATCCCCAATCACTAGAAATAGGGAGGAAACAAAACTATGTTTACCATCACAAACGGCTTTACTTACATCGCATTTCTGATGTTCCTGGCCGGCGGTCTGCTGGCTCTGGAGAAATACGCCAAGTGGAAGGTCTTTAATGTGGTCCCGCCCCTGGTGTGGATCTATGTGCTGAACATGGTCTTCTGCACCATGGGCCTGTATGCTTCGGACGCCTGCTCCGCAGTCTACTCCGCTTTGAAGAACAACCTGCTGTACGCCATGATCTTCGTCATGCTGCTGCGGTGTGACTTCCGCAAGCTGGCCAAGCTGGGCGGCCGGATGATCGCCATCTTCCTGGCCTGCTCTCTGACTCTGGGCCTGGGCTTCCTGGTGTTCTATCCTGTCTTTATGGGCCCCCTGGGCGGCGGCGAGAAGACTTGGGCTGCTGTGGCTGCTCTGTACGCCTCTTGGGTCGGCGGTTCCGCCAACATGGCCGCTATGCAGGACGCTCTGCCCGTTGACGCCGGCTCCTACAGCTGCGCCCTGGCCCTGGATACCGTCTGCTACTCTGTGTGGATCGCCCTGCTGCTGCTGGCCGTCCGCTATGCCAACAAGTGGAACAAGGCCACCAAGGCCAACACCTCCGGCCTGGACGCCATCGCCGCCGCCGCCAACGCTGAGGTGGAGAAGGATAAGGCTCGCAAGGCTTCTTCTGGCGATTGGATTTTCCTGATCGGTCTGTCCCTGCTGGTCTCCGCCATCTCCCAGTCTGTGGGCGCCGCCATGAACGCCGGTCTGGCCAACATGGGTCTGGCTATGTTCGACAAGGGCACCTGCACCACCGTGTTCGTCACCGTGCTGGGCCTGATCTGCGCCATGACTCCTCTGGGCAAGCTGCCCGCCGTGGAGGAGCTGTCCACCGTCTATCTGTACGCTGTTGTTTCTCTGCTGGCTTCCACTGCCACTGTTACCGATCTGCTGTCCGCTCCCATGTGGGTTGTTTACGGCATGCTGGTTCTGGTGCTGCACGTGGTCACCATGTTCATCCTGTCCAAGATCTTCCACTGGGATCTGTGCATGGTCTCCACTGCCTCCCTGGCTAACATCGGCGGCAGTGCATCGGCCCCCATTGTGGCTACCGCTTATGACGCCTCCTTCGCCGGCATCGGCGTTCTGATGGGCGTGCTGGGCGCGGCCATCGGCAACCTACTCGGTTTGGGTATGGGCGCCATCCTTCATATGTTCATCTGATGCGACACCGGTGCGCCGGGCCCGGGAGGTCCGGCGCACCTTTTTACCCTTTTTCACCTGACCACTGAAAAAATGGAAAGGAGAACCATGAACATCAACGAAAATTTCCGTTATCTCCACATCGGACTGCCCAACGATGTACTTCGTCGGAAACTCCACGGAGACTTTGAGGGAGCTGTGGCCGCCATTGACCGCCACCTGGCTTCCCCCACTACTCCTGAGGCACTCAAGCGCTGCCTGACCGTTCAGCGTGAACTCATCCTCCGTCTGCCTCTGGACTACCCCTATCCCAAGGAGGAGGCCCTGGCCCTGGTGCGGGAGCACATTCCCGACTTCACCGAGGCGGAGTTCGACGCCCTGGAGGATCAGTGGAAGATCGACTGGATCTATGATCACGGCGTTCCTCACTATTTCAACCGTTTCTTTGAAACGCTTTGCAAGACCAACGCGGCCTTTGCCGCCCGGGCGGGCGTCAGGACCGCCGGAGCGGACGGGCAAGATCCCGAAGGCCGTCTGGACCGGGTTGCAAATCAACTCCGCACAGAGGGAACTGCCGCCAGCCGTGTGCGCTGCCGGGCTACTGTCCAGATGAAGGATGAGTGCTTTGAGCCGGGCCGCCGGGTACGGGCCTATTTGCCTCTGCCCTGTGCGTGTGATGCCCAGAGCGATATCCGTATCGAGCGGGTCTCTCCCGAGCCCACTCATATCTCTCCCGAGGACGCTCCTCAGCGGGTCATCTTCTGGGAGGAAGTGATGGAAGAGAACCACCCCTTTGAGGTAGAGTTCTCCTTCACTCAGACCCTGCACTACCACGATCTGACCCGGCCGGAAACCGCCCCTGGCGCCCCCGAACTTCCCGAGGATGCCCAGCGCTGGCTGGGTGAGGAGGCTCCCCATATCCTCTTCACTCCTTATCTCCGTGAACTGGCCCGGGTTCTGACCCAGGGCGCAGACTCCAACCTGGAGAAGGCCCGCCGGATCTATGACTTCATCACCAAAAACGCCTCTTACAACTTCATGCCGGCCTATTTCAGCCTGGAAAACATTGCGGAGAACTGCGCGCGGAGCCGCACCGGCGACTGCGGCGTATTCGCCCTGCTGTTCATCACGCTGTGCCGCTGTGCTGGTGTTCCCGCCCGGTGGCAGAGCGGTTGGAAGGTAGAGCCCGGCTTCTGCGGTGCCCATGACTGGGCCCAGTTCTATGCCGCACCCTATGGTTGGCTTTACGCGGATCCTTCCTTCGGAGTCGGTGCGGTCCGGGAGAACAACGAAGAGCGCCGTCTCCACTACTTCGGAAACCTGGACACCTTCCGCATGGTGGCCAACACCCAGTTCCAGGGCGACTTTGATGTCCCCAAGGATCACTGGCGCGCCGACCCGTACGACAACCAGGTGGGCGAGATGGAGACCGAGGACCGCGGCCTGCGCTATGAGGAATTCCTAAGGACCAAGGAGGTCCTGGAATATACAGAGCTCTAAACTCATAACAATCAGGAAAGGAATGTGCAACGAATGAAGAAGAAGCTTTGCGCCCTGCTTCTCTCCGCGTCCATGCTGTCGTCCCTGGCAGTGCCAGCGTTTGCAGCAGAATCAGGGAATGCCCCCCGGGCAGCCATCGGCGACGATGCTGTCTACCTGGGAGTGAAGGACTATGGCAGGGTCACCAAGGATGAGAAGGAATCTTTTGAGCACCGTTTCTTTGTGGATGGCCATGAAGAGACCTTTACCATTCCCGCCGACGGCGGCAAGTTCGAACTCCAGAACAAGCTCCAGGAGGGCTACATCTACGATATCACCATCAGCGGCTATACAGTCACCGGTGCCGAGATGGAAGAGGGCGATGTGGCCGGTGTCCTGACCAAAGTGTGGACCGATGATGACGGCGACTGGCGGATCAAGGTGGACAATGAGTCCTTTACGATCAACAAGGATGCCGAGCTCTATGACATCACCTCCAAGGCCGGCGGGGCCACTGTTCAGGACATCAAGTTTAATGAGCTCAAGCAGGATGAGACCGTCCGCATCGTAGTAGACTCTGATGACCATGTAACCAAGCTGTTCCGGATGTTTATTGCCGAGGACTACACCGCCCCTGTCAGCGGCGTGCCCGGCAAGCTGACCCTGAAGAACTTCCTGGCCACCGCCATGGAGCCCGTGGGCACCGCCCTGTACGTCTACGGCGGCACCTGGGACTGGCAGGATGTGAACTCCTCCAACCAGGCCATGACCATCGGCCTGTCCCAGAGCTGGATCGACTTCTTCCAGAGCCAGGACGCCAACTACACCTATAAGAACAGCGCCAACCCCAGCGAGAGCTACTATCCTCACAACGCATGGAACCAGTATTACTACGCTGGTATTGACTGCTCCGCCTTTGTCGGCTGGTCTGTCTACAATGTGATGAACACCGAGGACAGTACTGTGGCTGACAACACTGGCTATGTCATGTCCGCCACCAAGCAGGCCAAGAACTTTGCCGAGGTTCAGAAGTGGGGCACCTGGAGCCAGGAGAAGCCCTTTAAACCTGATCACTTCCAGACCGGCGACATCTTCTCCATGAACGGCCACGTCTGGATCTGCCTGGGCAAGTGTGAAGACGGCTCTCTGGTCATCCTCCACTCCACCCCCTCTGACAGCATCAACGGTCAGGGCGGCGGCGGCGTCCAGATCAACGGCGTGGGCGATTCCGAGAATTGCCAGGCTGTAAAGCTGGCCGAGAAGTACATGAGCCAGTACTATCCCCAGTGGTGGGAGCGCTATCACAAGGTCTATAAGAGTTTTGACAGCTACACTAAGTACAGCGGCAAAGATGCCGGCAAGTTCAGCTGGGATCTGAAGAACACTCTCGCTGACCCTGATGGCTATGCCAATAAGAAAGCTGACGAGATCCTGGCCGACCTGTTTGACACCTATCACGGTGAGGCCGTATATCTGGGCGTCAAGGGCTACGGTGACCGGAATACCAACTGGGACCACAAGCCCACCTTCCAGCACCAGTTCTTCGTAGACGGCGACGTCCGCACCTTCACTGTGGACGCTGATGCCACATACAGCCTCCAGAACCAGCTGATGGAAGGCTATGTCTATGACATTGATGTGACCGCCAACGAGGTCACCGATGTTGAGCTGAAGGATAAGGGCCATGCCAATGTAGTCATGGGCGAGGTCACTGCCATCGGCAAGGACACCATCACTGTGGACGGCAAGACTCTGAACACCGCAGATTCCAAGACCTATGAGATCACCTCCAAGGCCGGCGGCTCCTCTGTGAAGGCTGCCTCTGTCAAGGTAGGCGACTCCGTTAAAGTTATGGTCAATGGCGATCAGGCCAAGACTGTCTACAAGGCCTTTGTTGCCGAGGAGTACAAGGCTCCTGTGTCCGGCACCCCCGGCGAGAAGACCCTGAAGAACTTCCTGTCCACTGCTCTGACCCCCGTTGGAACCTCTCTGTATGTCTACGGCGGCTCCTGGGACTGGCAGGACGTGAACTCCTCTAACCAGTCCATGACCATCGGCCTGTCCCAGAGCTGGATCGACTTCTTCCAGAGCCAGGACGCCAACTACACCTATAAGAACAGCGCCAACCCCAGCGAGAGCTACTATCCTCACAACGCATGGAACCAGTATTACTACGCTGGTATTGACTGCTCCGCCTTTGTCGGCTGGTCTGTCTACAATGTGATGAACACCGAGGACAGTACTGTGGCTGACAACACTGGCTATGTCATGTCCGCCACCAAGCAGGCCAAGAACTTTGCCGAGGTTCAGAAGTGGGGCACCTGGAGCCAGGAGAAGCCCTTTAAACCTGATCACTTCCAGACCGGCGACATCTTCTCCATGAACGGCCACGTCTGGATCTGCCTGGGCAAGTGTGAAGACGGCTCTCTGGTCATCCTCCACTCCACCCCCTCTGACAGCATCAACGGTCAGGGCGGCGGCGGCGTCCAGATCAACGGCGTGGGCGATTCCGAGAATTGCCAGGCTGTAAAGCTGGCCGAGAAGTACATGAGCCAGTACTATCCCCAGTGGTGGGAGCGCTATCACAAGGTCTATAAGAGTTTTGACAGCTACACTAAGTACAGCGGCAAAGATGCCGGCAAGTTCAGCTGGGATCTGAAGAACACTCTCGCTGACCCTGATGGCTATGCCAATAAGAAAGCTGACGAGATCCTGGCCGACCTGTTCGAGGGTATCACAATCCCCCAGCAGACCATGGAAGCCGTCTATCTGGGCGTTGAGAATTATGGTACTGTAACCAAGAATGAGAAGGAATCTTTCAAGCACCGTTTCTTCATCGATGGCGACATCAAGACTTACACCATTCCCGCTGACGGCGGCAAGTTCGAGATCCAGAACCAGCTCCAGGAGGGCTATATCTACGACATCACTGTGAAGGACGAGGCTCAGGTCGTTGACGTTGAGCTGAAGGACAAGGGTCACAACGATGTGGTCATGGGTGAGGTCACCGCCATCGGCGAGAACACCATCACCGTGAACGGCAAGACCCTGAACACCGCAGATTCCAAGACCTACGAGATTACCTCCAAGGCCGGCGGTTCCTCCGTCAAGGCTGCTACGGTTGCCGTGGGCGACACCGTCAAGGTCATGGTCAATGGCGATCAGGCCGAGACCGTCTACAAAGCCTTTGTCGCTGAAGAGTACAAGGCTCCTGTGTCTGGCACCCCCGGCAAGAAGACCCTGAAGAACTTCCTGGCTACCGCTATGGAGCCTGTGGGCACTGCCCTGTACGTCTATGGCGGCACCTGGGATTGGCAGGATGTGAACTCCTCCAACCAGTCCATGACCATCGGCCTGTCTCAGAGCTGGATCGATTTCTTCCAGAGCCAGGACAAGACCTACCACTATAAGAATCCCAATCCCGCTGAGAGTTACTATCCCCACAACGCATGGAACCAGTATTATTACGCTGGTATTGACTGCTCCGGCTATGTTGGCTGGTCTGTCTACAACCTGATGAACACCGAGAACAGCACCGTGGCCGACAACAAGGGTTACGTGATGTCCGCTACCAAGCAGGCTGGTGTCTTCGCTTCCAATGAGGGCTGGGGCACCATGGATATGGGCGATGTGCTGATGGATGAAACCACCGGCAAGCCTTGGGTCGATGAGGACGGCGATGGCCGCCGCATCTATGAGGGCCATGAGTTCAAGCCTGGCGACATCTTCTCCATGAACGGCCATGTGTGGATCTCCCTTGGCACCTGCAAGGATGGCTCCATCGTATTTATGCACTCCACCCCCAACACCACCAACGGTGCCGGTGTGCAGATCAGCGCCATCGGTCCTAACAAGAACTGCGAGGCCTATAAGCTGGCCAACCAGTACATGAACAAGTACTTCCCCCAGTGGAGCGAGCGCTACGGTGACCAGGTCCTGTGTTTGACCTTTGACGGCTATACCAAGGTTTATGGTGACTATGCTGGTAAGTTCAGCTGGAACCTGAAGAATGGCGTGATCTCCGATCCTGATGGCTATGCCGATATGACTCCTGCCGAGATCCTGGCTGATCTGTTCCATGAGAACACCGGCAGCTCCAGCGGCGGCAGCGATCACTCCGATCCCACCTATGCCATCCGCGCCTCTGCCGGAAAGGGCGGCTCCATCAGCCCCAAGGGCACCGTCCGTGTGGAGAAGAACGATTCCAAGACCTACACCATCACCGCTGACAAGGGCTATGTCATCGCCGACGTGACCGTCAACGGCAAGAGCGTGGGCGCTGTGGACTCCTACACCTTTAAGAATGTCACCAGCGACCAGACCATCCGCGCCACCTTTGCCCTGGAGGGCGCTGCGGAGCAGCCCGGCTTCTCCGACGTCTCCAAGAACGACTGGTTCTATGACGCGGTGCAGGACGCCGTGGACATGGGCCTGATGGCCGGTGTCTCCGCCGACCGCTTCGATCCCAAGGGCACCGTCACCCGCGCCATGGTCGCCCAGATCCTGTACGCCCGTGAGGGCAAGCCCACCGTCTCCGGCGCGGCTGCCATCTCTGACGTGCCTGCAAATGCCTGGTTCCACAATGCCATGCAGTGGGCCAAGGGCCAGGGCGTGATCGCCGGTTACCCCGACGGCCGCATGGATCCCAACGCCCCTGTCACCCGTGAGCAGCTGGCCGTAATTCTCCACAGCTACGCCCAGAAGAAGGGCATGAATGTGTCCAAGACCGCCGACCTGTCCGGTTATGCCGACTCCGCCGCCGTCTCCGTCTGGGCCAAAGACGCCATGAGCTGGGCTGTGGGCAGCGGCCTGATCTCCGGCCGGAGCGCCTCTACCCTGGCGCCTGCCGGCTCCGCCACCCGCGCAGAGTGCGCCGTGATCTTCACTCAGATGTTCCAGAAGTAACGCGCCCCTGTTTGCGTCCCGCCTCCCGGACCTGAAATGGGTCCGGGAGGCACAACCCGACGGCCGATTTTCCCCGGCGCGGCGTCTGCCCTGCCGAGAGAGCCAACCGGCCTCATCCCACCATAAGTTTGGAAGGCAGGAATGATAGCTATGAAACCTTATGCACTGATCGATCTGCACTGTGATACCCTGACCGACTGTAAGTACAGCAGCGGTTTGGGAACCGACACCCTGGACGACCCCCAGCGTGTCCTGTCTCTGTCCAGCATCCCCGAGGGGGTTCACTGGGCCCAGTTTTACGCCATTTTTATCCCTGACGAATGCCGGGGCGAGGACGCCATTCGCTATTACGAGGCCAACCGGGACAACTTCATCCGCCAGATGGACAAATTCTCCGACCGGGTGAAGCGCTGCCGCACCTGCGCTGATATGGAGGAGGCCTTCCAGTCCAACCGGACCGCCGCCTTCCTCAGCGTGGAGAACGGCTCTGCCCTGGCCGGTGACCTGGACCGGGTCCGCCTGCTGGCTGAGGATGGGGTCAAGGCCATCACCCTCACCTGGAACGGTGAGAACGAGATCGGCTCCGGCCACGTCAGCGAGCACGGCCTGAGCGATTTCGGAAAGAAGCTGATCCCCGAGCTGGAGAAGTACCACATTCTGGCGGACGTCTCCCATCTGAACGACGCCGGCTTCGCCGACCTGCTGGAGGTGGCTCAGAAGCCCTTTACCGCCACCCACTCCAACGCCCGCGCCGTGGCCCCCCACAAACGCAACCTCACCGACGACATGATCCGGGAGATGGTGCGCCGGGAGTGCCTCATCGGCCTGAACTACTTCGTGGCCTTCCTCCGTGAGGACCGGAATGTGGAAAGTCTGGACGACCTGTACCGCCATGTGGACCACTTCCTCTCCCTGGGGGCGGAGAAGTGCCTGGCTCTGGGCTCCGACTTCGACGGCGCCCAGCTCCCTGAGTGCCTGGACTCCCCTGCCAAGGCGGCCGGGATCTATGAGTATCTGCTCTCCCGCAACATCCCCGAGCCGGTGGCCTCCGGCATCCTCTATCAGAACGCACTGGACTTTTTCCACAGAAACAGCCTGTAAGTCCTAAAAAACGCTTGCTTCCCGCCGCCCGGGACGGCATAATAGAGCATACAGTATAAGCAGCAGTCAGGAGGAGGCACAGTGATGTCAGAGAGTGTGTATTTGATCGGCGAGTCCCGCACCAACCTGGATAACGCCATCACCAAGATCTTCAATTCCTTTTACCTCGCCTTTGAGGTAGACCCGGAGACCGACCAGATCCTGCAATTCGGCTGCACCCATACGGTGGACCTGACCGAGACATTCCTCTCCCGCCTCTTTGTGGGGCAGAATCTGTGGGAGCGGAAAGAGACGCTGGAGGCAGAGCTGAACCGCCGCTACGGCGGCTCCTCCAAAAAGGCGATCGTGGTGGCCTATCTGGATGCCATCAAACGGTATCCCTCTTTGAAGGAAGCCGCGCGGCGGCATTCCTGAGACCGAATGCTCCGAGGGCGGCTGTCGTATGACAGCCGCCCTCGGAGCTTGATGTCAATTCAATTTTGGCAGATAGGCCAGGGGATTCACCGGCTCCCCGTCCGCCAGTAGTTCCAGGTGGAGGTGGGGCTCCAGGCCGCTCTCCGCCAGGGCTGTCCGCCCCACCTCGCCCAGCACGGCGCCGGTATCCACCAGGTCGCCCACCGCCACCGCGGTCTTCTGGGCCAGGTTGGAATACACCGCCGTCACCCCGTCCGGCTGAAGAATGGTCACCGTGGTGCCCATCATGGCGTCGTCATACACCTCAGCCACCTGGCCCTCTCCGGCCGCCAGCACCTTCCGGCCCTCCTCGGCGGCGATGTCGATCCCCCCATGGGTCCGCCAGTCCCCCATGGTCTCGTCATAGGCCAGGGCCTCCACCGTGAAGCCCCGGAGCACCTGCCCCTTCACCGGCCAGGTGTAGACCACCTCCCGGGGCTGCGCCGGTGCGGCCGTCTCCGCGTCCTTCTTCGGTTGAGGATCGTCCGGCTGAGCCGCCGGCTCCGGCGTAGGCTGAGGCTGGTGGGACTGCTCGCCGGGAAAGACCGCGCTGCTGTCCGGCAGGGTGACGCTGGGGTTCGCTGTGACCGGCTCCTGCGCCGGCTCGCTCCCGCTGACGGAGCGGATGAGATAATAGCCCGAAATTCCAATTGCGGCGACGCACAGGAACAGGACTATGTAGAAGCCCTTTCCCAGCACGAAGTCGCCCAGTTTTTCCAATCGGTTCCGTTTCATGGAAACCACCTCCGAAACCTATTGTGGACAGGCTCGGGGCACATTATACCCGTAGGCTTCCATTTTTTCAGCGTCCGCGGGAAAGGCGTACAGAAATGTGAAACTTGGATAGACGGATTCCCTAGAGATGTGGTATACTTTATCCACGAAACTTGTCAAAGTGAGGAAACAGCCATGTACCGTACCATTACCCTTTCCAATGGAGCCCGGCTTTTGACTGAATACATTCCGGGGGCCCGCTCCGCCGCCCTCGGATTTTTCGTGGGGGCGGGCTCCCGCCACGAGCGCGCCACAGAAAACGGCGCGGCCCATTTTATTGAACACCTCTCCTTTAAGGGCACTGACCGGCGCTCCGCCGCTGACCTGGCCCGGGAGATCGACGCCATCGGCGGTCAGGTCAACGCCTATACCACCAAAGAGAGCACCTGCTACTACGCCCGGTGCCTGGACCGCCACCTGGACCGGGCCTCTGACCTGCTGTGCGATATGCTGTTCCATTCCCGCTTCGCCCAGGAGGATGTAGAACTGGAGCGGAGCGTGATTCTGGAGGAGATCGGGATGTACGAGGATGCTCCAACGTCATCGTGCACGTCTTTGTGCCCAACAGCCGCGCTTACTATGATCTGGAGCACCTGTGGGCAGACGGCGAGCCGGTGGACATCTCGGAGTACCTGACCCCGGATAGCAGCATTGAGTAATTAAGGCAAAAAGGTTTGCTTTTGGCAGAACCCGCTCCGTTATTGCGGCGCAATAGGGAAAGTTGGCAGAAAAGCTCCCCCTCGGGGGAGCTGGCAGGGCGAATGCCCTGACTGAGAGGGTTTATACCGGAAGTACCTTAAAAGCATACGCCCCCAAGCAACGGTATTTTGGTTAAAGTCTGGAGCTGATTACAAACATGAAGTATGATTACAAGGCTGTTGAAGCCAAGTGGCAGAAGGTGTGGGAGGAC
>ERZ791741.2237-NODE-2237-length-14103-cov-26.421626_pt1 | contig 14103 bp, 10 predicted proteins | sample MGYA00510040_ERZ791741 | MGnify/ENA primary metagenome ERZ791741 (study PRJEB30046, sample SAMN00791960) | human gut metagenome | study: EMG produced TPA metagenomics assembly of the A metagenome-wide association study of gut microbiota in type 2... | reverse complement strand
GCATACGGTGGAGCTCTCACTGCCGAAATGGCTGATTGTGTTCCTGCCGCTTGTAGCTGCCGGCTGCTTGTTGTATATGCTGGTAAAGCGTGCGGACACGCGTTCGCTGTTGTATGGTACGGCTGGCTGCATTTTGTGTATATTTGTGTCGTTGGACGGCGTTTATCAGCCTACTATATTGGCGGTGAAGTCGGACAGACATCTGGCTGTACGCCTGAATGAGTTAGAGCCTCAAGGCATGGTCTATTCGTATGCCGACTGGGTTAAGTTCTATGGCATAAATTATTATCTGGGCGACCGGGTGCGTATCTTTGATAAACTGAACCCTGCCCAAGGTTATGTGCTGGTGACGGACGAACTGCAAGAACAGTTCCTGCAGGATACGGAAGACACCTACCGGGTGGAGGAAGTATACCGCACTCCTCTGCGCAGTTGCGACTTGCGCCGGAAAGTCATTGTTTATAAATTCAGCAAAAAATAAAAAATGAGTCCCCAAGGGTTGATTGATAAATATTATCCGGAAGCCAATGAATTGCGGCATATCCTACTGACGCACAGCCGTTCTGTGGCCGATAAGGCTTTGTGGATTGCCGACCGCCATCCGGAGTTGTCTTTGGACAGAGATTTTCTGTATGAAGCGGCTATGTTGCACGATATAGGTATATTCCTGACAGATGCCGACGGCATTTATTGCTTTGGCGACAAACCCTATATCTGTCATGGCTATTTGGGAGCGGACTTGGTGCGTTCGGAAGGATATCCGCGTCATGCCTTGGTTTGTGAAAGGCATACGGGGGCCGGTCTTGCACTGGAGGATATTATTGCGCAAAATCTGCCTGTTCCTCACCGGGACATGCTTCCGGTAAGTATGGAAGAGCAGGTTGTATGTTTTGCAGATAAGTTTTATTCCAAGACGCATCTGGACAGGGAAAAAAGTGTAGAGAAAGCGCGTGACAGCCTGCTGCGTTATGGCAAAGCCGGCGTGCAACGCTTTGATTATTGGTGTAAACTGTTTTTGTAGCAATCTAAATTTCTTTAAAAAGGGAGATTATCCGTATAAATTACGTACTTTTGCCCGTTCAAGCGTAAACTGTTAGTTAATGACGCCATTGAAAGCAAATACATTCATATCATTCATACTACTATTCGTCTTACTTCTTCTTTCCGGTGAGGCTGCTTCGCAACGTCGTCGGCGCGGTGTTGTACCACTAGGAAGACAGCAAGTGGACTCTTTGCGGAGTGATTCGCTGGGGCAGGGGATTGCATCTTCTCATAGGAGAGGTATGCGCGATACCTTGCAACCCGATTCTTTACGGATGGATACGCTGGCTGCTTCCGGCAAGAAGAAACAGCCTTTGGACGCTCCGGTGACTTATGAGGCAAACGATTCCATTGTATTTACTCAAGGCGGATATGCGCATCTCTATGGTCAGGGAAAAGTAAACTATCAGCAGATAGAATTGGCGGCGGATGTTATTACCATGAATATGGATAGTAGCACGGTTTATGCCCATGGAGTGGAGGATTCGTTGGGCGTGAAGAAGGGAACACCGGTTTTCAAGGATGGAGAAACCCCATACGAGACTAATACGATTCGCTATAACTTCAAGAGTAAGAAAGGTATTATAAGTAATGTAGTCAGCCAGCAGGGCGAAGGATATGTAACCGGAAACAATGCAAAAAAAGGCGCTAATGACGAGCTGTATATGAAGAGTGGCCGATACACGACCTGCGACCACCATGAGCACCCTCACTTCTATATGCAGATGACTTACGCAAAAGTGCGCCCCAAAAAGAATGTAGTGACCGGACCTGCCTATTTGGTGGTGGAGGATGTGCCTTTGCCGCTTGCCGTGCCGTTCTTTTTCTTCCCGTTTTCGAGCAGCTATTCGTCGGGTTTCCTCATGCCTACCTATATGGATGACTCCAGCCGCGGTTTCGGTTTGACGGACGGTGGATATTATTTTGCCATCAGTGACAAGATGGATTTGAAGTTGCGTGCCGATATTTTTACGAAAGGTTCCTGGGCTTTGAATGCCGAGTCCAATTATATCAAACGGTACAAATATTCGGGCTTGTTTCAGGCAAGCTATCAGGTAACCAAAACCGGTGATAAAGGATTACCGGATTATTCTGTGGCTAAGGACTTCAAGATTGTATGGTCTCACAGACAGGATGCGAAGGCCAATCCGAATCAGACATTTTCTGCCAGCGTGAACTTTGCTACCAGTAGTTATGAGCGTACCAACATCGGCAATATGTACAATTCGAATGCCATGTCGCAGAATACAAAAACTTCAAGTATCAGTTATTCCCGTTATTTCTTCGACAGGAAACTGACGATTGCGGCAACCACCAATATCGCACAGACTATGAAGGACTCCTCGGTCAATGTCACTCTGCCCGACTTGAATATCTCCTTGTCTACGCTTTACCCTTTTAAGCGTAAGAAAGCAGCGGGTGAAGAAAAATGGTATGAGAAGATTTCCATCCGGTATACGGGGCGTTTGACCAACAGTATCCAGACCAAGGACAACCTGCTGTTTAAATCCAACCTGATAAAGGACTGGAAAAACGGTATGAAGCATGAGATACCTATCAGTGCCACTTTCACATTGTTCAAGTACTTCAATGTAACGCCTTCTGTCAACTATACCGAACGCTGGTATACGCGCAAAGTCATGAAAGACTGGGACCCTAATGCCGGAGGAAGCGGCAGGGAAGTGGCTACTGATACGATTTACGGTTTTCACCGTGTGTATGATTACAGAGCCAGCCTGGGTATCAATACGAAGATATACGGTATGTATAATCCTATATTCCTTCCTAAAAAGAAGATACAGATCCGCCATGTCATAACCCCGTCGGTGAGCATAAGTGCCGCACCTGATTTTGGTTCCTCGCGCTACGGTTATTACGACTCCTATATCAAGAATTATGCGGACGGAAGACGGGATACGGTGGTTTATTCTCCCTATGCCGGTCAGGCGTTTGATGTGCCGGGAAGAGGTAAGCAGGGAAATATAACCTTCAGTATCTCCAACAACCTGGAGATGAAGTATTACAGCAGTAAGAAGGATACGATTAAGAAAATCAGTCTGATTGACGAGTTGGGAGCTAATATTGATTACAATATGGCGGCTGCGACACGTCCTTGGGGTGACCTTGGGCTGAATTTGCGTTTGAAGTTGAGCAAGAATTACACGTTCAGTATGAGCTCTTCATTCAAGACATACGGTTATAAGTTCGATAAGAATGGAAATGTGGTAGAGAATGACCGTACGGAATGGTCCTACGGACGTTTCGGTATTTTCCAGGGATACGGTTCTTCCTTTAGCTATACGTTTAATAACGAAACATGGAAAAAGTGGAAAGAGAAGCTTAGCGGCACTAAGGATGCCGATAAGGAGAAAGATAAGGAAAATTCTTCCGAGGAAGGGGAAGATGCGGAGGCAAGTTCCGATGAGAGCGGCATTCCCAAGAAGAAAGTGGAAAAGGCAGCGGTGGATGCCGATGGTTATCAGGTGTTCAAGATGCCGTGGTCTTTGAATTTCAATTATAGTTTTAATATTTCCGAAGACCGTAGCAAGCCTATCAATCGGAAAAAAATGCGCTATCCTTACCGTTATACTCATAACTTGAGCGCTTCGGGTAATATAAAACTTTCCAATAAGTGGGCGGTGAGCTTTAACTCCGGTTACGATTTTGAAGCAAAGAAGATAGTACAGACCACCTTTAATATTACACGTGACCTGCACTGTTTCAGCATGTCGGCCAGTCTGTCTCCTTTCGGGCAGTGGAAATACTACAACTTTACCATTCGTGCCAACGCAAGCATTTTGCAAGACTTGAAATGGGAGCAGAGAAGCCAGACACAGAGTAATATTCAGTGGTACTAATTAGGGTGATGTTTCCAACTGTTTCTGGCGGCATTATTTGATTTTAGGCACGGAATTACACGGAGTTTAATAACGTTACCTGTTTCATTCCTTCTCCTGTGAAATCCGTGTAATTCCGTGCCTAAAAGAAATCGTCAAGCACATTTTTTCGTACTCCCTTTTTATCAGTGCCGCCTTACCATTTTATCTCTTCCTTTCCGTGCGCTTTCAGGTATTCATTCGTCTTGCTGAAATGCTTGTTTCCGAAGAAACCGTTGTATGCGGAAAGAGGAGAAGGGTGTGCGGATGTCAGTACCAAGTGTTTGTTGCGATCGATAAAAGCACCTTTTCGTTGTGCATAAGCTCCCCATAATATAAAGACCAAATGCTCCCGTTCTTCGGCAAGAATACGGATGGCGGCATCTGTAAATGTTTCCCAGCCGCGGTTCTGATGGGAGCCGGCTTGATGGGCACGTACGGTGAGAGTGGCATTGAGCAGTAATACGCCTTGTTCCGCCCAACGGGTCAAGTTGCCGGTAGGCGGTGCATCTGTTCCGATATCCGCTTTGATTTCTTTAAAAATATTGACTAAAGAGGGCGGGAAGGGCACGCCGTCGTTGACGGAGAAACAGAGTCCGTGTGCTTGTCCGGGACCATGGTATGGGTCCTGGCCGATAATCACTACCTTTACCTTGTCAAAAGGACATAAGTTGAAAGCATTGAATATCAATTTTCCTGGTGGATATATGGCATATTTACCATATTCCTCACGCACGAAGTTCGTTAATGTGTAAAAGTAATCTTTGTCAAATTCAGGCTGCAAATGTGCTTTCCAGCTATCTTCGATCTGAACGTTCATAATAGGAAGTGTTAGTAGTTTACGACGCTAAGATACAAATATTTCACCATAGTATACAAAGAGCCCCGCAGAGTTTTTTGCTTTTTCCTTTGAAACTCTGCGGGACTTTATATTGTTTACAGGTTGTATTTAGATTAAATGTATGTTGTGTGCCTTACATTCCGAGCGCATATCTTCGGGCCAGATGCTGGCTTGTATTTCTCCGATATGGGCTTTGCGCAAATAGAACATACACAGCCGGGACTGACCGATACCGCCACCGATAGACAAGGGCAGCGCATCTCCCATCAGGCGTTTGTGGAAATAGAGTTCCAAACGTTTTTCTTCACCTTCCTGCTTGAGCTGACGCTGGAGGGCTTCTTTGTCTACGCGGATACCCATTGAGGATAATTCCACACTGCGTTGAAGCACATCGTCCCACAGTAATAAGTCGCCGTTTAAGCCGGGCAGACCGTTCAAGCCGGGAGTTGTGTAGTCATCATAGTCCGGAGCGCGTCCATCGTGTTTTTTGCCGTCGCTTAGTTTGCAACCGATACCGATGATAAATACGGCGCCGAACTTCTTGGCAATGGCATGCTCACGGCATTTCGGTTCTATATTGGGATACATCTGCCGGAGCTCTTCCGCATGGATAAAGTGTAATTTCTGTGGCAGGCAGGGCTTGATTTGCGGATACATTTCATATACCATATATTCCGTACGGACCATTGCAGCATAAATGCGGGTGACTATCTCTTTCAGAAAGTCTATGTTACGGTCTTGTTCGGTGATAACGCGCTCCCAATCCCATTGGTCTACATATAAAGAATGTAAGTTGCCCAGCTCTTCGTCCGCACGGATGGCATTCATATCGGTATAAATTCCGTATCCCGGTTCTATACCGTATTCGGCAAGTGTCAGACGCTTCCATTTGGCAAGCGAATGTACCACTTCTGCCTGCGCATCGCCTAAATCTTTGATGGGAAACGACACAGCCCGTTCCACACCGTTCAAATCGTCGTTGATACCCATGCCTTTTAATACAAAGAGAGGGGCGGTGACACGACGCAGGCGGAGTTCGGAAGAAAGATTCAACTGAAAGAATTCTTTAATCTGTTTAATGCCTAATTCCGTTTGTTTTAAGTCCAATAAAGGTTTGTATCCTTCGGGTTTTATCAGGTAGCTCATAGGTTTAATTTCTGAAACTTCTATTAATTTGTTCGGCAAAGATAGAAATAATATTGATACTTGTTTCTGTTTTGATTAAAAAAATAACAAAATGTATATGTATATCCGTTTAATATTCTCAAAATAATATTGAAAGGGTAATATGCAAAACAGATATAAAAAATGTATGAAGATTAGGAATATGCAGAGATTTTTTCTACTTTTGCATCCGAATTAAGGCTCCGTAGCTTAGTGAATAGAGCGTCAGATTCCGGTTCTGAAGGTCGTGCGTTTGAATCGCACCGGGGTCACAGGAAAATCCTTGATAAACTGTTGGTTATCAAGGATTTTTTTATTTATATATCTCTTGGGTCATCCGTCTGTTTGTCCTTATTCATCAAGACCCATATCTGTCGTTGCCATTCATATACGGCAAATCTCTCATCATCGGAATTGTCGGTCTTGTCAACATATGTCCTTATACTTGGGGCGGAAGGGTATTTGGTCTGGATAATATCGTCTATCAGATAGCTGTACAACCCTCTGATTTTCTTGAAAAGAAAGCATTGGAACATAAGGTTGATATATTCAGGGTTGTTGCATATATACATTTTATACATTTGATATGTATCCGACTGCATGTAATCTGAAGCCCTGCTGCTAAGATTGGACTTCTCAAGTTCTTCTTTCAGGGCTTCTTCCAGCTTTTTGTACTCGGCAGAGTCTGTTATGCTGTACCAATAATGTTCATCGGACTTAGTGGTTAGCTTTATCCATGTGTAGGCTTCCCAGTAATCAATTGCCATTCTTATGGAATCTCTGTATTCCGGGGGCATGGCAAAATAGAGAGAATCTTTTTCCCAGTCCTTGAAAAGCGTTGCGATAGAATCAATTTTCTCTTGTTTCAGTTGTTTATATATGTCCGGTAGTTTTTCATCAAGAACGGAAGTTATCTGGAAGGCACCGCTCTCTATGCTACAGTTGACCCGTGGATTGGTTATGACAGAATCGTTGAATATGAAAGCTATCTGCCTGCCTGTTGCCTTTCCCGTTTCCTCAGCCCATTTTTTTCGTTTATAGTTGCTGATTTGTCCGCTGATTACATATTTTCCGAAATAATCGGTATCCAGTTTAAGGGCAATGAAATCCTTCGTCGTTACGATAGGCTCTCTGGAAATGCTGTCCGTCTGTCCGGACAAGATATGATACCAGCCATTTTCCCGAAGCTTGTTCTGACAAATCGAAAAATACGGCAGGAAAGAAAACAATGTCAGTATTCCAAGCAGCTTTCTCCACATAACGTCTCTTTGTTTTCTAAACTTCAATTTTAAGAATTGTCCTCTCTTTACTCTTCAGATGCAAGCGCATCTCGCACAGCTTCCCAGTTATCGCAGAAAGCCTGCATGGAAGGGAATAACAGATTGGCTCCCGCATCCAGTAGCACTTGTCCGTCCAGCGGACCGGTATTGACAGCGATTGTGAATATCCCTGCCGCTGCTCCCGCCTGGACGCCGATGGGTGCATTCTCCACGACGATAGCTTCATTGGCCTTTACCCCTGCTTTTTCCAGTCCCATAAGATAAGGCTCCGGATTGGGCTTGCCATATTTCACATCAAAGGCGGTGACCATACGTTCGCGTTGGAACATGCCGGGAAAGTTATGCGCCAGTCTGTCCAGCAGGGAGTGCTGGCCGGAACCGGTTACCAATACGGGAGTCAACCCTTCCGCTTTTATTTTCTGTAACACTTCCCATGCTCCGGGCATACGTTCGGGTTCGGGATGTCTGTTGAATTCTTCGCTTTTTTCGGCATAGATACTCTCTATCATCTCAGGAGTGGCATCTTTGCCGTATTGCCGTTGATATACGATGTTGATTGTTGCTGCTCCCGTACGTCCTTCGTGCATATAAGCTTCCTCGCGGCTCAGATGCAGACCATGACGTTCCATTACCGTATGCCATGCATCGGCATGATAAGGCATGGAGTTGAACAACACGCCGTCCATGTCGAAAAGAACGGCTTTCAGCCGGATATTGTCGTATCCGTGTTCTCTTAAATAGCGGGATATTGCTTCTTTAAACACTTGATAAATTGAGAATAAAAAATTAGAAATAGGGGAATAAAACAGAGAGTTGGGAATCAAGAAACAGCCTTTTGATGTTGCACATGGTAATTTGTGTGCAGCCATTTCTCAATTCTCAACTCTCGATTTTTAATTTATCACAGTCTTGCCTGGATGGCTTTGGATTCTTCTTCGTAACCCGGCTTGTTCAGCAGGGCGAACATATTCTTCTTGTAGGCTTCCACACCCGGTTGGTTGAACGGATTAACCCCCAGCAGGTAGCCGCTGATGCCGCATGCTTTCTCAAAGAAGTACAGCAATCCGCCGAGACTTTCCTCGTTCAGTGCAGGAATCACGATGCGCATGTTGGGTACGCCACCGTCTACGTGAGCCAGTTGTGTGCCGAGTTCCGCCATCTTGTTCACCTCGTCCACGTGCTTTCCGGCGAGGAAGTTCAGACCGTCGAGGTTGGCTTCGTCCGAAAGAACTTGCAGCGAATACTGCGTCTTTTCTACTGAAATGACAGTTTCATAAATGGTACGTTCACCTTCCTGAATCCATTGTCCCATAGAGTGCAGGTCGGTAGAGAAATCCACGGATGCAGGGAAGATACCCTTGTTCTCTTTACCTTCGGATTCACCGTAAAGTTGCTTCCACCATTCGCTTACGTAGTGCAATTTGGGGTTGAAGTTTACAAGGATTTCAATCTTCTTGCCGTTCTTGTAGAGTTCATTGCGGGTGGCTGCATAGATAGCTGCCGGGTTTTCAGCGAACGGAACATCCTTTCCGCAAGCTTTTTCCATAGCTGCCGCGCCTGCTACCAGCTTTTCGATGTCGAAGCCTGCAACGACAATGGGCAGCAGACCTACCGGGGTGAGTACGGAGAAACGGCCGCCTACGTTATCGGGGATAATGAAAGATTTGTATCCTTCATTGTCTGCAGTAACGCGTGCTGCGCCTTTCTTGGCGTCTGTAACGGCAACGATCACCTTTTTTGCCATCTCCTTGCCGCGTTGGTCTTCGCATTGCTTTTTCAGCAGGCGGAAGGCCAAAGCCGTTTCGGTAGTGGTTCCCGATTTGGAAATATTGATGACACCGAATTTCTTGTCTTTCAGATATTCGGTAAGCTCGTACAGATAATCTTCACCGATGTTGTGTCCTGCATACAGAATAACCGGGCCGGACTTCTTGTCCTGCAACCATGCGAAACTGTTTGACAAAGCCTCGATAACGGCGCGTGCACCGAGGTAGCTTCCGCCGATTCCGGCAACAACCACTGCTTCACAATTCTCGCGCAGCACTTGCGCGGTAGCTTTCAGGTCTGCCAGGTGCTCCTTTGTAATGGAAGAAGGAAGGTGTAGCCAGCCTAAAAAGTCGTTGCCTTTACCGGTTCCGTTTTCCAATGCTTCCTGTGCAGCCTTGACTTGGGCTTCGTAGGCGAAAACATTTTCTTTGGAAATGAATCCAAGAGTCTTTTCAATGTTCAAACTAATCATAATATTATAGGTTTTAAATTCTGTATTTTGTCCTTGCTGTTCTCTTTTCCGCATTACCGGAAAGAGTCAGTCAGTAACTTGATTTCAATCATCGGTGAGATGCGCTCATATAAGATGTTGTACACAGCATCCAGTATCGGCATGTTCACGTGGTAATGCTTGTTGATTTCCTTGATGCACTTGGTTCCGTAATAACCTTCGGCTATCATTTCCATTTCTATCTGGGCACTTTTTACGGAATATCCTTTACCTATCATCGTACCGAATGTACGGTTACGGCTGAAGTTGGAGTATCCTGTCACCAACATGTCACCCAGATAAACGGAATCGCTGATGTTTCTGTTCAGCGGATGTACGGTTTGCAGGAAACGGTTCATCTCCTGTATGGCATTGGACATGAGTACCGCCTGGAAATTATCACCGTATTTCAGTCCGCTGCAAATGCCGGCGGCAATGGCATATACATTTTTGAGTACGGAGCCGTATTCGATACCTGCCACGTCGTTGCTTACGGAAGTCTTGATGAATGAACTTGCCAGACGGCGGGAAAACTTGTCCGCCTTGTCTATATCGGGACACGCTATCGTGAGATAGGAAAGCCGCTCGAGCGCAACCTCTTCCGCATGGCAGGGACCCGCCAGTACTGCGATATTTTCGGTAGGAACACCGTATTCTTTAGTGAAGTATTCCGATACAATCATGTTGTCATCGGGTACGATGCCCTTAATGGCAGTGATGATGAACTTATCCTTGATTTTTGTCTTCAGCTTCTTCAGGTGAGCCTTCAGATAAGGAGAAGGAGTTACAAAGATAAGCGTATCCGACTCCTTGACTACATCGTTGATGTTTGAGTTGAAATTGATACGCTTGGTATCGAACTTGACGCCCGTCAGGTAGGCAGGGTTATGACCGAGACGCTTAAAATCGGCAATGCGGTCGTCGCGCCGCATATACCAATTTATAGTCTCTTCTTGTGCCAGTACCATCTTTGCAATGGCAGTGGCCCAGCTTCCTCCGCCCATAATGGCTATCTTACCGGGTAGTTTCATTTCTTAGATTTTCTCAACCCAACCTTCCACATCTTTCACGGTCGGATTTGCCAGTTCCAGTTTATATTTCTTGTTGATGCCGCAAATATCCATGTGCAGCTTTTGCGGGTTTACATCCTTCATGTCGCTAATCAGGTTGTAGCCGGCCTTCTGGATGACTGCCACCCATTCTTCGGGGATACCCAGTTCCATGAATTTGGCAGGCGCGTCTTTCGGAGTGACCTTTTCGGGGCGCATCTGCGGGAAGAACAATACTTCCTGGATGAATGCCTGTCCGGTCATCAACATCGTCAGACGGTCGATGCCGATACCGATGCCCGATGTAGGAGGCATACCGTATTGCAGCGCTTTCAGGAAGTCCTGGTCGATAAACATAGCTTCGTCGTCACCCTTTTCACTCAGTTTCAACTGCTCTTTGAAGCGTTCTTCCTGATCGATGGGGTCGTTCAGCTCACTGTATGCGTTGGCCAGCTCTTTACCGTTCACCATCAGCTCGAAGCGTTCGGTCAGTCCGGGCTTGCTGCGGTGCATCTTGGTCAGCGGGCTCATTTCTACCGGATAGTCGGTGATGAAGGTAGGCTGTATGAATGTGCCTTCGCAGAATTCGCCGAAGATTTCGTCTATCAGCTTGCCTTTGCCCATGGTGTCGTCAATCTCCATCTTCAGTTCGCGGCACACCTGGCGGATTTCTTCCTCGCTCTTGCCGTTGAGGTCGTAGCCGGTCTTTTCCTTAATGGCATCCAGGATGGGCAGGCGGCGGTAAGGAGCCTTGAAGCTGATGGTCTTTCCGTCGATGGTAGTCTCTGTGCTGCCGTTTACAGCGATACAGATACGTTCGAGGAGTTTCTCGGTGAATCCCATCATCCAGTTGTAGTCCTTATACTGCACGTACAGCTCCATGCAGGTGAATTCCGGGTTATGGTTTTTGTCCATACCTTCGTTACGGAAGTTCTTTCCGATTTCGTATACACCCTCAAAACCGCCTACGATAAGTCTCTTCAGGTAAAGCTCGGTGGCGATACGCAGGTAGAGGTCCATATCCAATGAGTTGTGGTGGGTGATGAAGGGGCGTGCGCTTGCACCGCCGGGGATGGATTGCAGAATCGGTGTTTCCACTTCCGTATAGCCGGCTTCGTCCAGTACGGCACGCATGGTCTTGATGATTGTGGCGCGCTTCAGGAATGTTTCCTTGACGCCGTCGTTCACGATGAGGTCCACGTAGCGTTGGCGGTAGCGCAGTTCCGGGTCGTCGAACGAGTCGTAGGCCACACCGTCTTTATATTTTACGATAGGAAGCGGCTTGATGCTCTTGGCAAGCACGGTCAGCTTCTGGGCATGGATACTGATTTCGCCCATCTGAGTGCGGAATACAAAGCCTTCGATACCGATGAAGTCGCCTAAATCGAGCAAGCGTTTGAATACGGTATTATACATTTCCTTGTCTTCGCCCGGACAGATGTCATCGCGGGTGATATATACCTGGATACGGCCTTTGGAGTCCTGTAATTCGATGAAAGAGGCTTTCCCCATGACGCGGCGGCTCATGATGCGTCCGGCTACGGATACGTGGCGCGGTTCGGCGTCGTCTTTGAATTCTTTTTTAATATCGGTAGAGAAAGCGTTGGTTACATACTCTGCTGCGGGATAGGGTTCGATACCCATCGCGCGAAGTTCATTCATGCTGTTGCGACGAATGATTTCTTGTTCACTTAGTTCTAATACGTTCATTTCGCTATAATTCACTCAATTTGGGGACAAAAATACGAAACATTTTTCAGATAGCGAACCTTTAGGGGAATTTATTCGCCGTATGCTCCGTGTGCTCTGTGGCAGGTTGTGGGATAATTGCCGGGTAAGTTCTCGGGAGAAGGAGCCTTGGGTCGGGCTTGATACGATTTCTTCCCTGTCTCTGATACGCTTCCGGTAGGAGAGAGTGCGGTTCTTCCTTAAGACGGGGCGCGATACTTGCTCACCTGACGAATTTTGAGTACCTTTGCGCCCTCGAAAAAAACAGGTAAAAAGTATGGCAGGACAAAAAACACCCACAGCGTTGGGCACGGAGAATATAGGTAAATTACTGATGCAGTACGCCGTTCCGGCAATCATCGCCATGACGGCATCTTCCTTATATAATATGGTGGACAGTATCTTCATTGGTCACGGTGTGGGCACAATGGCTATTTCGGGACTGGCGTTGACTTTCCCCTTGATGAACCTTGCAGCGGCTTTCGGTTCGCTGGTAGGTGTGGGAGCGGCTACGTTGATTTCCGTCAAGCTCGGGCAGAAGGACTATGACACGGCGCAGCGGGTTCAAAAAGTAAGGCGCCGGATGGAAAATTTAAGAATCTGAATGGGGAGAATGTGTCTTATGTGCATGGATTTAATACATTCGCCCTTGCTGGAAACGAATTTTCGATTCCGTGTAAATTTTCGGAGTTTGAAAAAGCCGGATTTACCATCAGTAACGATGAAGAGAAAAAGATTAAGCCGGGAGAATCTGATGGTTATGCATACTATGAGGAGGATGGAACTTACCGCGGGACGATCTTTATTTTTAATACATCAGATAAGGATATTGTGCCGGAAAAGGGAATCGTTGGAGGACTTACATTAAATCCGGGTTCACCGGTGAAAAAAAACGATCTGAAACTGGCAGGGGATCTGGGGTTTGAGAGTCAGCCGGATGATTTTGGACAGGTTTTGGGATATCAGCTCACAAATTATGTGAGCATGAGCAATTATACTTCCTATGAGTGGTATTTTGAAGACCAGGGATATTATACCAGCCTGCAGGCACAATATGGGGAAGATGGAAAACTGAGTACGGTCTGGTTAATGAATAATGCTGATTTGCGGAATTAATGGCTGTTTTTGAAAAAATTTATGAATTTTTCCTTAATTAGTAAGAAAAACCAGTAGAAAAAATATGTATTTTGTGCCACAATAAAGGAAGGTATGGGAGCACTCCCATGGAAGATAAGTCTGGAGGCATAATATGCATAAGAAAATACATGTAAAAACAAAGAATAAGATTTGTGCAGCAGTATTGGTGTTTGTTCTGGCCGGGTCACTTACCGCAGGTGCGTGTGCGGTACCGAATGTGTATGCAAAGACCGAGGCAGAAAAGAAGCGTGATGCGTACAAGAAAAAACTGAAAGCAAAAAACAGCGATATTGCAAATATCAAAGACAGTCAGTCGGATGTAAAAGACAGCATCACTGCTGCCGCAGCCAGAATGAAAACACTTCTTTCCAAGCAGGAACAGCTGAAGTCGGATATTAAGGACAAGCAGAATGAAGTGGAGCAGGCAAACAAAAAGCTGGAAGAAGCAAAGGAAGAAGAACAGAACCAGTATGATGCCATGAAGCTCAGGATTCAGTATCTGTATGAGAACAGTACGGATAATTCCATCTGGTCTGCCATTCTGGAGTCCAATGGACTTTCCGATATGTTAAACCGTATTGAATATGCGACCGATCTGTACAAATCTGACAGGGAACTTATGACTTCTTATCAGAATGCGGTAAAGAAGGTTGAGGACTGGACTATGCAGCTGGCAGATGAGATGGACAGTCTGCTTGCTTTGCAGGATAAGTATCAGACCCAGCAGGGG
>ERZ791741.2229-NODE-2229-length-14132-cov-4.143923_pt1 | contig 14132 bp, 14 predicted proteins | sample MGYA00510040_ERZ791741 | MGnify/ENA primary metagenome ERZ791741 (study PRJEB30046, sample SAMN00791960) | human gut metagenome | study: EMG produced TPA metagenomics assembly of the A metagenome-wide association study of gut microbiota in type 2... | reverse complement strand
CACTACGTCCTTCGGGCCTGTCTACGCCGGCAATATCTATGGCTTCGCACTGCTGGGCTATATGCTTATGACGCAGGTTATTCCCAGAATAACTGCCGCCACGATTGAGAGCATATGTGGCAGAACCGGAAGTGACAAAGCGCACAGATGCATATACGAAGCTTTCAGATTTTAGTGATGCAACCGGTTGGGGTTATACAAAATTTGACGCAGACAAAAAGACACGCCTTTTGACAGGGGCAGATAAAATTACTTTCCAACCGACAGAGATGAAGGGGCAGAAGATTGAGCTGCGTACAATCGTGCAGAACCTTTCCGATACAAAGCTCAGTCAGGTGACATTACAGGTATGGGTAAACCATGCTGACGGAACCATTGCTACTGCTGATGGTCAGCCTGTAGCAGCGTCAGAAACGTTCAAGATTCCGCTTTGGACGGAAAAGGGCAATTTCCGCCCGAAGGGAACGTTGGAATATCATGGAAGCGATTTTAATTCCGGTTTGAAAAATTGTTCCCTCTTATATACCATCCCGTCCAATGCAGATCTGCGAACCGGTGACACGGTCGGATATGCAGTGAGGGATGAGCAGGGAACTGTTCTTGCTTACGAAGGAACGCTTCCAAACAAAGGTCAGGATATCTTGCCGGCACCGGAGCCTGCAAAGAGTTATACAGTTACTTTTTGTTATAATGACGGAAGAGAAAATACAACAAAAACGACCGGAATCAATGGAAAACTCGGTGATCTTCCGGCACCGGCCCGTGAAGGATATGTGTTTGACGGATGGTATACGACAGGTGGTGAGAAAGTTGATTTGACAAGAGTATATAGCAGCAATACGGTGTTGTATGCAAGATGGAGTGAATATATCGCACCGTCACCGAATGTTAAGAAAGCTCCGGTCATTCTGCTGGCGACAAGCCCGGATACAGTGACCGAAGGAGAACAGGTCATGTTAAGTGTCAGCGAAACCTCAGGATTTGGTGTGGATTTAAGCGGAGTAACTTACACGGCAGATCCTTCGCTGCCGATATCCGGCACAGGGGAGGCTCAGACGATCCGGCTCGATCAAGCTGGTACTTATACATTTACTGCTCATTATTCCGGTGATAATGAGAAATATCTTGCGGCCGACAGTAATCGTGTTACCGTAACCGTAACGAAAAAAGCGGATGTCAGCGGAGGAACAACGTCAGGAGGTGGATCATCGTCAGGAGGCGGTTCCACGGCAGGAGGCGGATCTTCAGCAGGAGGCGGATCTTCAGCAGGGGGCGGATCCTCGTCAGGAGGCGGTGCAGCAGCAGGAGGTGCCACCGCGGGAGGCGGCGCAGCTAACGGAAATGCATCTGCAACAACTACGCCGGACATCAAGGATTCGGATGGAACGACTGTTGCCATAGTGAACGGTAAAAAAGGAATGATCACAGCAGAAGTGCAGCTTAGTGAAAAGGCGATCGCAAATGCTGAAAAATCAGGTGAAGCAGTTAAACTTCCGGTTGAAGTAAAGGCAGGTAAAAATATAAAAGCTGCATCCACTGTGACCATCAATCTACCGGAGGGTGCAGGGAAAACGAAAGTGAAGATTCCGGTAAAAAATATGACCGTAGGTACAGTCGCAGTGCTTGTCAATGCCGATGGCACTGAGAAAATTGTGAAGAAATCAGTGGCTGCAAAAGATGGAGTTCAGCTGATCGTGGACGAAGACACTACAGTGAAGCTCGTAGATAAGGCGAAAAACTTTAAGGATACAAAAAAACATTGGGCGAAGGATTCCATTGATTTTGTAAGTGCACGCGGGCTGATGAATGGAAAGAGCAGTACGGCTTTTGCACCGGAAGCAAAAATTACCCGGGCACGGCTATGGACGATTCTCGCACGATGGGAAGACGTAGATCTGACAGGTGGAAAGAAGTGGTACAGCAAAGCACGTGCATGGGCTAAAAACCAGGGAATTTCGGATGGCAGCAGACCAAATGCTGCGATAACGAGAGCCGAGGCGATCACAATGCTATGGCGTGCGCAAGGAAAACCGGCAGCAGAGCAAGAGACAGCTTTTAAAGATGTTTCTTCTGATGAATACTACGCACAGGCAGTGGCGTGGGCCAAAGAGAAGGGTATCGCACAAGCGAATAGCAAAGGACGATTCAATCCGGATGCTGCCTGTACAAGAGCGGAAATAGCCGCATTCCTGTATCGGATGTCGTTGAGTGAATAAACGGTTTACATGTACCATCTGGTATAAAGATAGCAGGAAGGAGATACCTGATTTGAAAAGAACTGCAAAAATCATTTTGACAGGAGTCTGCCTCGGCTTGATTTTACATTGATTTAATCAAAAAAGAAAAATGGACGATACAGAGAAATCTGTATCGTTTATTTTTCGTCTTTTTTAATTTATAGGAAAGTTCTAACTTTGGGATAGCTAGATATGAAAAGGACCCGCAATTTAGCGGGCACGACAAGTAAACGATAGGTTTTAGAAGATATAGAAGCCTTCAGCTCCAGGAAAGTCTTCACCAAACTCATCGTCTTCATTTAAGAAGTAATCCATATCAAGCAAATCATCCTCACTCATGTGCCGGATGTCATCAGCAGTCATGCCTTCTGGTGGATTTTTTATATATTTATTTCTGATTTCATCTGAATGTTTTGACATAGTTTTGTACCTCCGATCTTTAAATTATTCTATCACAGACGGAGAAACATGAACAGTGGTCAGGCAGATGAGTGTGCATGAAATCTGTGCATTGTCCTTTCGTACATTTCATTCAGAGAAATATGCTGATGATTATAATAAAGGTCAAGAAAAGCCATGGTCTCACCGCAGCATGGACATTTAAGAGGATCATATCCGAAGGAATGTAAAATACAGTCGCGCCAGCGGTTGAAGGAAAGAAATATCTTTCGTTTTTCTTTTGCAATGGCAAGATTTAGTTTGGAATCATTTTTATGATTTCCAGCATATAGACCATAGTATCGGATCTGCTTGAAATGTTTTTCAGGGATGTGTTGGATCAACCGCTGAATGAATTGCATAACAGGAACAGATTCGGTAATAAGCCGGTTGTCTTCGTGCCGGTTATAGTGAAAGGTGACAGTTTCACCATCGTAATGATCTATACGTGAGGTTGCGATGACTGGACGACCAAGATAACGACCAATGTATTTGGTGACGATTTTAGGGTTGCATTTGTTGGGTTTGGCATAGACATAGAAGCCATGTTTGTGTTCCTGGTAACAACGTGCTTTCACTTTCTTGAAGGAAACACCAAGTTCTTTTTCCATAAGATCAAGAAGTGCGGTACGAAATGCATTACGAAGAAAGGTATAGTTGAAATGCTTTTTGGAGCGCCAGAGACCGGAGTTGCCAATACCACCTTCAGAGACAAGACAATGGATGTGAGGATTCCATTTTAAGTCACGACCAAAAGTGTGGAGAACAAGAATAAATCCGGGAGTAAAACATTCAGACTTATTATCTTTATAGAAAGCCCGGAAAATAACACTTTGAACAGCATCAAAAAGAAGACCAAGGAGTTTACGTTTTTCTAAAAAGAAATGTCTGAGTTCAGAATCAATGGTAAAAACACAGTGACGGTGTTGTGTATTGATTATCTTAAAGGACATAGAGGTAGTGCGGTCAATGGAATACTTTGTTCCACAGGTAGGACAGAAACGACTGTGACATCGGAATGGAACGAATTTGAAAGTACCACATTTAGCACAACCGTACATTGCACCACCAAAAGATGGATCACCGCAATTAATCATACGGTCAACATTTTCGATGACGGATTTGCGTGGATGTAAAATATAAAGCATTTCTTCATAATGGTCTTTGAAAATATCCTGTAATACATTACTCATGAGACTATTATGAATGATTATTAATAAAAAAGAAACCCCTTACCCCTCATGAGTGAGGGGCAGGGGAGTTGAAGTGTCGAAGACACTTTTTTATTGCCTGCAAAACATGTGTTTGGTATAATAAAGGAAAATGCCGGGACATGTAGGCGAAAATATCTTCCATATGGAAATAGAAGAAAAGCAGACAGCAGAAGCAGGAAAAATAATAGAAATTCAGAAAGGACAGGCATCATATGAAGTTTTTTCATTTATCAGACCTTCACATCGGATTAAAACTGATCAACCGTGATCTGCGGGAAGATCAGGAATATATTTTGCATCAGATCACGGAGCTTGCGGTGCAGGAACAACCGGACGCACTGGTGATCGCCGGAGATATTTATGACAAAGCGGTTCCATCGGCAGAAGCTATGGAAGTGTTGGATGGATTTATCTCTGAATTGACGGAAAAATTGCCGGATCTGGTCATCATGATGATCAGCGGAAACCATGACAGTGCCATCCGTGTAAACTGCTATCGAAATGTGCTGGCGCGGCAGAATCTTCATATGATCGGTATGCCTCCGGTTCGTCCGGAAGAATGGATGGAAAAAATTGTATTGCAGGATGCATACGGACCGGTAAATTTTTATCTACTGCCATTTGTCAAACCATCTATGGTAAAACAGATTACGGGAACAGATGAAAAGGGAAATAATTTGTCTTACAATGAGACAATCCGACGTTTGATCGCGCGGGAAGATATCAATGAATCAGAGCGGAATGTGTTTGCTAGTCATCAGTTTTATTTGCCGGTTGAAAAGGATGCAGATGAGATTGAGCGTATGGATTCGGAGATCCGCACTGTGGGAAATATTGATGAAGTGTCTGCGGAAGTATTGCAGGTGTTTGATTATGCCGCATTGGGACACATTCATAAACCAATGAAAGTGGGAAGTGAATATTATCGTTATTGCGGTACGCCATTGGCTTGCTCCGTCAGTGAGGCAGGACAGGAAAAAGGTGTGATTGAAGTAGAACTTGGAGCAAAAGGCGAGGTGCAGACACGGGTGCTTCCGTTAAAACCGTTGCGTGAGATTAAGGTTTTGAAAGGAAGTACAGAGGAAGTGCTGGCGCAGTCCTGCGTGGATTATGTATCTGTAACACTGACAGATCAACCGGATTTTGACACGCAGGATCGGATTCGTGCAGCGTTTCCATATTTATTAGAAATCCGTCGGGAAATGCTGACGCAGCGGGAGTATGCGGAGGCATGGAAAGCGCAGGAAAAAATTGATCCATTTGACACCTGTTGTTCATTTTTAGGTGATACTACAGATGAGGAAAAAGAGATTTTACAGGATGTGGTGAACACGGTGTTTACGGGAGGTGCGGCAGAATGAAACCATTGAAATTAACGATGCAGGCGTTTGGCTCCTATGTAAAACCGGGAACCATTGATTTTGAAAAACCGGAGCAGAATTTATTTCTGATGTCATAAAGACAATCGGACTTAAATTCTGCTTTAGTTTTGTTTAGCGGTCCTCGAGTCATTTAATGAATTCGATTCCGGCATTTTTGTTCTGCCGGCCGCGAACGTAGAAAAGGTAAATGATGAACAAGAAAACAACATTCCTCGGAGCAGTGGCGGCGTTATCCGGCTTGCTTCCGATTTCTGCCCATGCGGCGCTTCCCGGTGCCGAACTGAGCTTGTGCTGGGCGATTCCTTTCGCCGGTATTTTGCTCAGTATTGCCCTGGGACCTCTGCTTTTTGCACATTTCTGGCACAAAAACTATGGCAAAGTCGCCTTGATGTGGGCAGTTTTGGCAGCCGTTCCGCTCTTTATGTTCTTTGGAACACAGACTTCTATCGAAGCACTCGCACACGCTCTGATCGGTGATTACGTTCCGTTCATTATTTTCGTCGGTTCTCTTTACATTGTTGCCGGCGGTATTCACCTGAGAGGCTCGTTCGTCGGCAAACCCTGGCTGAACACGACATTTCTTTTAAGCGGCGCTATTCTGGCCAATCTGATGGGTACCACGGGCGCCGCGATGCTTCTGATTCGTCCTTTGTTAAGCGCGAACAGAAGACGTCACTATCAGATGCACACCTACATTTTCTTCATTTTCATTGTCGCTAATATCGCGGGTTCTTTAACTCCGCTCGGCGATCCTCCCTTGTTCCTGGGTTTCCTGCGCGGCGTGACCTTCTTCTGGACCGCTGCTCATCTTTGGGAAGTGACCGGCGTTGCCGTGGGACTTCTTCTGATCATTTATTTCCTTCTGGATACTTGGCTCTACAAGAAAGAACTTAAAGATAACGAAGAACTCAAGAAGCCCGTCGCCTACGTTCCGTTCGGATTCGAAGGCTCTATCAACTTCGTTCTTCTTGCCTGTATCGTGGGTGCCGTGCTGATGTCAGGATTCTGGAAGACTGGCGTTGAATATCACTTCCTCGGTCTGCACATTGCGCTTGAATCCCTTATTCGCGACGGTATTTTTGCGACAGCTGCAATCCTTTCCCTCATTCTTACGAAGAAAGAGTACCGCGACGCCAACCAGTTCTCCTGGGAACCGATTCTGGAAGTTGGCAAACTGTTCTTCGGTATTTTCGTAACGATCGTTCCCGTTCTGGAAATGCTTCGAGCCGGCTCTTCCGGCGCCTTCGCTCCGGTTGTTGCTTTAGTGACCGGTTCCGACGGACAGCCTGTCAACGCAGCTTACTTCTGGCTCACCGGTATGCTCTCCAGCTTCCTGGATAACGCTCCGACATATCTGGCCTTCTTTAACTTGGCCGGCGGCGATCCTGCCTACCTCATGACGACAGGCGCACACACCCTGATGGCGATTTCTATGGGCGCTGTCTTCATGGGTGCGATGACCTACATCGGCAATGCCCCGAACTTCATGGTGGTCAGTATCGTTCAAAACCGCGGCGTCAAGATGCCTTCCTTCTTCGGCTTCATGGCCTGGTCGTACGGTATTTTGGTTCCGATCTTCCTGGTTCTTACATGGCTCTTCCTAATGTAAACCGTTAAGGATAGATATTCTTCTGACCGCTCCCTTCATTCGTGATCGGAGCGGTTTGTTTTTGCCGAAACAAAACGTTCGGAAAAGAAGAGGCTGACCGCACAACTTAGGATGCAAAGCGTCAGATCGTGTGTTTGGAAAGATACAATGATCGTATTTACGAACAGTAGAAACGAACCACACGCAATATATGTCTCACACTCATTACTATCAGGAAGACACCGATGAGGGGCTGAAGATCGCTGCGTTATTAAATCAGCTGATTGAATCCCCCGGAGCTCTGTCTAAAAAGGAATGGGAGTACCTGAATACGCTGCCCATCGGCACGCTGATGCGCGAAGCCGGCATCAGTCGTAAAGAAGCGGTTCATGTTTTTAATCAAATCGACCGGATTGAAGCGGATGTGAGCAAGATCGGGCGGTTTGAACATCTGACCGATGCTTTCATGATGTGGCTCGTAGGCGGAAGCTTCGTACTGGCCGGTGTGCTTTTGGCCTTAATTTCTATTCCTGAAAGCGTGTGGGGAAGAATCACGATTCCGATAAGTATCGGTATCGGCCTTATCTTTATTTTTGTTCCGTTCATAGCCAGGAAGCGCGCTTTGACTTATGACAAAGACTGCTTCAGACACACCATCGTCGAAATCTTAGGCCAAGGATTGATGAAGCGCTCGGTTTTAACCACAGACGCGCTGATTCGAGAAATTCAGCCGCACGAACCAAAGAAAGCTTTGTTGGAAGTAGTTGAGAAATTTGCCCAAACGCAGAATCGAAAGATCTCAAAATACGAAGAGATCTGTCTGATTAAGCAGCTTTTGGACGGCTACAACCTTAAAATTTCTGATCTGCCATTTGAAGTAATTGAGGAAATTGACGGCATTTGTCCGGCAAGAAATCCGGCATGAAAAAAGTAATTGAATCGACAAATTTAGAAAAGCAGCTGACGCGCCATCATGAAGGCGACAGCGACTACACCCATCAGGGCACGGGTTCATCCAAAAAAGTACTGATCGCCGCAGTGTGTCTCACGCTGGGTTATGCAGTGATTGAGGTTATCGGCGGTTTCTTGTCGAACTCACTGGCTTTGTTATCTGATGCGGGGCACATGGTCACCGACTCTGCCTCTCTCTTCTTTGCGCTGCTGGCTAACGTCCTGGCCGGCCGTCCCGCAAGCGGCAAGTATTCTTTTGGGTTTGCAAAACTTGAAGTATTGGCGGCGCTTTTGAACGCGCTGGCTATGTTTGCGGTGGTGCTCTGGATTGTGGTTGAAGCGGTGGAGCGCTTCAGCAGTCCTGTGCCTGTCAACGGCTCGAGTGTATTTTTAGTGGCTGCGCTGGGTCTGCTGATCAATATTGCCGTTGCCTGGACACTTTCCAGAGATCAAACAAGCATCAATACTCGCGCTGCACTTCTGCATGTGATGGGCGACTTGCTGGGTTCCGTCGCTGCGATCACCGCCGGTATTGTGATTTTCTTCGGCGGTCCTGTGATTGTCGACCCGATCCTTTCTATTTTTGTGAGTGCTTTAATCCTGCATTCTTCCTGGGGCGTCGTCAAAACTTCAGTACATCTTCTTTTGGATGGCGTTCCGGAAAATATTCCTTACCAGGAAGTCGGTTCGACCCTGGAAGCAATTCCGGGAGTTTACGCCGTGCATGATCTCCATATTTGGGACATGACGGCAAACGAAGCTGCCCTGTCTTCTCATATCGTTTTGGAACGCATGGACGAGTGGCCTCAGGTTTTAGAGAAAGCTCGTGAGATTCTGGAGAAAAAATACGGAATTTCTCACATCACGCTTCAGCCTGAACCTGTTGAGGAAATGAAAAAGCGTTTCATGTGCATTGGTGAATAACTTTCAGCGGTGAGGCGGACTTGTATCAAACCGTCAGGAGGGGCCTTGGAGAAGTTACAAATAGCCTCTCGACCGCTATAATTGATTGAATTTTGTAAAGCCACGCCTGCTCATTTGAAGCGCGTCTCTTTTTTTTTTCTGTTGAGAATAAGATGACGAAATATGTATTTGTTACCGGCGGTGTAGTTTCTTCCCTGGGGAAAGGTATTGCAGCAGCTTCCCTGGCCGCCATCCTTGAGTCTCGCGGGCTCAAGGTCACAATCATCAAGATGGACCCCTACATCAACGTCGACCCGGGTACGATGAGCCCGTTCCAGCACGGCGAAGTCTTCGTGACCGAGGACGGTGCTGAAACAGACTTGGACTTGGGTCACTATGAGCGCTTCATCACGCCGAAGATGCACAAGGCGAATAACTTTACGACCGGCCAGATTTATCGTAATGTTCTGCGCAAAGAACGCCGCGGTGAATATTTGGGTAAGACTGTTCAGGTCATTCCGCACATCACCAATGAAATTCAGGATTTCATCGCCCGCGGTGCTCATGCTGCAGGCGATCCCGATATCGCATTGGTTGAAATCGGCGGCACGGTCGGTGATATTGAATCGCTGCCGTTCCTTGAAGCCGTTCGTCAGCTGTCTTTGAGAGCAGGCCGCAACAACACCTGCTTTATCCATCTGACACTTGTTCCTTACATCGCCAGCGCCGGCGAATTAAAGACAAAGCCGACACAGCATTCCGTAGGCGAACTTCGTAAGATCGGTATCAGCCCCAACGTTTTGCTTTGCCGCGCCGACCGTAAGATTCCGGACGACGAAAGAGCCAAGATTTCTCTGTTTGCCAATGTTCCGATGGATGCCGTCATCTCCGTTTGGGACGTTGACACAATTTACAAAGTTCCGATGATGCTGCATGAGCAGGGCTTGGATGAAATCGTCTGCCGCTGCTTAGACCTGAATCCGAAACCCGCCGATCTTTCCGCTTGGGAAAAGGTCGTCGATCGTCTTGAACATCCGAAGGACACCGTCAAACTTGCCATGATCGGCAAGTATGACCTGAAGGATTCCTATAAGTCTTTGAATGAAGCTCTCATTCACGCCGGTATCCATACCGGTCATCATGTGGATGTAACCTTCATTGAAGCTGAAATCCTTGAAAAAGAAGGCACCGACTGCCTCAAAGGCATGGATGCTATTTTGGTTCCCGGCGGTTTCGGCAAACGCGGTACCGAAGGCAAGATCAAAGCCATCGAATACGCCCGTAAGAACGACATTCCTTACCTCGGCATTTGCCTTGGTATGCAGCTTGCCGTGATTGAATTTGCACGCCACGTCTGCGGTCTCGGCGGTGCTAACTCTACCGAACTGGATCCGGAAACACCGCATCCGGTTGTCGCCCTGATCACCGAGTGGAAGGACCACACCGGCGTTATCGAAAAACGCGACGAAGACAGTGATCTCGGCGGCACAATGCGTTTAGGCAAGCAGGTTGTTCCTATCAAACCCGGAACACTGGCTGCCGAAGTTTACGGCAAGGAAGTCGGCGAACGTCATCGTCACCGTTATGAAGTGAACAACTCCTACTGCGATCAGTTTGAGAAGGCCGGCATGGTGATTTCTGCCAGAACGCCGGGCGAAAACCTTCCTGAAATCATGGAACTCCCCGATCATTCCTTCTTCATCGGCGTTCAGTTCCATCCGGAATTTACTTCCTCTCCGCGTTTCGGCCATCCGCTTTTCAATAAATTTATTGAAGCGGCTGCCAAGTATCACAAAGAACACGAAAAGGCTGAGTAATCGACATGCAGTTATGCGGTTTTGAAGTCGGTCTGAACCGACCCTTTATTCTTCTTGCTGGTCCGTGCGTCATCGAGAGCGAGCGGCTCACACTTGATATCGCCGGCAAGATGAAAGAGATCACCGATAAACTCGGGATCCCTTATGTGTTTAAAGCAAGCTACGACAAGGCAAATCGTTCCTCGGACACGAGTTTTCGCGGCTTGGGAATGGCTAACGGCCTGCGTATTTTGGAAGAAGTTCGTCGTCAGATCGGCGTTCCGGTCGTCACCGACGTTCATACGGCCGATGAGGTTCCGGAAGTCGCCTCTGTCGTTGATCTTCTTCAGACGCCGGCTTTCCTTTGCCGTCAGACAGACTTCATTGCCGCTTGTGCCAAGAGCGGTAAGCCCGTTAATATCAAGAAGGGCCAGTTCTTGGCTCCTCAGGATATGAAGCAGGTCGTGCTCAAAGCTCGTCACGCAGCTGCCGCGGCCGGTCTTTCCGAAGACCGTTTTATGGTTTGCGAGCGCGGTGCCTGTTTCGGATACAACAACCTTGTGTCCGATATGCGCAGTCTTGTGATCATGCGCGACTGCGACGCCCCGGTGATTTTCGATGCGACGCATTCCGTTCAGCTCCCCGGCGGTCAGGGCACAAGCTCCGGCGGCCGCAGAGAATTTGTTCCTCCTCTGGCCCGCGCGGCTGTTGCGGTCGGTGTTTCCGGTCTCTTTATGGAAACGCACCCGAATCCCTGCTGCGCCAAGAGCGACGGACCGAACATGGTGCCGCTCGATAAGATGGAAGCGCTGCTGACTAATTTGCAGGGCATTGACCGACTTGTAAAGTCCGGTGAATTTTTAGAAAACCAGTTGCATTAACTTTTTAAGAGATAAGCATGAGCGAAATTGTTGAAATCTTTGGTCGTGAAGTATTGGATTCCCGCGGCAATCCGACCGTTGAAGCCGAGGTCATTCTTGCTTCCGGCGTGATCGGCCGCGCAGCAGTCCCGAGCGGTGCTTCTACAGGCAGCCGCGAAGCCATTGAGCTTCGTGACGGCGACGCTTCCCGTTATAACGGCAAAGGTGTTCTTCAGGCCGTTGCCAACGTCAACGACGAAATCCGCGATGAAGTTGTCGGTTACGACGCCAGCCAGCAGACGGAAATTGACCGCGCCATGATCGAGCTCGACGGCACCCCGAATAAGTCCCGCCTCGGCGCCAACGCCATTTTGGCTGTTTCCTTGGCGGTAGCACGAGCAGCTGCTGAAGAATGTGCTCTTCCGCTGTATCGTTATTTCGGCGGCATCAACGGCTTTACGCTGCCCGTTCCGATGATGAACGTTGTGAACGGCGGCGCTCATGCCAACAACAACCTCGACATCCAGGAATTCATGATTATCCCGGCCGGTCTTCCGACTTTCAGCGAAGCGCTTCGCTGCGGCGCCGAGATCTTCCATGCTTTGAAGAAGATTATGAATGCTCACGGCATGTCTACTGCTGTCGGTGACGAAGGCGGTTTCGCTCCGAATATTGACAGCCATGAAGCTGCTATCGAATTCATTATCGACGCCATCAAGGCGGCCGGCTACACACCGGGAGAGCAGGTTTTTATCGGTCTGGACTGCGCTGCCAGCGAATTCTATGAAGACGGCGTTTACAACCAGAAGGGTCAGGGCCTGAAACTTACCGCTGACGAATGGATCGCCAAGATGACCGAATGGGTTGACCGTTATCCGATCATCTCCATCGAAGACGGTATGGCCGAAGGTGACTGGGAAGGCTGGGCCAAACTTACCGAAGCCTTGGGTGACCGCGTGCAGCTTGTCGGCGACGACCTCTACGTGACCAACACATCCATCCTTAAGGAAGGCATTGAAAAGGGCATCGCCAACTCCATCCTGATCAAGATCAACCAGATCGGTACGCTGACAGAAACTTTCGAAGCTATCGAAATGGCTAAGAAGGCCCGTTATACCGCTGTGATTTCTCACCGCTCCGGCGAAACTGAGGATTCCACGATTGCGGATATCGCCGTCGGTACAAACGCCGGTCAGATTAAGACAGGTTCTCTGAGCCGCAGCGACCGTATGGCCAAGTACAACCAGCTTCTTCGTATTGAAGAAGAACTCGGCGACATCGCTGTCTACCCGGGCCTGGATGCCTTCTACAACATCTGCAAGTAATTTATGGCGCGCCTGACGAAAAAGGTAAAGCTGGGAGTACCTCGATTTTTAGTCCTGGTACTCGCCATTGCCGTGGTCGGCATTCAATATCCGTTATGGGTCGGGAAGGGCAGCAATGCTACGCTTCTCGATTTGCAGGATCAGCTCAAAACTCAGAAGGAGAAGAATGCCGCGCTCGAGCTTGAAATTACAAGGCTCGAAGGCGAGGCCGATAGTCTTCGCCATGGCAGTGAAGCCTTAGAAAGTAGGGCTCGTGAAAAACTCAATATGATTCGCGAGAACGAATACCTGATTCGAATTATGCCGTAATCAATTACTTATTAATTAGGGAAGTGCCGGAACTAAAAACTCCGGCCTTTTTTATGTCCGTGTCAGGCGGAAAAGATCCTTCCTAGCCGCAAACGAGAGTAGTCTCGATTTCAAAATTGAGAGTTGAGAGTCATAAGAATGACGAAGTCGGATCTTTTTGTTAGGAGTGAACATGAGTAAACCGATGACGGTGGCACGCTACGCAAAGGAGCATCGCGGATGGTTTTACGGATGTCTGCTTCTGTTTGCACTTGTCGCTTTCTTTTGCCTGAAAGCGATTTACGATATGACGGTTTACGGTGCTAAGGCCCCGCTTTACGCCTTTATCGCCGGTATGGTCGGTTTCGGTGCGACGGCCTTAGGCTCCCTGCCGGGTTTTTATCTTCATAAACTTTCCGATAAAGCCGAAGACTGGATGCTTGGCAGTTCGGCCGGCATGATGCTTGCAGCAGCGATCTTCTCGCTTTTGCTTCCGAGTATCGAAACCAGTGAAAAGCTGTTCACTTCTGAATTAGCAGCAACGCTTTGGGTACTCTTCGGAGTTTTTCTTGGTGTTGTCTTCCTCCTGATCATTAATGCGCTGACTCCTCATGAGCACGGAGGTCAGAATTATGAAGGTCCGGAGATCGAAGTCAAAAGCGGCATCTGGCTCTTTGTTCTTGCCATCATCATTCACAACATCCCGGAAGGCCTGGCGATGGGCATATCTTTTTCAGCAGAAGACATGCAGATCGGTGTGCCGCTCACGATTGCCATTGCTCTGCAGGACTTTCCGGAAGGTCTGGCGGTCGTACTCGCTCTTTGCTCGACTCACATTTCACGCGCGAAGGCAGTGGGGATCGGAGTGTTCTCGGGTCTGATGGAACCGGTCGGCGCACTTTTCGGCGTGAGCCTTGCCGGCGGGTTGGGCTATGTCTATCCGCTGGGACTGGCGTTATCTGCTGGCGCCATGATGTTTGTCGTTTTCCACGAAGTGATTCCTGAAACACACCGCAGAGGCCATCACAGTACGGCCACGATCGGTTTGATGTGCGGCTTCGGCCTGATGATGATTTTGGAAAAAATATTCAGCTACTGATAAGGACCGGCATCTCCAATCTGAAAGCCTTGTGCATGTTCTGGAATATGG
>ERZ791741.2223-NODE-2223-length-14161-cov-32.786403_pt1 | contig 14161 bp, 11 predicted proteins | sample MGYA00510040_ERZ791741 | MGnify/ENA primary metagenome ERZ791741 (study PRJEB30046, sample SAMN00791960) | human gut metagenome | study: EMG produced TPA metagenomics assembly of the A metagenome-wide association study of gut microbiota in type 2... | reverse complement strand
GAAATCTTGCCGGGATAGATGACTAAGCCCTTTGCCTTGAGCTGCTGGTAGAACGACTGGAAGTCGAACGATGCCGAGGGATAGTAGAACGAAGTGATGATGGGCGACTGCCACTCGTCTGGCAGGAGCGTCTTGTAGCCCAAGGAGCGCATCCCCTCTACGAGCACGCGGTGGTTCTCGCAGTAGCGTGCGTGGCGTGCGGCCACCCCACCCTCGGCCTTCAACTCCGTCAGAGCCTGCATGAAGGCGCGCATTACGTGTGTAGGCGACGTGAAACGCCACTTGCCGTGCCCCTTCTCCATTGTCTCCCACTGGTCGTAAATGTCAAGCGAGAGCGAGCGTGCAACGTCCTTGCACTGCTCCAGAAGCGAGCGGCGGGCTATGATGAAGCCGAAGCCGGGCACGCCCTGGATGCACTTGTTGGCCGAACTGATAAGGAAGTCTATGCCGAGAGCTGCCATGTCTATGGGCACTCCGCCGAAGCTGCTCATCGCGTCGACAATCAACGTCTTGCCGTGACGCTTCACTACGGCAGCTATTTCTTCAAGAGGGTTGAGCACGCCGGTGGTCGTCTCGCAGTGAACTACCGACACATGGGTCACTTCCTTGTGCTCGGTCAGATAAGCGTCGATGGCCGAAGGGTCAACGGCTTCCGTCTCGTCGAACTTCATCACGTGGCAGTTCAATTTGTAATATTCGGCAATCACGCCCATGCGTTTGCCGTAAGCGCCGTTGGCTGCAACGAGCAGATGGTCGTCAGGACGCACCGTGCTGCCGAGCGTAGCCTCGACACAGAACGTGCCGCTGCCCTGCATCAGCACCGCCGTATATTCCTCGGGGCGGATCGAAGCGATGCCGACAAGCTCTTTCCTGATTACTTCCACTACGCCTTCGTTATAGTCTTTGTCCCATGTGCACCAGTCGCTCATCATGGCGTTCTTCACTGTCTCCGTTGTAGTCAACGGTCCGGGGGTAAGCAATAAATATGGTCTCATTGTTTTTTTTATTAAGAGTTAAGAATTAAGAAAATCACTTTATGCTAATTAAGAGTTAAGAATTAAAAAATAAGAAAATCACTTTATGCTGATAGAGAGGCATGTTACCATCTGTTCAAAAGCAATACATATTTTCTTAATTCTTAACTCTTAATTCTTAATTTAACACATGCTTTCTATCAATGCCGGAAGCTCCGTTATGTCATCAATCACATAGTCTGCGCCGGCTGCGTACATCCTGTAACGCACCGCTTTCATCCTCGCCTTCAGTTCTTCGGCAGGCATGGCGGCCACCTCGTCCTCGGTAAGCGCAAGCTCGTTGCTGCCCAATATTACGCCTACGCTGCACACACCGGCGTTCACACCCTCCTTGATGTCGGATATTGTGTCGCCCACTTTCATGACAGACTGCAGCGAGGGAACGTCCATCTCGCACATGTTCTGGAATATCATGTAGGGCTTTGGGCGGCCTCCGGGCAGGTTGTCGGACGTAACACAGTTGTCTATTACGTAGCCGAGACGCGCCGCAGCAGGTATGACCACGTCCATCATCTGCCGCGTATAGCCGGTCGTCGAGCCAACCTTTATCCCCTTGCGGCGCAGTTCCGAGATGGTCTCAACTACTCCCATGATGGGCTTTGAGTAGTCTTCAAGTGTGCGGAAAAGCTCCTCCTGGAACATATTGTAGCACTTCTGTACGTCCTCCTCGCCCCATTCGCGGCCGTACTTGGCACGGAAATCGGCCCCAACATGGTCGATGGCGAACAGTGCGCGCACCTCTTCTATCTTGGTAAGTCCCATGTGCGCCCTCGTCTCTGCAGCCGACACGGGCGCTCCGATGGCCTTGAAACTCTCCACGAACGCCGCCACCGGAGCGAAGCATCCATAGTCAACGGCGGTTCCCGCCCAGTCCATTATCACACATTCAATCTTTCTCATATCTTTTGTTTTTGGTTATACGGTTATTGGGTTGTACGGTTATACAGTGTATTTGTGGTTTTACGGTTGTAAGGTTGTACGGTTTTACGGTAGTAATTGAGGTTATACGGTTATGTGGTTGCCGGGTTATGCGGTGGTAAGGTTTTGCTGTTGGGCGGATGACAGGTCGCAGTTGTGATGCTCACTGCTTTTCTCCGCGCCGCCCTTTACTATCTTAAACCCCTTTACTGTATACACTTTGTTTATCATGTAGATTATCGAACCGGCGAACGCCAGGCAGCAGGCAACGCCTATATAGACGCTCATGCCGTTGTAGAACGACGTCCAGTCGATGTGCGGAGCTTGGAACTCCTTGAACAGGAGCAGGCAAAGCGTGCCGAGATAGCCGATGAAGTCGATTGTGATTATGAAGAAACCGACGTTTCCCTGCACCTTGAAGCAGGCGATAAAACGCTCGAAGAAGATGGTCTGGAAGCTCAAATAGGCTATGTCTATGCAAAGAGTCTGCAAGAAAAGCCATGCTGTTACCGGCATGTTCAACGACCCGGCTTCAGCTCCGAGGAATGCTATCGTGCCCATTCCGATGGCCGACATGATGAGAATCAGGCACAAGGCGCGCAGATGGTTGCCCACAGCCGACAGCAGGGCGAACACTCCGAGCAGCACAAGTGTGGCGATTGAGTCGAGATGGGCGAACGCCCAGGACGACACCTGGCTGACATCTATTATGCAGACGATAAAGTCTTCCTTTATATCACGCTGCACAGTGAGCAGCAGGTTTGCGCCGAACAGCATTATAAGCAGCGGCATGAACTTGACGAAAAGCTGCCAACGCTGGCGTCCGTCGAGCGTAACACGCTTGGTGTGGGCGGCGATGTCGGCCGCAGTGGGCGCCGGAAACTTGGTCATCATCCATCCCATGAAGCACAACAGTGGAAAAGCCACCGCCCCGACAAGGGCCGGCATCCAGAACTCGCTTACCCCGAGGTCGTTCAAAGCGTAAAGACCGAGCGACTTGGCAACGCCCGAACTCAACGCCATGCTTACGCCCATGATGCTTGCGAGAATGTCGGTTGTGCGGCGGCCTTCAAGGAAACTGAAGATTACTCCCCACATGCAGCCCAGCGAAAGACCGTTGAAGAACAGGGCGAATATGTTGTAAGGCGCGGGCAGAAGACCGAAAGCGACGAGCGAAACCTCTGACAACGCCGCCGAACCGACGATGAACTTGAGGCGGCCTTCGGGCTTAAGCTCGGATATATACTTGATGCCCAGCATCTTGGCGCACACGTAACCGATGAGCTGGATGATGCTGACGACAATCTTATAGTCCATCCCCGCCACCTGCAACCCGTCGAACTCGGCCGCAGTAAACGGCTTGCGAAGGGCGTAGACGAGCGAATACGACAGCAGCGCAGTGCCTCCGGCCCACAGCACGAAGAGCCAGTCGGGCATGTTTGAGGCCGCCGTCCGCAGGTTTGGAAATTTGCTGATAACTTGTTTCATGTTATGTTCTTTTAGTTGACGAGTGACAAGTTGACGAGTCTACAAGGCTTAACACATATCCGTTTGTCTACTTGTCTGCTCGTTACTCGTCTGCTCCGCTTTCTTTGACGCTGCAAAATTACTCCGCCGACAACGGTGAAAAAATGAATATCGGATGAATAATATGTCCGTAACAATTCATTAAAATGAATGAAAACGTAACTTAGCGGCAATGCAAAAACATTGCAATCTCAATGTAACAAGTCTGCAATACATGTTGTTAAGTTTATTGCTTACCTTTGCAACGGAAATCAAGCAAATGAAAAACGAACAATGAAAAACAAACAATAGGGCACACGCCAAAGGCTGGTTTTTCATTGTCCATTCTTCATTTTTCATCAAAACAAATTATGGACGACCTCAAGGAAATATACGAAAGGATAAAGTTCTTACGCGGCAAGGGTGTGAAAATGAAGGAAATAGCCTCGCAGACGGGGCTTACGCCGAGCGTGCTGTCGGCACTTTTCACCACCGTCATGCCCGAGTTCTTCAAGAACCTGGACAAGGGGATGAACGAAGATAAGGCCCTTGACGAGGCTCTTGTGTGGGTGAACAACGTGTCTAAAAAGAAGCTGCTCGGGCAACTCGACAAGATGAAGGCCGCCGTCTTCGCGATGGACGCAGCCCCGAAAACGCCCGCAAGCAGTGCTGGCAACATGCACGCGGACATCATATCGCAGGCGATGAAAGACGCGGTGAACGGCTGCACGGGCTTCAGCGGAATGTACATGAGCTACAGCGTGTCGTCAAGTTCAAGCGCGATGAAAATCGAGCCCTACCTCATCACGCCGTCGGCCGACGGCAGTTACATGGAAGTAATCCACAACAACGCATACGGCTCGACACACCACGGCTTCGCACTGATGAACGGCCTTAGCCACATGTACATCATGTTCAACGAGAACCGGCCGCCGCAACTCGCCCTATTCAACATCTGCCTGAAGCTGCCAATGTTCGAACGGCCGCCATACCTGCGCGGAATATACACCTGCCTTGACTACAACCACAACCCGATAGCAAGGCGCATACTCTTCGTCAAAGCCGGCGACAGCACGTCGCGCGAGGACTTTCTCAAAGCCAAAGGATGCCTGAAACAATATGAGGAACTTGACGAGAAGGAACAGATTTACTACAAATACACCTGCGGCGACGAAGACGCGGTGCGCATGAGGGACGTTCCGGCGCCACGCATGACCGGCAACGACCTCATGGCGGAAAAGGAACTGCTTGCCGGAAAAAGGTGACCGGCGCCGCGGCTGACGGCAAACGGATTTATGAAAGACGGCCTTTTGCAATGCAAAAGGCCGTCTTTCATGTTGTAAAAGGCCACCTTTTGCAAGCCAAAAGACGGCCTTTTACAACGCATTGGAAATCAAACACTTACGAAAACGCATACTTATTACGCCGCAAGAAAGGCCAAAACTGACAAAAACAACACATTTTGCAAGAAAAACTTGATAAAGTTTTGCATTACCATCAAAAACACATTATATTTGCAGCAATAATCATTTTTCAAGTGACAAACCGACAAACAACATCGCAAAATGGGAAAACAAAAGAAATTCATACTGCAAGAGAAAGAGATGCCGACACAATGGTACAACATACAGGCAGACATGGTGAACAAGCCTTTGCCGCCGCTTAGCCCGGCAACGCACAAGCCACTGAAAACGGAAGACCTCTTCCCCGTGTTCTGCGAGGAGTGTTGCAGGCAGGAATTCGACCAGACCAACGCATGGCTCGACATACCCGACGAGGTGCTGGACAAGTACCGGTATTACCGGCCCACGCCGCTCGTGCGCGCATACGCGCTCGAAAAAGCGCTCGACACGCCCGCGCACATCTACTTCAAGAACGAAAGCACCAATCCGCTGGGCAGCCACAAAATCAACTCCGCACTCGCACAGTGCTACTACTGCAAGCAAGAGGGCACCACAAACGTAACCACCGAAACCGGCGCGGGACAGTGGGGAGCCGCGTTGAGCTACGCCGCGCGAGTGTTCGGGCTTGAAGCCGCAGTATACCAGGTCAAGATAAGCCTGAAGCAGAAACCGTACCGCAGCATACTGATGCGCACCTTCGGCGCGGAGGTTACAGGCTCGCCGTCGATGTCGACACGTGCAGGCAAGGACATAATAACACGCGACCCCATGCACCAAGGCTCGCTCGGCACGGCCATCTCGGAAGCAATAGAGCTGGCAACAACCACGCCCCACTGCAAATACACACTCGGCTCGGTGCTCAACCACGTGGCGTTGCACCAGACGGTAATAGGACTTGAAGCGGAAAAACAAATGGAAATGGCCGGCGAATACCCCGACACCGTCATCGCATGCTTCGGCGGAGGCTCGAACTTCGGCGGAATAGCGTTCCCCTTCATGCGGCACAACATAAAGGAAGGGGCGAAAACCGAATACATAGCAGCCGAACCGGCAAGCTGCCCCAAGCTTACACGCGGCGTGTTCGAATACGACTTCGGCGACGAGGCCGGCTACACACCGCTGCTTCCGATGTTCACCCTCGGCCACAGCTTCAAGCCCGCCAACATCCACGCCGGCGGCCTGCGCTACCACGGAGCGGGCGTAATCGTTTCGCAACTGCTTAAAGACGGGCTGATGCGCGGCGTCGACATACCCCAGCTGGAATCGTTCGACGCAGGCCTGCTCTTCGCCCGCACCGAGGGCATCGTGCCCGCCCCGGAGAGCTGCCACGCAATAGCGGCAACGATAAGGGAAGCCAACAAGTGCAAGGAAAGCGGCCGACAGAAAGTCATTCTGTTCAACCTCAGCGGCCACGGGCTTATCGACATGACCGCCTACGAGCAGTACCTCAACGGCGACTTGATGAATTATGCCATATCAGACGAGGAAATCAAGGCCAACACAGATAAAATTCATAATTCATAATTCACAATTCATAATGGGGCGGACACCGTGCAACAAGTCTGTATCAATGACTTTCATTAAGTTTGCACGGCGTCCGCCCCATTATGAATTATGCATTCTACATTATGAATTAACCGTCAGTTTAGTCCCCAAGTCCTGATTGCCATTGTGCTTTCGCGGTCTTCTTCTATATCGTCAGGCAGGTTACAGAAGAAGTCTATGCCTGTAAGTTCCTCCAAATCGTCTATCGTCATGGCGAAATTTGACAGTGGTTCGTCGTCATGCCAATTGTTTTCATCCTGTTCGAACCACAGTCCAATAGCTTTATACCCAAGCTATTTTTCATCAGTAAGGCCACAAAGAAATATCTCGGTACAATCAGCCTGCCTTGCAAACGTTCAATTATGTTTTCGTCACTGTCGATTGTTCCACCCTTGCATACATACAAAGTGTCCGTCGTATTGTCCGGAGTAATGCGGCGCAGCCAGTTCTCCATTCTCACCCAAAGCCCCTCGCCACGATCTGAACCGCTATTAGTGTAACCATTGAACTTATGATATTGCGGCTGCATATTTGTCATATAAAATGTCTGGTAGTTGGCTCTGTTAGAATACGTCCTGTCCGCATTAGGACAGATATGCCCGTGCTCATAACCTGAACGATAAATATAGTCCGTTTCATAATAGTCACCCGGGTCAAGATTCTCCGTGTCATTAAAGTAGCCATCGACAACCCTGCTGAAGCTTCCGCTATACCCCCGGTGCATCTGATAGCACGACCAGCGTTGCGACTTCTTGTCACAGTCCCACTCAACGGCGAAGTTCACACGGTCGGCATCATACGTCCGATTGTCGCTTGTACGGTAAACTATAACCTTGTTGTTGCCTTCTTTCAGGCGCGGAAACTCAAGGCGTGCCACCGCCGGCTCGTCAGTGACGATGTTCCTGTTGGCATTGCGTCCACCGCCTTGCGAGCCGCCGCCGTCGTCATCGCTGCACGATGCGAACGAAAAGGCCGCGGCAAGCAGAATGAGAAAATAATAAAACCTGTTCATATCGTTATTTGTTTAGTAGGAGAAACTTGCCTGAATAGACAAAAAATGCGTTCTGGCGCATATGCGACTACGCCAAAACGCATTTTCTTTTGCCTTCAAAATATATGTGAATATATTATTTGCGCGCCTTACCGTAGCGGCTCATGAACTTGTCTACGCGGCCTGCCGTGTCGACGAGCTTGCTCTTGCCCGTATAGAACGGGTGCGAAGTGCTTGAGATTTCGACTTTTACCACTGGGTAAGTTTCACCTTCAAATTCCACTGTCTCCGTTGTCTTGCATGTGGAACGTGTAAGGAACATATCGCCGTTGGACATATCCTTGAATACGACGGGGCGATAGTTTTCGGGATGGATACCTTTCTTCATCGTTAGTTTTATAATTGAATGTTAATCTGTTTCTTCGCGATAAAACGCTTTCGGGCTGCAAAGTTACTCATTTTCCGGCTAACTTCAAAATTTATCCGGAGGTTTATTACCATTATTTAAACATTATACGCTTTCTCCACCCTAAACCTTATTATTGCCCTGCGATCCTCCGTTGTCAACATATCACAACCCCTTCAGATATTACGTTGTCATAAAACTCACTGCCACGGCGTGCATTCCACTCTTTCATTGTATAGATTATGGGATGTATCATGGCGTTAATATCCCAACCAAGTTCCCAAAACGGATAGGCATACCGCTCGTGGTCACTATCACTTATACAGTCTTTGTCCAATAAAACGAGCAAATCCCAATCCGACCCCTCATGCCAATTACCACGCGCACGCGAGCCGAACAATATCACCTTGCCGTTTTCTGGCATTACTGCCAGTGCCGTATCTTTTATTCTCTTAGCAATGTCAACAGCCATAAAAATATTTATCCGCAAGCAAAGATAATGCAAACGAGCGGAAAGAGAGCTTGCTCTCAATTTCCCGAGTGCAGCTTATCTTATGCAAAGATAACCTTTTTGACCGTCATTTCCAAACTTTTCAAATGAAATAATGCCTTTGCCTGACTGCCAATAGTCATGCTTCCAACATACCGGTTGCCGCCAATAATACGGCTTCTGATAACCAGTCGCTTTCCAATATGCCACCTTTTACGCTGCAAAAGGCCATCTTTTACACGACAAAAGGCCACCTTTCGCAATGCGAAAGGTGGCCTTTTGAAAAGTGGCTGATTGCCAGCGAGTTACTGACGAGACATTTAATCAGCCTTACATTGTGAATGCTTATTCGATTATTACAGTTGAACCCGTCGTCAACTTGAAGTCATCAACCAAGAAGTCATTACCCGGGTTCTTTGCATTCATCATGAGGACGTTGTAAATTCCGTCGGCTTCAATGGTGAATGTATAAGTAACTTTCATCCATTCCGTGTTGGGTATGTCGTTCACATAGTCGCCATATTTATAGTCGTCGCCGCTCAAAGACGAGCCGTCTTCATGTGCAATGGCATAACCCGGCCTCAAAGACGCACCCTCGGAAGTCAGCGCCTTGACATAAAACTCCATCGTGTACTCGCCTGCCTTGAGTTCAAGTTCCTTGTAAGCCAAACGCTTGTTTGCGCTTGACGAACCGCCCACGCATACAGAATATGTGCCGCTATGTGCATCGGTGCTCTGCGTAAGTGTCGCGTTGCTTGCCGAATTGGCAGACTTCCAGTTGTTTGGCTGTCCGCCTATCCAGCACTCAAAGTCGCCGTTCAACGCGTTGGGGTCGCCTACATCCTGGCTACCGCCACCCTCGCCTTTCTTCAACGAATACAAATAACTTGCGTTTTGTTCCGTCTCTGGAGTATTACCGTAGTAGTTGGTTACCGTTCCATAAACTACAACTTCGTCGCCAACGCTGAGCAAATCACCCGATGTGTAATCAGCATCGTTCAAATAATTTGAGCGGAAAATATAGAACTGATTGCCACTGTCTTCGCTGTCAAAAGTCCCATCCGCTGAAATGTAATATGTGGCATTGCCGTAACCAGCGTTGTAGTTCTCTTCTATCAAAGAAACAATACCTTTGATATACACTGGTCCCGCGGTTTCATTCTCGCCCAAAGCGGCAGTGTACTGGTAAGCAGCTACTGCGTTGAACGGATTTTCAAGCGAACCGTCGCCTTCGGGTTCAACGCCCGGTGTAGGCTCGTCACCGCCACCGCCTTCGCCTGTCTGGCCGTTGAGGTAAACGAGATAAGCATCGTTCTGCGCAGTCTCAAGTGTTCCTTTGTAGTTAGTAACGGTACCATATACCACTACAGAATCACCGAACTCAAGTATCGAGCCTGACGACCATTTCTCATTGTCAAAGTAATTGGCACGGTAGATTTCGAACGTATTATTCGAGTCTTCATAGTCGGCAATAGTGAATGTGGCATTTCCATAACCATCATTGTAATTCTCTTCAACTCCTACTACAACACCGGTAATGTACACTTTGTTAGGCAAGCTCTCGCCACTTGCCAACGCTCCGGCCAATTCAAGCACCCTTGCAACGTTGTAAGGGCTTGCAGCCGTTCCGTCGCCCGACGGCTCTATCACTATCGGCTGGTCTGACGGGTTGTCGTTCGGGTCGTCATACGGTGCCGGAACATCCTCGCAACTCGTGAATGTGAACGCCGCAATGGCAAGGGCGAACACTGAATACAATATCTTTTTCATAACTAAATGTTTTCTGATTGTTGATAAAACTGTTGTCTGTTAATGCCTTATTCTGACTGTTTGAAGTCGCCGTCCTGGCGCATGAGTATCTGCCATGTGTCGCGGTAGCGCGTGAATATGCCGGTAATGTCAACCTTGCCCTCGGGCATAACGGTGCCCGCAAAGTCGGCGTATGTGCTCGTGCGCACAACGATTGACGTTGTTCCGGCTATCATCCGGTTGACGGCGTTGCCCGACGTTGCGGCGTCTTCAGGCGCAAAGGTGCGCTTGCCGTTGGCCTGCGGCAGAGTTACGCCGCGCACAACCATCAGTTTTCCGCAGTTCTCCTCCATGTAATCGGTGTCGTCAACACGGCTCATGTCAAACTCTTCCGGCGTAACCGACGCTTCGTCAAACGTGCCCAGCAACTTCATGTGCTCAAGCCACAGGGTGTGGTTCATGCGGCTCGGCGATGTATATCCGCTGTTGCTTGTGTACGGTGTGCCTATCTGCGGCTGGTTGCCGTAAGTTCCTATATAAAGGTCTTTCAAGCTTACAAGTATCTGCTGGCCTACAGGCAGGTAGCCCCAAAGGCCACCCTTGTTGATGCAGATAAGCAAAGCGCCCGTCCCGTCCTCAACGGCAATTTGGTTGTACAGGTTTCCTCCAAGGTCGTTTCCTGTCACACGGACCTTTATCTGTATGTCGTCCGTTATGCGTGCGGTGTCCGTCTGTTCCTGCAAGGCATACGAGTACATGTTCTTCAGTTCGGCAATGGTAACGACGTTGGTTTCCTGCAAGTCGTTGTTCCCATACGGAGGAATGTCTCCCGTGGGGTTGTCCCAGTCGTCATCCATGCACGACGTGGCCGCCATGCTGACGACAAGAGCCATCATTGCAAGTTTTATATACTTTAATGTCTTCATCTTCTTTCATGTTTAGAATCTGTAAGTGATGTTCAGCATACCGTTGGTACCGTAAGCGTAGAACTTCATCGGGTTCTTCGAGAACTTATATGCACGCAGGTTTCCGCTGTTAGTGTAGTCGCTGCGGCTCTGCTCGTAACCGCCGGTGCAGAGGTTCTGGTTGTTCAGGATGTTGGTTACCATGAGATTGATTGACAACATACCGCGCTTCAGGTAGATGCTGCGACCGATTGAGCCGTCAAGCATGAAACCGCCATGACCTTTCGCCTGTTCAAGTGCAGACGGCAATATATTGCCGTCATTATCATAAACGGGGTCTGTTCCAGCAGAGTTTTCCATATAAGCGTTGTCCCTTGCCCCAAGCGTACTTTCGTAACGGTAGCTCGGCGAGTAAGAAAGGTAGATGCGGTCGTAGTAGTTACAGTTGAGGTCAATGTACCATCCGCCGCTGTGGTAGCTGAGACCGAGGCTTGCAGCGGTGAGCGGCGTGCCTGAGTCGCGCATACCTTTATTATATACAATCTCGTCGATGTACTCGGCACTTGTGGAGTTCATGTAGCGCACATGCGAGTTGTTGCGGATTTTCGCGTCGCTGATTGTTCCGAGAAGTTTCACGTCGAACGCACTCGTTACCTTGAACTTGAGTCCTGCCTCCAAGCCGTAATACTCCTTCTTGATGCCCGTAAGCGAGACGTATGAGAACGAGTTGATATCGTCGAAGTAGTAGTTCTGCCAGTCGGTAACGTTCCTCAAATGGCTGTAATATGCGTTGATGTTGGCGTGCAACCATGCGTTTTCGAACTGATAGCCCAGCTCCGTGCTGAACACCTGCTCGTTCTTGAGGTTGGTAACGAAGTCGTTGTTGATTTCAGGAGATGCGAACGCCGTGCGCGCCTGCGGTGCGCGGTGCTCGTAACCTATACCGAACGTAAGCGTGTTGCCGCGTCCGAGGTTGAGGCTTGTGTTGAGTTTGAAGCCTCCGTCGATAAATTCAGCCGTCTTGCTCTTGCCGTAAGAGTTGTCGGCGGCAAGTCCGTTGCGCATCTTTCCGTCACGCTGCATCGAGGTGTAGCCCAGCCTTGCAGCGAGCGTATAGTGCAGGATGCCGAAGTTCTCGGTGTAGCTTGCCCACAGCTTCGAGTTGTTTACAAGCAGGTTGTAGTCGTAACCGAACTTGTCGCCAACGCCTATCACCTTGTCGCGGTGGTTGAGGTCGTACTGTATCTCGTCGGAGTTACGGTCGTAAGTGCCCAGCGCGTAGGTGTTGATATTGTGGTATGTGGTGGCTCCGAGCAGGTCTTCCATCGTCTGGTAGTGCATTCCCTTGTTTGAAGAGCCTATTATGCCGACGTTCAGCTGCTTGTCCTTGCCGAGCTGCATGTTCAGCGTGGAGGCAAAGGTCAGCGTCAAAGCGTCGTTGTGTTTGGCCTGTATGTAATACATGGCGTCCTGCCCTTGCTGTGCGGCTATGCCGTTGGCGTAGTACAGCTGGTCCCAGTTTATCTGGCGGTTAGCCTTAGAACCCGTCCAGAAAGCATACGCACGGTTCCAGTCTTCGAGAGCTTGAGGCGTGCGGTTGGCCGGGTCGTCGTACCAAACGTCGTAGTAGCTGCTGGGCATATTCTTCCAGTAACTGGGATGGGGGTTGCTCGAGTTGTTGTAATTGAGCTTGGTGCTCTCATACATGGTGTACTTGCCGAGCAGCGAGGTGGTGAGCTTCATGTCCTTGTTGATGTTCCAGTCCCACGTGAGCAGCGCGGTGGGCGAATAGTCGTGTACTATACGCGAGTTGCGCTTCTTGCCGTTCTGGTAGCCCCAGTAAGGGTTGTAGTAGCGGTCGTTGGCCAGCCAGTACATCTCGTCGGTGCCGGCACCCTGCGATGCGCGCTCCGTAGGGTTGCCCCATGTGACGAGCGAGAGCGAATGGCTGCCGTCCCCGAACACCTTTTGCACTCCGAGGAAGTAAGAGAGCGAGTTGTAGAACGTGCCCTCGACGTATCCCTCGTTGGCCCAACGGTAGGTGATGTTGGCCGAGAAAGCCCATCCCTTGCTGTTAAGGCCGGAGTTGAACGTGTACATTCCGCGCAGCGTGTAGCTGCGGTTGGCTCCGCTAAGGGTGAACCTGTGGCCTACGGGCATCGACGCGGGGCGGAAGTTGTAGTTGTTCGAGCCGCCCATGCCCGTCATGGAGAAGTTGTTTGTCTCGAAGGGCAGCGCCGACTCCATGTTGCGCGTCTGCTGGTTTAGTCCGCCTACCCATGAGTATCTGAACTGCCCCGACTCCATGTCGTTGATTGGAGTACCGTTGATGTAGATGTCGTTGTACTTCTGGTCGAACGCACGATAACGGAAACGCATCGGCGAAAAGAGGTATCCCACCTCGCTCGCGTAGATGTTCGAGTTGGAGTTGATGATTGATACGTTCGATGACATATCATCATCTTCGCCCAACTGAGCCTCCGTGAATGTGAATGCCGACTCGCTCATGACAGTGCCCTTCAGTCCTATCGAATCGCTTTGGGCGAACGCCAAAGGCGAATAGCACAAGGCCATCACTGCTAATTTCAGCTTGTTCTGCATAGATAATTTGTTTTGTTAATACTCGTTGCAAAGTTAACGGAAATCGGGTAAACTTCAAAACGAATGTTGAAATTTGTATTGCAGCAAGGGAAAAATTTAACGCTGGCGTAACATATCCAACAAAAACAAAAGGCCGTCCGGCGCTTACAGTTTTGCAAAAGGCGGCCTTTCACCGTGCAAAAGGCCGTCTTTTACCGCCTGAAAGGCCACCTTTTGCAACGCGAAAGACGGCCTTTTGCAGCGCCGTCCGCAACGCGCTGAATTTCAACAGGTTGCAAACGAAGCGGCAACGGCATTCAAAACACGGCCACACACCTGCGGATTTCAAACACGGCGGCACGCCACTACGGGCACAGCCAAACATAAAGAATAGGGAAATTCCCCACGAAAGTTAGGGAAAAACCTTTCGCCGTCAGGCGGATTATATGTTACTTTGCAGCAGGAAACATAACAAAACATATTGTCATCATGAAACGCATAGCTACCATAATCACGGTGCTCGCCGCAATAACGGCCACCGCAAGCGCGATGAGCTACGAGCAGGCACGCGAGCAGGCGCTGTTCCTCACAGACAAGATGGCATACGAGCTGAACCTGACCGAAGAGCAGTATG
>ERZ791741.2220-NODE-2220-length-14207-cov-3.046283_pt1 | contig 14207 bp, 17 predicted proteins | sample MGYA00510040_ERZ791741 | MGnify/ENA primary metagenome ERZ791741 (study PRJEB30046, sample SAMN00791960) | human gut metagenome | study: EMG produced TPA metagenomics assembly of the A metagenome-wide association study of gut microbiota in type 2... | reverse complement strand
AGTTACTGCTGTTCTTAATGGTAATGTATTGACACTTCAAGGAGTTGAAGGAGCATTAAAGTTATCGGAAGACTTCTTTCGAAAGAAGAAGCAGAGCAGGAAGAAAAACATGGAAACTATGTTACAGAAGTAGAGGGCGGCTATCGAAGAATTGTAGCAGCTCCAAAGCCACAGGGAATTATCGAGATTGATTCTATCAAAGCGCTTTCTGACCAGGGACAGGTAGTTATCGCCTGCGGCGGTGGCGGAATTCCAGTGTTAGCACAGGGAGTAGAACTTCATGGTGCCAGCGCAGTTATCGAGAAAGACTATGCCAGTGGAAGAATGGCAGAACTGTTGAACGCAGACGTATTCATGGTTTTAACAAGTGTAGAGAATGTCTGTGTTGGTTACAATACAGAACAGGAATCTCCATTAGAGCATATTACTGTAGCAGAAGCACAGAAATACATCGATGAAGGTCAGTTCGAGCCAAATACAATGCTTCCAAAGATTGAAGCAGGTGTTTCTTTCCTTGAAAAAGGCAATGGAAGAAAGGTAATTATTACATCAATTGATAAAGCTTTAGAAGGCTATCTGGAGAAAACCGGAACAATTATTGAATAACTTCTGGTTTGCGTAGCAGGAGAGACGCCCACAGAGAATATTATATTCTCTGTGGGCTTTATTTCGCTTCAGGAGTTCGTCTGCCTTGCAGTCTCACAAATCAGAATTCAGGACATAATTTTTTCATATTTCTTTTTGCCGCAGGCAAGAAAGATGCCCGCTGAGAATAAAATAAGCCATATGTGTGATTTTTGCCGTTGTGAGAACCATGATATTCATGAGTCAGAAGATTTGATGATAGAGGCCTTTGCACAGATTTTTGCAAAGGAGCGTCCGATTGATGGAAAAGGAAGTTTTAGGGCATATCTGTATAAAACAGCAAGAAATTTGACGATACGGCATAGACAGAAGCATAAACTATGGTTTTTATGTTTAGATGAGGTGGATTTTGAGCTGCCGGGCGAAGAACTGGTGGATGCAAAACTTTTGCAGTCGGAGCGGGAGCAGCATCTTTATGAAGGAATGGCGAATCTGAAGACAGAGTATAGAGAAGTACTGTATCTGGTTAGTCTGGAAGGAATGAGTTATAGAGAAGCAGCTCGGATTCTTGGTAAGAGTGAACAACAGGTTACTAATCTGGTACATAGAGGGAAGAAGAGTTTAAAAAAGATTTTAGAGGAAAGAGGTTTTATATATGCGGACGAATGAAGAACGTCAGCAATTGATTCATAGAAGAACGCTGGAGATTCAAAGAGAACAGCAGAAAAAAAGAGAGAGAGTAATCAGTGGATCAGGGATTGCTGCATGTCTGATGATAATCATTGGAATAGGATGTCTGATGCCAGAAGTGACAAAACAGGCTTCTGTTTCTGGGGCAAAAACTAATTATACAACAGGAATGGCTAGTATGTTGGGAAATTATGAGGCACTTGGCTACATTTGTATGGGAATTTTGGCATTTGCACTTGGTGTTTGTGTAACGATACTTTTGTATCGTTTGCGTAAGGCGGAAGAACATCGAAAAAAAGCAGAAGAATATAAACAATCGCAGCAGGTGCGCGAAAACAGGCTGAAAAAAGAATAACAATAACAAAGCGGGGAAAAATAGAATGAATTTTGAGATAATTGATAATATATTTCAGGTAATAGTATTTTCTCTAATTATAGTGGCAGATATTGTGTGCTGGTTTTTGCACAAGAATCGTTTGTATATTATATTGGCTTTGGCGCATAGCTGTTTTATGATGGGAACACTTTACTTTGTACTATATCTTGTTATCCGGGGAAAGGTACCACAGTTTTTTATGTATCAGAGATTTCCTGGATTGCCAGTTATTTGTTTCTGCATTCGTATCAGATTGTAGGATATAAGGGACAGAGGATGAAGATATCAGTGATTCCGTTGATTTGTGGAATTGGTGTGGCGATTATTTCAATCTGGAGTGGGATTTTTGGTCCGGCGATTCTTTCAACGGGAGTATTTACATTAGCAGCAGGAGCGATTGTCTACATTAGTGTTTTTCAGATTTTATATGGCGATGCACCATATAAAAGCAGCATTTGTATTCTATTATGTATAATTTTACAGGTGAGTCTATATATAAGTTCGTCTTTTTTTCATGACTATACAAGGTTTAATTTGTATTTTTGCATTGATATTGTGCTGACAATCTCGATGGCGATGTTATTACCTTGTACATTTATGGAGGTGGGGAAAGATGATGTACATTGAAAATATTTTTATTTGTATTAGTATTCCATTATTGCTTTCATTGATTTTTATTCAGGGAGAAGCACGTAAATATACATTATTTGTTTGTATTGGAATGGGAATATGTGTGCTTTCTGCATATGTCAGCAGTTTTTTTATGAATTATTATGGAGTGGATACAATAGAGGCATCCATTGAAATTACACCGGTCTGTGAAGAAGTGATGAAGCTTTTTCCGTTATTATTTTATATTTTAATATTTGAGCCGCAAAGAGACCAGATTCCAAGAGTTGCTATTGCAATTTCGGTAGGATTTGCTACTTTTGAAAATGTGTGTTATTTAACAGAGAATGGGGCTGCAGATTTTGATCTTCTATTAATACGGGGAATTTCGACGGGAGCGCTTCATATATTATGTGGTATTTTTATCGGCTTTGGACTTGCCTATATATTTAGACAAAGGGCAATTGCAATTACGGGAATGGTTGGACTTCTTGGCGCATGTGGTGTTTTTCATGCGATTTTTAATCTGCTTATTTCGGCAGATGGCATTTGGAGGTGGATGGGGTATTTGTTTCCATCGGGCATGATTATTGTTCTGGTGAGTGTATGGCATTTGATGGTAAAGTTAAATCATATGAAGTAAAGTCAGGGAAATTGGAATCTTACAAAAGAAAAGGAAGCGGGTATAGCCTGCGATCCAATTTCAGGGTATTTGATTTGATAAGCAAAGCATGCATGAAAATCTTTTTAAAATCTTTTCATTTATTTTTTCAACAGGAGGTAGAATACTTTGCGTACCTAATAGACCTATAACACATAAAAGTTCTCCTATCGCAAAGAAAACATAAAGACTATAAGCTCCAATGTTTTTATAAATATATCCTGATATAATTGTCGCAACGGCATAGCCAATGGTAGCCCACACACGAATAGAACCATATTTGAATCTTGATAGAACAGCCATTCTTTCAATGATTGGATTTGTTCCATTAGTAATTGATAAAACAAGACTATAAACAAGTGCAATTAAATAAATATTTTTTAAGAACATAAAAATAATTCCTAAAAGGCCTGCAATTAATAATAAAACACCATTAACATATTTTGATTCATAAACATCATTTAATTTACCAATAAAAGGTTGAACGATCACAGATAAAATAAATGAACAAGAAACAACAAAACTTACTTGTGAAGCACTAAAGCCTTGATCCATTAAATAAACAGATAGAAGTCCAGAAAAGAAAGCAAGACTGAAAAAAAAGAAAAAATACATTAAGAAATAACTTAAATAACTATTTTTATAATATTTTAATAAATACATTTTTTCCTCCCTTAATTTTTTATATAATAAATAAGAGGTGATGGCATGCTTTTACAAGAACAAATGAAACAAGATATTTTCTCGTATAATGAAAAAACAATCATTAATTTCATATTAGAAAAACAAGAACAAATAAAAGACTATTCTACTAAAATGATTGGTGATGAAACCTATACAGCTCCTTCTACCATCATTCGAATTGCCCATAAATTAGGTTTTCAAGGATGGTCAGATTTTAAAGAAGCTTTTTTAGATGAAGTCATCTATTTAAATAATAATTTTCAAGAAATAGATCCTAACTTTCCTTTTACTAATCAAGATACGATGATGCAAATTGCTCATAAAATAACACAATTACATATTGAAAGTGCTAAAGATACGGCATCACTTATTCAACATGATACTTTACAAAAAGCTTTGCGTATTATGGCAAAAGCAGATATTATTAAAGTATTTGCGGTAGCTAATTTGAATTTTATTGGTGAAGAATTTGTATTCAAACTTAATCGTATTCATAAAAGAGCCTATATTGAACCTGTTCAAGATAATCAATTTCAAGATGCTATTATGACAACCAGTAATGAATGTGCTATTTGTTTATCTTATTCAGGAGAAACCCCTACTCTTTTAAAAACTGCACAATATTTAAAGGAGAATAATGTACCTATTATCGCTATTACAAGTCTTGGTAAAAATAGACTTTCTGATTTAGCGGATGTTTCTTTGAATATTTCTACTCGAGAAAAATCATTTTCTAAAATTGCAGGATTTACTTCTTGGGAATCTATGAATATTGTTTTAAATATTCTTTATTCATGTTTGTTTTCTTTGAATTATCAAGCAAATTTAGACTATAAAATTAAGGTTGCTAGAAGAGTAGAAACAAATCGTAAAATAGATAATGAAATTATTGAAGAACTTAAAGAAGATTAGTTCTTCTTTTTTATTTTAAACAATCATCTAAAATAGCAATTCCCATTTTTAATAAATCACTACAGCATCTTTTCTTCTCTTTATTTTCCTTTAAAAGAGTATGGCAACATAAACTTCCTGCCTGTTCTTTAAAATCCATAGCTAAACATTTACCACAAGCATAACTTTTAAGTTTAGACTGAGGATTTTCTACATTTCCATCACATGTTTTCAAACAAGAATAAATCATAGCAATTAAAATAGGAATACAACACATTTCTTCTAAACCAGCAACGCCTCTTCCAAGTCCTTCTGTAAGTTTGAAGAGTTCTTTTTCTTCAAAGGGTAAAATATCTTGATAGCTACAAATTAAAGCTTGAGCACAGTTATAACCATGCGTATGTAAAGATAATACTTTTTCTTCTCTTTGACTCATCACTTCTCACCTCGTTTACTAGTTTATTGATTTTATTTGTTTTTGAAATATAAAAAAATGTAAATGGAGCACCATTTACATTTAAGAAATATTTAATTTATTTTTTGTAAATAAGATTTACATAAGGCATAAGTAAATGAAATAAAACATATAACAAAGAAGCATAACAATACCACAAGGTTTCCTTAATTCTTGATGTTTCATTGTACCAAACCATAGAATTAAACCAGCAATAATTGCAATGATTGTATCAACCAAAAATTTACTTTCAAAAGGAACATTACAAATTAGAGAAGTTGTCCCAATAACAAAAAGAATATTAAAAATATTACTTCCTACAATATTGCCTATCGCAATTCCAGCATTACCACGTTTTGCTGCAGTGACTGATGTAACAAGTTCGGGCAGTGAAGTTCCAAAAGCAACAATTGTTAAACCAATAAATCGTTCACTCATCCCAAAATAACGAGCAATAGCACTAGCTCCACTTACTGCAAAATCACTTCCTTTAACAACTAAGATTCCTCCAATAAGGATGAATATAAGACATTTCCAAACAGGAATATCTTTTTCTTCTTCTTGAGTTTCACCATTTTTTGCCATGACAAATAAATAAACAAGATAAGCAATAAAAAGAATCCAAAGGAAAATACCTTCAATAAAAGTAATTTTCATATCCGTCATACCACAGATCATGAGAATGATTGTTATAAAAATCATAAAGGGAATTTCATAACGAATGGTTGATTTTTGTATTTTTACATTGGTGATCAAGGCTGTAATTCCTAAAATAATAAAAATATTTAAGATATTACTACCTACCACATTCCCAATAGTAATCCCTGCATTTTGTTGTAAGGCAGCCGTAATACTTACAGCAGCTTCAGGCATACTGGTTCCCATAGCAACAATTGTAAGACCGATGATTAGTTGGGGAATACCCAGTTTTCTAGCAATGCTTGCCGCCCCTTCTACAAACCAATCAGCTCCTTTTACTAGAAAAATAAAACCTACTAATAAAATAATAACTTGTTGAATCATAACGATTACTCCTTCCTTTTATTTTGCAGTAGGTATAAAAAAAGCGGACTCCTACTGCATTGCAGTAAAAGTCTCGCTATTCAATCACTTTCCGAGTTATTAATTAACTGTACTGACGAAGAAGTGAACCGATATCATCGGCAAGCTACTCCCTTTTATGAGTTCATTCTATCAAATAATATTTATTTAAGCAACTTTAAATTAATTTTAAATATTTAAAGGCATTGTATAAACCATCCTCATTTACATCATCAGTAATATAATCAGCGGCTTCTTTAATTTCAAAGCCACCATTACCCATCGCAACATTATAAGCGCAACATTCAAACATCGACAAGTCAATTTTAGCGTCACCAAAAGAAATCGTATCTTTAGGATCGGCATGTAAATAATCTAATAGGACTTCAATAGCATGTCTTTTAGTAATACCTGTAGGTCCTAAATCACCAAATAATGCAACTTCTCCTTTACCTCCCCAAGTATTCGCAACTAAATGAGGGAAGTCTACTTTAGAATCTAAATGGTCTTGATACGTTCTTAAAATGAAACTGATTTTATTAACATCGTCACGGTATAACTCATCCCCTTGTAAATGAATGAAACCATCAATAAAATGTTGAGCAGAACTTTTGGCATTCTCTAAGCTTGCCCCTTTGCCTTTAGCGTATTTTACCATGGTTTCAGGTCCTTGTTCTAACATATAATCATTACAATACATACCACTATTAGCTTCTAAATAAAAACCAATATGTCTTTCATTACACCAATCAACAATATTTTTTACATCTTCTTTAGATAATCCTTGATGCATAACAACATGTCCGTTATCTTCAACATAAGCGCCATTTCCACCAATCATACCATCTAAATCACACAAATTTCTTTGTAGAATTTCAGCTTTCGAACAACCTGTACAAATATACACTTTATGTCCATTGGCTCTAGCTTGATCAACAGCTTTTGCGGCTGAAGCAGGTAATTTTGCTTCATAATCAATTAATGTTCCATCGACATCTAAAAATACAATTTTACTCATAAGTTCTCTCCTTAAATTAATTTTAAATATTTAAAAGCATTATATAAACCATCATCATTTACATCATCGGTAATATAATCAGCGGCCTCTTTGATCTCTGGTCCACCATTTCCCATAGCAACATTGAAACCACAACATTCAAACATCGATAAATCAACTTTAGCATCACCAAAAGAAATCGTATCTTCTTTAACCAATTTTAAATAATCCAACAACACTTCGATGGCATGTTTTTTATTAATTCCTGTAGGACCCAAATCACTAAATAATGCAAGTTCCCCTTTTCCTCCCCAAGTATTATGTGCTAAATGAGGAAAGGCAGTAATTGCATCTAAATGATCTTGATAATCACGAATAATAAAGTCTATTTTATTAACATCTTCACGATAAAATTCATCTCCATGAATTAAGGTAAAAGAATCAATAAAACTTTTTGCCTTTTCTATCGCATTTTCAAGATTAGCTCCTTTACCTTGACCATATTTAATCATTACTTCAGGTCCATCTTTAATCATTTGTTCATTACAATAAACACCACTATTTGTCTCTAAATAAAAAGCAAGTTTTCTTTCTTTACACCAATGAACAATCTTTTTTACTTCTTCTAAAGGCAGTGCTTGATGCATAATGACATGATTATGATCTTCTACATAAGTACCATTACCTAAAATCATCCCATCTAACTCACATAGATTTCTTTGTAAGATTTCATCTTTAGAACAACCTGTACAAATATAGACTTTATGTCCATTAGCTCTGGCTTGATCAACAGCTTTTCTTGCTGAATCAGGTAACTTTGTTTCATAATCAATTAATGTTCCATCAACATCTAAAAATACAATTTTACTCATAACGCTCTCCTTTGTATATATTCTATTGTACTAAAAGAAGAACATAAAATATAGTTTTTTCATTATTTGATAGAAATAAAAATAAATCTTAATAAGTATGATATCTAATAAAATAATGAATTAAACAATTTAAAATAAAAAAATCCATTTTTTAAAAGAAATTTTGACTTTTAGTGTCTATATATATACTAGAAGGAGAATTTTATAATGGAAAAGATAAGACCTAGAATTACCGATTTTAAAAATGATCTTGTATTTAAGTATTTATTATCAAATATGAAAGATGAACAATGTAGGCGTTTATTAAAACTTATCATCGAAGATGTTATGGATATTAAATGTAAGAAAATTAATGTCTTAAATTCAGAGCTTAATCCTCATCATATAAGTGATAAAGATATGATCTTAGATATTCAGGTAATAACAGAAGATGGTGAACTGGTCGATATTGAAATGCAAAACAGTATATTCTCTAAAGAACTCTATCATCGTCTTCAAGCTTATGAAGCTAGAATGATCGATCATCAAGTCAATCGTGGAGATGAAAGATACAGTGACCATCTTCATAAAGTGAATTTGATTACTTTTATTAACGATATTGATAAAGATAATCTTGTATTGATTGACAGCTGTGTGCCTAGAAATGAATATGGAAATGTGAGAAAGTTTAATTTAGCAACAAGCTACTTTGTCCAACTTCCATTTATTAAAGTTATTGAAAAAGAAAAAAAACTAGAAAACTTTTCAAGATTAGAAATCTTAATCTACATCTTATATCATGGACTTACCCATGATATAATATCTTTAGATAATGAGGTGGTAACAATCATGAAAGATAAGATGGAACAATTCAATGAAGATGAAGAGCTTGTTTTAGCGGCAGAAAAAAGACAACTTGTTAAAATTCAACATTATCATGAAGGACAAAGAATGCATGAAGAAGGAAAAGCTGAAGGAAAACTAGCAAGTAAAAAAGAAGATACATTAATGCTTTTTAAAAGTAAATTTCCTCAAGAAGATAACGAATTATTAGAAAATCTTACTTTACAACAATATGATCATATATTTAAAGCACTTATTGAAAATAAAGATTTAAAGACGATCAAAAAAATCATTGGAAAATAATCCAATGATTTTTTAATAACACACATAAATATAACGTCCAAATTTAACAAATTCTGTTTTCTTCCTTAAGATACGATTTCTTATTTCAAAACCTGCTTGTTTGATTTCTTGATCCATTTGTTCATAACTTACTAAAACAAGTTTATTACATAATTTTCTAGCACTATTAATAATATCACACTGTTCTTTATAAGTAATCGGTGTATAAAGATTATAAGGAATATCAATAATAGCAATATCATAATGTCCTTGATGCTTATTAATATCATCTTTTGTAATCAACATACCATCAAAACCAAAATGATTTAAATTACATCTTGCTTTCCATGAAATATCCCTTGAAATATCAAATCCTTTGATAGAATACCCTAAAGCTAGTCCTTCTAAAACAACTGTACCCATTCCACAACATGGATCTATCATTGTTTTTGTTTGATCATTTTCTCCAGCAATATTAATCAATGTTCTTGCAAGTCTAATATCTAAAGAATTTGAAAAAGTATTTGGTTTATCATCATATTTTTTCCATGATGGAACACCATGGTGATAATACCCAATAATCCATAAGTCATTCACTTTTGTAAGAGCAATTGTATGCTTTGGTTTGGACATATTCACACTGCCCGCTATAAACCATGAAATATCTTTACATTTATCAAGTGTTTCTTGATAATCTGGATGGCTAATAGGATTTTTTAAATAAATGACTTTAAAATCTTGATGATTATGATTTTGGCGTTTAACTTCCTCTTTTAAGTCATCAAAATTGGAACTTATCGCCCAAATATCTATTTTTCCTTTCATAAAAACACTTATATTGACATCAATATCTTTATTTGTAATAAAACATTGTTGATATTCTTCATGAAAAAGATATTTAAATTCTAATGCACATAAATCATATTCTTCTGGTGGATAATTAAATAAATAAAAGTATTGTTTCATATTTTTCTTACCTCTAGTGTCCTATTTTAACAACACATCTTCATTTTGGCTACTGAAATAATCATAAATATGATATATTGTCTCTAGGAGGCTATTATGAACTATTTAAAAAACTTAAAAGAACAGTTTACTTTTGATCAACTGTTACTTATATTTACATGTTTTAGTTTAACTTTTCCTTTTTATATATTAGGACCTATTTTATTAATTGAATTTCTATATTTAATAATTTCAAAGAAAGCAATTACTGCTTTAAAACAAACACCTAAAGTGAAATATCTTTATTTATTTGTTTTAGTATCTTTATTTATTTCTTTGATTCATAAAAATATATTAGGTGCACTTGCGACAATTGGTATCTTTATATTTATTGTTTTTATGGTTTATTATAGAAAACATATCAATCAATCTACATTTGAATTTATTATTGATATGTTAATTATTCTATCTATCTTTTGGGCATTCTATGGAATCTATGAACAATTTCAAATTTATCATCGTTTAGGTGTTAATCACTTTACATTCAAGGTCTATGCAAGACGTGAAAATCGTTTGAATAGTGTTTTCTATAATGCCAACTATTATGCGATGATGATTGAATTTATTGCTGTAAGTCTTGTTTATAAATTCTTTACCGTAAAAAATGATTTAAAAAGAAGTATTTTCTATGTTATTGTTGGTTTCTTGAATTTATTTATGCTTTATATGACAGGATGTCGTGCTGGTTATGTAGCCATTGCTGGAGCTATTTGTTTATTTCTTATTTTCAATAAGAATTATAAGTTATGTGCTTTAATTGCATTTGGATGTTTAGGCATTGTTGGTTTCTTTGTTTTAAATCCAAGTAAGTTTCCTAGAATAGAATATTTAGTTTCTAATTTAGGAGTAAGAGCCAAGATTTGGAATTGTGCGATTCAAGGAATTATTGCTTCACCATTTTTAGGACAAGGGCCTTTTACTTATATGATGATATTAAATAAGTATAATGGACATTTAACTCAACATGCTCATAGTGTTTATCTAGATCCTTTATTATCATTTGGAATCATTGGTTTAGCTTGTCTTGTACCTTATGTTTATGACAATTGTAAACGTCTTTATAAAGTAAAAGAGCATTATTCTTATATTGCTCTTGTTATGGGATTTATAGGTGTATTATTAATTCATGGTATTTTAGATTATACGATTTTTTGGATACACACTGGTTTATTCTTCTTATTTGTATTATCTAGTTTTGAAATGTTTGAAACAAATCGTAATTAGCGATTTGTTTTTATTTTTGATATGTTTTATAGATTGTTGCTACTACAAATAAAAGAATAGATAACTCTAAATATTCTATATTAAATACATGTTTATAGACCCAATCAACAATCATAAAAAGCATTGGTATTCCTACCCAAACAATTGTTTCAATTAATTGATTTCTTTTAACATCCATCTTGTTCACCTCTTAACAAAATACTACTCCTTTTTATGTTAAGAAAATATCAAGCAAGTGTAAAAAAAAGAACTTCTTTCGAAGTTCTATGCTCTTGCATTCATTGTATTTTGTTTTAATGAATTGACATATTCCATTTGATGTTTTGTATTTTCTTTTAATTCTTTTTGCATTCCTTCTAATGTCATATGTTCTACTTCTTTTGCTTCAGATTTCTTTCCACATACTTTTTCAAATGCTTCTTTTGCATCTTGTTGTAATGTGTTTCTCATTTGATTTCTTTGTTCTAATTTCATTTCTGATTCTTTGATTTCTCCTACAACGGATTCAAAGATTTCTTCTTTTGTTAATTCTTTTCTTGCTTCATTTTCATGTTTTACATCTTGACTATTTTTAAAATACTTTCTTAAAGATTCTTTTGCTTCTGCATTGATTTCATTGATACTCATAATATTTATTCCTCTCTTTCCTAAGACACCTGTAGCTTATACTTTTTTAGATTCTTCGAAAAGGGTATTGTATACATTTTTAATTTCATTAACAAATTATTAATTTTGTAAGAGCTTTATTTGTTAATGAGATTTACAATATATAAAAGAAATACTTGATGCAATTAAACAAATCACTGCAAAAAACAAATAAGCATATAGCATTGAAAAATGACTTACAATATTTCCACAAATCATAGGAAATAAAGTCATTCCTAAAGCATACACCGCTTGGAAGAAGCCCATAGCTGTTGACTTTGATTCTTGTGGTACATATTTCATAGCTTCACTTGTTAGATATGAAAATAAGATTCATGTTGCCATACCTGGTAAAATTTGTAAAACAAAGATCATATAGACTGATGAACATTGTGGTACTAAAACACAATAAAGTGCAGTTGTTAAAAATGTAACAGTAATACATGTTCTAACGCCTAATTTCATATATACATCACTTGATGCCATTTTAGCAAAACAAACTGCTGATAACATATAAATAATAGAAGATAATCCTATAGACATAGAATTTGTTCCTAAATTTTTTATAATTCGTGTTGTAAAAGACATAGTTGTTGTCATTTGTACCCCTTGTTGAACAGTGCAAGAAGCGAAAAGACAATTAAATTCTTTTGTGTACATACTTTTAATAAACTTGAAATTTTTTTCTTTATTGGTTGTGTTTTTTCTTTAGGAAGTAATGAAATAAATAAAGCAGAAATGATTTCTGAAATCACACTTAATAAACAAATCATTTGCATTCCTATTTTTTCATAAAGAAGTGTACTTGTAATAAATTCTAATAACATTCCTAAATTGTTAGCGACAATAATTGAACTGATGGCTTTTGTTTGTTGGTCTTTTGGATAAAAACTCATATATAAAACCATAAAAGAAATCCACATTGCACTGGCAAATACTGAAAAAAGATTTCCAATTAAAAAACCAATTCCATTATTAAAAATAATTCTAAACAAAGAAGCACATCCTGATGATAAAGATCCTATTAACATAATCATTTTATGCTTATTTCTATAATTTGCTAATAATCCTACCGGTAAACGTAAGACCATTTGTGAAATACCATAGCTTCCTATAATAATTCCAATAAATGACGTACTTGTTTGAATCATCGTAAGATAAGGTGTTTAATAAGGAATATAGACATATTGCGCAAATCAGAAAAAGATAACAGCAATAAATAAGATTTTTTGTTTATTTAACTTCATTTTTAGTTCCTTAAATAATTTCAAAATGTTTTAAAGCATATTTTATGCCATCTTCACTTACTGGTTTTGTAACATAGGTTGCATGTTTTTTAGCTTCTTCTCTCCCATTTCCCACACATACAGAAATTCCTGCAAAATCAAACATAGGAATATCTACTTCAGCATCACCAAAAGCAATGATATCTTCTTGATCTATTTTTAAATAATCAATAAGTTCTTTAATTGCCTCTTGTTTATCAATATGTTTTAATGCACAATCTCCAAAGATTGCTTTTTCTCCTTTTTCACCCCACGTTAAATCTTTAAATTCAGGAAAAGCTTCTTTAAAATCTAAGTAATCTTGATAACTTTCTAAAATATAATTGATTTTTGTTACATTTTCTATATAGAGACACTTTGGAAAAGTCATTGCTGGATAAATCTCCAGCACATCAGGATCTTTCATCCCATATTGTCTTAAAGCCTCTACACCACGTACTTTAAAATTTAAAGAACCATATAACCCATCATTTGCTTCAATATAGTATTCTAAATGATGTTGATTTAAATAATCGACAATTCTTTTAACATCTTCTACTTGAGTTGTCTCATCTTTAATCACTTTATTATCTAATTCAATATAAGCACCATTACCACCAATCATTCCATCAAAACCAATATCTAAAATGGGCTCTTCTATATGGCTTCTACTTCTCCCAGTAACAATAACTGCAAGATGTCCATTTTCTCTCGCCTTCCACATCAAATAGTAATAATTTTTTCATAAATTCACCCCAAACTATTATGACATCATTTTCATTTTCTTCTATAATCCTTCATTAAAGACGGTAGCGCTTTGATCGAAGGACGTATTCTTCGTTTACATAGATATCCCCAGGAAAATATGAAAACGGAGGTGATGGAAATGACAGCTTATGAAGCTATATGTTAACTACACTTACATTAATCATGTCAATAATAAATATCGTTATTAAATTACTTCTATATATTATAGAAAATAATGCAAAAAATAACTACCTCATGTCTCTGGCAAAGTGTGAGGTAGTTATTTTATTCACATAAAATCCTATAAACCTTTTTCAGTTAATTCACGTGCAACATCATCTTTGATGGTAACACCTG
>ERZ791741.2207-NODE-2207-length-14280-cov-3.291459_pt1 | contig 14280 bp, 18 predicted proteins | sample MGYA00510040_ERZ791741 | MGnify/ENA primary metagenome ERZ791741 (study PRJEB30046, sample SAMN00791960) | human gut metagenome | study: EMG produced TPA metagenomics assembly of the A metagenome-wide association study of gut microbiota in type 2... | reverse complement strand
TATGGAAATGTTGGATGTTAGTTTTCAAGACTCAACCTTTCTCATTGTCATCTCCAATTCAGGAATTACAACAAGGCTTGAAGAAGTTGTTAAAACAGCTAAAAATAATCATATTGATATCATTACTTTTACTGGTAATGAAAAATCAAAAATAAGTCAATATGCCACTTTACCTATTATCATCGGTCACTATAATCCTTTTTACCATGATAACCTTGTTCCAAACGCTTTCTTTGGACAAGTTCTCATTATTTTTGAATCTCTTCTCTATTCTTTTTTGTCCTCAAAAAAATAATATACTTTCATCTCTTCGATTAAAATAATTTATTAAGATAAAAAACATGTTTCCATTTTTGAAACATGTTTTTTCTTTTTATTATTTAATATTTTCAACAATATGTCGTGCGACTAAAATACCATTTGCACCCGCTTGGGCAAGCCCTCTTGTAAGTCCTGCTCCATCCCCAGCAACATATAAATCATCAATTTCAGATTCAAAACCATCTCTTACTTTTGGTCTTGCTGAATAGAATTTTGCTTCTACACCATATAATAAAGTATGTTCATTCGCAATTCCTGGTGTTACATTATCTAACGCTTCAATCATTTCAATAATTGATTTCATTGTATTGTATGGTAACACAAGCCCTAAGTCTCCAGGTACTGCTTCTGGTAAAGTAGGATCTGTATATCCTTCTTTTAATCTCTTATATGTTGTTCTTCTTCCACGTTTGATATCTCCATATCTTTGAACAATAACTGAACCATTTGATAATTTATTCGCTAATCTTGATATTTCATGGGCAAATTCATTTGGTTCATTGAATGGTTCACTAAATGTATGAGATACAAGTAAAGCAAAGTTTGTATTTTTACTTCCAAGTTTTGGATCATGATAAGCATGACCATTAGCAAGCATTGTTCCACTATGGTTTTCAATAACAACATGACCACTAGGATTTGAACAGAAAGTTCTTACTTTTGTTCCTACTGAAGTATTGTAAACAAATTTACCTTCATATAAGTTCTTATTAATTTCTTCCATAACAATATTGCTTGTTTCTACACGAACACCAATATCTACTTGATTATTATAAAGTTTTAATCCTTGATTTGATAAAACTTTTGTAAGCCATGCTGAACCATCTCTACCTGGCGCTAAAACAACTTTTTTAGCGTGAATCGTTTGTCCATTTTCTAAAACAATTCCTGTTGCATGATGGTCTTCTACAAGAATATCTTGAACAGATGTTTTAAATTGTAAATCCATATGTTGTTTTAATTCATTAGACATTTCTGTCATAATTCTTAAGTTTTCTTCTGTACCTAAATGTCTTACTTTTGCTCTTAAAAGTTTTAACCCAACAGCATATCCACGGTGTTCAATTTCTTTAACTTTATCTGTAGTAGGATCTGTAATTTCTTTAGTAGCTCCATGTTTTAAATAAAGATTATCTACATAATGAATCACATCTTCAACTTCATCATTATTTAAATAGTCAGTTAACCAACCACCAAACTCACTTGTAATATTAAACTTACCATCAGAATAAGCTCCCGCTCCACCAAAACCATCAGTAATAGAACACGCTGGGATACATCCAGGTTCACGATCTTTATGAACTGGACATTGTTTGATCTTTTTATCTTTAATAGGACAATGTCTATTCATAACGTCATGTCCTTTATCTATAAGTAATACTTCTAATTCAGGATTTTTTAAATATAATTCGTAACATGTCATAATTCCTGCTGGACCTGCACCAACAACGATTACATCATAATTTTCTTTCACTTTTTTCTCCTTCAATTTCCAAAAATATCCAAACCTTTCACATTATAGACGACTCTTTCTTATATCGCAAGTATTTACATGTTTTTTTATTTTGCAAAATGTTTTTATAGTTGATGAAAGATTGGTTTCATTTTTTCAAATGTACAAAAAGAATCAAAACCTATTTCTTTTAATAATTCTTTTGCTTCATCAATATAAGCTCCTAAATGTTCTGGCTTATGACTATCACTACCAATCGTAATAATCTTTCCACCTAATTCTTTATAAAGCTTTAAAATATCTCTCGAAGGTGTTGAATCCTTTAAACCATAACGATGACTTGAAGTATTAATTTCAATACCTTTACCATCTTGAATCACAGTTTTTAATATTTCTGTAATTATTGATTTTACTTTTTCAAAAGGATAATTGCCAATTTCATCATAACGTGTCATCAAATCCAAATGACCTAACACACTATAATTTTTATACTTTTTAACCACATTCAACATTTCTTGATAATAACCTTCTATATATTCTTGTTGTGATTTTTCTTTTTGATAATCTTGTGTCCAAAATTCTTGATCATTGACTTGATGTATAGATAAAATGATAAAATCAAAATCATATTGTTCATAAAGTTTTTGATAACGTGGTATTGTATGAACTTGCACACCAAATTCCATACCTTGTCTAATTGTAATTTTAGGATATTTTTTTCTTAAACTTTCAATTTCTTTAAAATACTTTGGATAATCTACATTTACTTGCGGTTGTCCGTAAAGGTACTCTATCGGACCTTCATCCCAATCTTTTTTGATTCCATAATCCACATGATCTGTAAAACAAATCTCGTCCATCTTCATCTTAATCGCATCTTTAATGACATCTTCCATTAAATAAGTGCTATCATCACTATAATTTGTATGTACATGATAATCACTATACATTTTCATCACCCTATCTCATTTTATCAAGTTTATAAACACAAAAAAAGCCTCTCGGCTCTCTTTGATATATAATTGGGAAGGGAATATGAAAAACTATTCATATTGTAAAAGATTGTTTTATCTTTTACATGTTTAATATACCCAGCTTTTGTGAACTCTATGCAACTTTTTTGTGTCAAACATGTAAAGAATTATTGTGAATTATGTGATGATAATCTTAAGTTTTTATTCACATACTTTAGATGGAGGTGATTTTGTGTCTTTACTTTATAAAGAAGTAGATGATTTTGAAGCTTATGCTTATCATCAAAAACAATTTAAGAAAATCACAAAGAAGGATTTACTAGGAAAATGGACTTTATTTTTCTTTTATCCTGCTGACTTTACTTTTGTCTGTCCTACTGAATTAGAAGATCTACAAGAAAAATATCAAGAATTTAAGAAAGTGAACTGTGAAATTTATGCAATTTCTACAGATACCCATTTTGCTCATAAGACATGGCATGATATTTCTGAAAACATTTCTAAAATAGAATATCCAATGATTGGCGATCCTACACATTCACTTACCTATGATTTTGATGTCTTTGATGAAAATGATGGTTTAGCTCAAAGAGGAAGTTTTATTATTGATCCTGAAGGTAAAATCGTTGTCTATGAAGTCAATGCTGGAAATGTTGGTAGAAATGCTGATGAACTTTTAAGACGTTTACATGCCTGTCAATTTGTATATGAACACGGGGATAATGTTTGTCCTGCTAAATGGAAATTAGGTGAAAAGACAATTCAAACAACTATTGAAAATATTGGTAAATAGAAATAATATGATAAAATGATATTGAGGGGAGGAAATAAGGATGCTTATTGATAAGTTAAATATTATTTTAAATTCTAACGATGAATTTTCTCCTAAATATATTATTAGTTCATTTGTTAAAAATAACTTAAATGATATTCCAACTATGTCTATTGATGCAATTGCTCTTTCCTGTCATACATCGAAAAGTCAAATTTCTAAATATGTAAAATCTTTAGGTTATGAAACTATGAAAGATTTTAAAGATGCTTGTTTAGATAACATTTCTAGTATGGAAAGAACCAATAAAACCTTATTTTCATTACAGAATAGTATAGAAAAACAATTTTCATCTTTTACAAATCACATCATTGATGAATTACATTACACAATGAATCAAATTGATGAAATCAATTTATTAAAATTAGTAAATGATATAAAGAAAAGTAAACGTATCTTTGTTTATGGTCATGGTCATGCAAGAACTCTTTGTACCTATATTCAAAATGAACTTTCCGCAAAACAAAAAGAAACTATTATCTGTGATGTTGATTTTGAAAAAGAATATAATTTTCAAGATGGTGATCTTCTTTTACTCATTAGTATCAATGGAAATACGTTTTACTTTGATAAAAGAGTGGTGCATCATATTTTAAAGTGTTCAGTTAACACATGGCTGATTAGTTGTAAAGATAATATAAACTTTTCAAAGAACTATTTATATATTCCAACATTAAATGATAAATATAATGATTATTTATTAAGACATATTCTTGATTTTATCTTGATGTATTAAGTTTCCATTTTGGAAACTTTTTTATTTAATTTCTATATATTTTCTATAATACCTTTGTAATTAAAAGTAAAGGAGAAACAACAAATGGGATTTAGAAAAGATTTTTTATGGGGTGGTGCGACAGCTGCCAATCAATGTGAAGGTGGAGCAAATGAAGGAAACAGAGGTGTTGCTAATGTAGATCTTATGCCTTTAGGTGAAGATCGTTATTTAGTTGGTACTGGTAAAATGAAAATGTATGATTTTGATGATCAACATTTTTATCCAGCTTTAACTGCTGTTGATTTTTATCATCATTATAAAGAAGATATTGCTTTATTTGGTGAAATGGGATTTAAAACTTTTCGTTTATCTATTGCTTGGACACGTATTTTCCCAAATGGTAATGAAGAAAAACCAAATGAAGTAGGATTAAAATATTATGAAGATATTTTTAAAGAATGCCATAAATATGGTATTGAACCTCTTGTTACTATTAATCATTTTGATTGTCCAATATATTTAATTAAAAAAATCGGTGGTTGGCGAAGTAGAGAAATGATTGATTATTTCTACAAGCTTTGTAAAACTTTATTTATTAGATACAAAGGATTAGTTAAATATTGGTTGACTTTTAATGAAATCAATATGATTTTACATTTTCCTTTTGTCGCTGCTGGTCTTTGTTTTGAAGAAGATGAAAATGAAACGCAAGCTATGATTACAGCTGTTCATCATCAACTTCTAGCAAGTGCCATGGCCACAAAACTTGCTCATGAAATAGATTCCAACAACCAAATTGGTTGTATGCTAGCTGCTGGTTCTTATTATCCTGAAACATGTAAACCAGAGGATTATTGGAAAGCAATTTGTGATAATCGAGAAGTCTATATGTTTGCAGATGTTCAAGCAAGAGGTTATTATCATAATTATGCATTAAAATGGCTTGAAGAAAGAAATGCATCTATTCCTTTTGTAAAAGGAGATAAAGAACTATTAAAAGAAAATACCGTGGATTTTGTAAGTTTCTCATATTATTCATCAAGAGTAAGTAGTAGTGATTTATCTAAAGGAAAACAATCAGAAAGTAATATTTTTTCTTCTGCTAAAAATCCTTATTTAAAAGAAAGTGATTGGGGTTGGGCTATTGATCCTTTAGGATTTAGAAGTACTCTTAATGAACTCTATGATCGTTATCAAAAACCATTATTTGTTGTAGAAAATGGTTTAGGAGCGAAAGATATTATTGAACAAGATGGTTCTATTCATGATGATTACCGTATTGATTATTTAAGACAACATATTCAAGCAATGAAAGATGCTGTAGAAAAAGATGGTGTTAATTTATTAGGTTATACAACTTGGGGATGTATCGATTTAGTTTCTAATGGTACAGGCGAAGTTAAGAAAAGATATGGATTTATTTATGTAGATCGAGATAATTTAGGAAATGGAACTTATCAAAGAATTAAAAAGGATTCATTTTATTAAAATAAAAAAGTCATTGAAACAAATGGAGAAGATTTGTATTAAAAAAACAGCTACTGCTGTTTTTTTAAATATCTTTCTAAAAATGAATGAGCAAGAGAGCCTTGTTTGATTTGTTTTCTTGCTTCTTCAATTGAATACCAATGAGCTTCATCAACTTCATTTGTAAGCTTAAAATCTTCACTGTCAAGAACATGATGCATAATTATGCATTAATGTATTAGATGGTTGATAGTATTCATTATCATTATATGTATAATCAATTACATTTAAATTAACTTCTTCTTTAATTTCTCTAATCAATGTTTCTTTCGCATTTTCACCTTTTATAATATATCCAGCTACTAATACATTAAAATCTTTTCCATATTGTTTAATAAGCAAAATCTTATCTTTTGTAGGATTAAAGATAATTGTTGAAATAGCACTATTAAACATTGGAAAACGAAATTGTTTACAAGTTGGACAATAAGGTACAAGTCCATCTATCTCACATTCTTTTTCTATAAGTTTAGTTCCACATTCACTACAATATTTCATTATTTATCACCTACGCCATTATAACGTAAACAAATAACAACTAACAATATCAAATTTATTAGATGAAAACATAAAGCAATGATAAAAACCATTTGATAACTCTGTGTAAAATCATATAAATATCCAATTAATGTTAATGAACTGGCACTCCCTACATTTGTAAGAAAACCAATAAAAGAATAAGTTCTTGCATAATTTTCATTTCCAAAGAAATAATGTGTTAACATTGGAATTCCTACAGCACCAACTGAATAAATAGAACCAAACATGAATGAACCGATATAAAGTAACATGATTTCTTGATGAATTACACCTAAAAACAATAAACCTAAAGAAAAACAATTTGTTAGAATCATCATGATTACTGCTTTTATAGGACTTAATAAATCACTTAAAAATCCAATTAATAATTTAGTACTAATATTGCCTATCATGGTAAATGACATGAAAGTTGCTCCGATAGTAACTGATAAATGAATACTTACAGCAACACCCGATAGATGTTGAGAAATTCCTGTAATTGAAGTATGTAAAAGAGTAAATAAACACATACAAAGGAAACTGATGGTTAGTAACTTTATTTTATTATTTTGAACTTTAGTTGTTTCTTTTCTATTTTGATAACCATAAGGTAGTAAATGTTCTTTTCGAGGATCGATATTCCAAGGAACAATTAATGCTGGAAGAACTAAAACAAGAATACAGATAGCCATGAAACGATAAGTCATTTGCCAACCATAACAAGTAATCCATGAACTTAATAAAGGTGAAAAGATAGCCCCTGAAAGTCCACTAAAACTTAATGCTAAACTCGTCGCTAAGCCATGTTTTTTATCAAACCAATTTGTAATAACAACTGTAATAGGAACCATTCCATAAATACCTACACCGATTCCTCTTAAAATACCTAAAATATAAAATAAATAAACAGATGTACTATAAGACATCAACCAAGTTGCACCACTTGATAAAATAACACCTATTAGTAAGACCTTTTTATAGGAATATTTTTTAATCACTTTTGATATCTTTAATAAAGTTAATGCTGTCGCTAAAGTTGAAAGTGTGGCATGCATCGCAAAAGTTCCTTTTAACACTTTTAAACTTTTAGCTACAAGTGTATAAAAAACACCTATCGCATTGGTACATAAACCAATAGAACTGGCTGCTAAACAACACATAAAAAAAACAATCATCCAATGTTTATAACTTTTATTGATCATAATTTTCACCTCAACAAAAACATATAACTTTATAATCTCTAACGCATTAGATTTCCTAAATTAAGAAAAGGAGGATCAAATCCTCCTTGCATATTCTTGAGCTATTAAACTTGCTATAAATTGCAATTGATATGGATGACTATTTTGATCTTGTTCAGAATCAAAGGTAATCACATGATCAATAAAATCTGGATAACTTTCTTGTTTACTTGAAATCAACCAAATCTGTGGTTTCTTTAATCTATTCTTTAAAGTTCTAATATCAGGATAATCAAAATAACTTCCTGTATAAGAAAAGATAATTAATAAATCATCTTCATTGGTTGATGAAATATATTGTAATTGTTGCTTATAGGAAATATTTGAATAAGTTTGTTTTCCTAACATCAATAAATCACTTTGCAAATTAAAAGCAACTGCTCCTGCTTTTAATAAACCAAAGATACCTACTTGTTCATATTTTTGGATTTCTTTGCATAATGCATCTATTTGTTGTATATCTATTGATTTTTCTACCATTGTAATACTTTCTTTTACTTTTGAACTATATTCTTTTAATCTATCTTTAGCTTTAGAAGATGTAGAATATTGTTCAAAAGTCATATTTGTAGTAATCAACAATTCTCTTAGTTCATTAAAATCATTTAACCCTATTTCCTTACAAAAACGAGATATAGAACTCATTGCTACAGAACATTCCTTAGCCATCTCTTGAATACCAATATCCTTAATATCATCTAAATGATTTAATAAATACGTTGCAATTTGACTATTCGTTGAATCTTTCTTTTCACTCGCTAAAGTACTTAAAAAAACAATCGGTAACTTTCCATAAAGCATATCATCATCTACTTTCCACCAGCAAAATTATACATTAATCCTTCTTTCATTTCAGTAACATCCTTACCAAAGACTTCTAAGATTTTAAAAGCAAAAGGATAAGGTGTTGCTGGTCCTTGACTCGTTACAATATTTTGATCAAAAACAGCGACTTCATTTACAAAATCTCCACTTACAAGTTTATCTTGATAACCTGTATATCCTGTTACTTTTTTACCTTTAATGACATTGGCTTTTTCTAACACAACTGTTCCTGAACACATCGCTGCTATATATTGATGATGCTCATTAAAATATTGAACAAGTGAAATCACATCTTGATTTTCTAATAAATTTTGACCACCAGGTCTTCCTCCAGGTAAAACAAGCATATCATAGTTTTTAATTTCATCATTAAAATACTTATCTGCTTTTACATACATCCCATGCATTCCTCTTACAAATTCTTCATTAAAACTAAACGTATGACATTCTAATCCCCCTCGACGAAGTAAATCCACAATTGTTAATGTTTCTCCTTCTTCATATCCTTCAGCCATTAATACTGCAACACGTCCCATTTTATTCATCCTCCTTGACATCAAATGCATTAAAATAAACCATTCTCTTTTTAACCACTAACGAATCTCCACCTAATAAATCTACAAGTTTATAAGCAAAAGCATAAGCTGTTGCTGGTCCTCTACTTGTAACAATATTGCCATCAATGACCACTTTATCATTTAAATAAGTCCCTTGTTTTATTTTTTGATCATAGCCTTGATAAGCTGTAAATTTTTTATCAACTAATAAATTTGCTTTTTCTAAAACAATAGGTGCTGCACACATCGCACAAACATATTTACCTTTTTCATTCATTTGTTGTAAATATGAAATGAGTGTTGGGTTATTTTTCATCGCTTCTGCTCCACCATAACCCCCTGGTAAAATAACCATGTCATAATCAAGAAGTGTCTCATTTAAGATGTGATCACATCTTACAATGATTTCATGTCCTCCTTTAACCTCTTGTTCAAAACCTACTAAATCACATTGAAGATGTGCTCTTTTTATAATATCTGCAATTGTTAGAGCTTCACCTTCTTCAAAACCTGATGCTATTATAATTGCTGCTTTTTTCATCATTATTCCTCCATTTCATCTTTACAATAATCTTTACAATGAAATGAAACAATGGATTTCCTAAATTAAGAAAAAAGCCTAAGAATTTCTTCTTAAGCTTTAAGATATTCAATAACATCTTTAGCATCTTTGGCTTCTAATAAAACTTGCATGGCTTTTTTATTATCCATAACTGCATAAAGATCTTTTAAAGTATTTTTAGTTACTTGAGGTTCTTTCATATTCATAGCAATTATAAATCATTGTTTCTTTATCTCCTGTTAAATCTAGTAAGATAAGATCTTTATCAATCACCATTTTCTATCCCTCCGTTCCTTACACCTATATATTAGCAAACCCCTCTATTCTTGAATATAACAAAGAATCGCAAAAAAACATGCAACTCTTGATATACTATTTTTGCAAAAAAATTGCACATAAACCTGTAAAAAAAAAAGACTTCACTACTCAGCAAATCCTTCTTCTAATAATTCTTTTTCAATCTTTTCTTCCTCAACACCATTTGTAGAAGAAAATAAAACTCTAAATAAATATCTCGCCATGGCTCCTACAATAAACAGTTGAACAGGTAAAGCTATCATAAAACTACGACAATATGTTATCAAATAATGAGGAATAAATTGAGTATCAAAACCATAACTATGATATACACCTAAAATACTAGCAAGTGACACTTGACTGATAACCGTAAATACTTGAATCATTAAAACAATAACAATTCCTCGATCTGTTGGCTGCACAACTTTAAAAGCAAAATACTTAGCAACTTTACTTGAAATAAAATAAGCACATAAAAAAATAATCACAAACTCGATCCACATACTTTTTAAAACAATTAAAAAAGTACTATTGGTAAAAGATGATGTTGCAAGTACTGTATTGTAGAGTGTCATCACATAAACTATCATCCAAGCTGTAATAGCTGTAAAAACAATAGCTTCAAATTTTGTTTTGGGCATTTTTAATTTTTTTCATAAATTTCCTCCTAAAAAAATAAATGCCACCTCGCCGTCTGACAGTAGCAAGGTGACATTTGGTATCTAGGTGTATTTTAGAGATATTTTATTTTAAAGACAAGAAAAAATATTTTTCTTGTGCATCTATCACAAAAAACAATCAAGCTTTATTTATGCTCTATGCACAACAGTGCCTTTTTTAATTGTTTCTTCAAAGAGATGATCTTTATAACTTTATAAACCAAAATTCCTAAAATAATCAAGCATAAACAACTTAATTGATTATATCCACCCAAATAATATTCATCAGTATTTCTAACAGGATAAATATCAATTTCTATACAAATCCAAATAAGTGCTAATACTCCTCCTGATAAATAATGCCAAAATAATTTATTTTCTATTTTCTCTTTCGTCATCATCTTTCTCCTTTATTTTAAATCTTCCAATTTATGAATTATTTCTTGGGAAATAATTTGTTAAAAAGGAATTATATTATTATACTGATTCATTTTTTCAAACTAAAATAACATAATAAATAATAAAAAACTTATTATCAAAATAACTATTTTTTCTATTTTATACTCTTCTATCAATGGATTATGTGAAAATTAATTTTTTTAATTATTTTGTTTTATTTATTCAATAAAATAGTTTATAATAACCATGTTGGAAGTGTAGTGTTTGTATAGAGATTGAGCATCCTTGATGGATGCTCATCTTTTTTATACCATTTTAATAACCATGATCTACATGTTTCCATTCACCCTGTTTATTTCTTACAAGTAACCAAATCCAATCTTTATAAGTACTATTAGGATTTAAAGAACCATCTCCACCACTTCCATCAACATCAAATGTTGATGTTAAAACAATAGCTTCATCTCCACCATATTGTTGTAGTATTTCTTTAAAATAATTTTCATTATCTCCCGCATAATAGATTTCTTTTAATGTACAGCCTTTAAAATTTTCATTAAAATAATCAATAACTGTATTAATTGCTGAAGTAATATCATCATAGCTATAAATATTTGAAGTGACTACTTTTTCTACAATATCATTTTCTTCTCTTTTTTCTATACGAACAAGCATATTGATATCTGTTTGAATAACATATTGATAAAAATCATCAATATATGCTTTATAGTTTCCTCCACTATAATGACTAGGAAGGATGACTTCTGTAAGAGGAAGTTGTTGATTCATCAAAATATCTTGTGCATGTTTAATAATTTCTATTGGGTCTTTTTCAAGAGTTGATGTAATGCTATCTGTAAAACCATATTCTTTTGAAACATATTGAATGATTTTGTTATTTTTATCATAACTAACATCAAGTCTTAAAGTTGGTTCATCTTTATCATTACTGAAATTAAAATAATTTTCTTTTTTATCTTCATAAACATAACCATTTTTCATCAATTCATCTATAACTTCTTGAGGAAGGAGTTCTTTTAATTCTTTGATTGTTTCTGATTCACTTAAAGTACTAAAACGTAAGTATTTATGTTTTGATTGCTTTAATTCAGTATTGATTTCTGTACGTTTTGCTTTCCTTTTTTGAACAAACATTTGTCCTTTTTGATTAAAAGAAAGTTCTACTTCAAAAAGTTTACTTGCTTTTGATTTATAGTTCACTTCAATTCTAAAATTATCAGAAATATCTTTTATCTTAGAGTTAAAAAGATAATCTTCTGGTTTCCAAATAACTTTTAAACCTTTTTTTGTATGATAATATTTTTTATAAAGATCATAAGAAATCGTAGTATCACTTTGATAGACTTTTCCACCTAGATGAATCTCTAAAGGATTTCCTCCTTGAACAATACGAATTGATTCTATTTTGTCACTTTGTACATCTACTGTAAAATAACTTGTTGTAAGATACCCATCTAAATAATATTTTCCATCATAATTTTTTAAATCTAATTGCGATTGTTTAAAATCTGTTTTTTTAGAAAAATACTTTTCTTCATATTTCTTTTTCAATTGCACTTTATCCATTATATCGACCTGATCATGAATTAAATAATAATCCATAGGTGTTGCTTGAGTAGTAATAGAATTATAGGTTTGATTATAAGCAAGAATTTCAAATGTATCTTTTGTTTCTTTGTTTTGAATACCTAATACAAATAAAAGAACTACACAAGAAATAATCAAAATAGGTTTATAGTAATGATGTTTTTTTATAGGAATTTGTTGAAGAAGATTTTCATCAACTTGAATTTCATCATAATAACTTTTAAATGATTTATTTTTCATCAGCCTCTATCTCCTTTCTTAATTGATTTCTTGCTCGGTTTAATAAAACACGAACATTATTTTCTTTGATATGTAATAATTCTGCCATTTCTTTTGTTGAATATCCTTCATAATAAAATAAATAAAGAACTACATTATACTTTTTAGAAAGCTTATTTAAATAAGGGGTCAAATCAATTTCTTGCTTTTCAAAAATATAAGTTTGTTCATCGATTTCATCTACTTTATTATGCCAAAAAGACTTCAAAGATGTTTTACTACAATTAAGTGTTACCCTTATAAACCAAGCTTTTTCATGTTCTAAAGATTCAAAAACAGGTTTTCTTTTCATATAACGATACATCACATTTTGAAAGATATCATCTGCTTGATCTTTTTGATGACATTGGCTAAAAGCAAGACGATAAACCAGATCTTTTTCACGTTGAATGACTTCTTCCATACAAAAACCTCCTTTCATTAGTAATACTTTTTAAAGGTCAAATATGTTACAAAAATTATAACATTTTTATAAAAAAATACCTTGGTATTACCAAGGTAAATGATCTATATTAAGTTTTTCATAATTTATATTTTGACTTTGATAATAATGAACTTGATGATTCTCATCATCAAGGATTTTAATGATATTATTTTTAAGTATGACAATCGTTACTTTTATATCACCTTTTTGACTCATAATATAAAATTCATATTGTTTTTCTTGATTATCTTGATTAATATAAGAAATTGTAGGATTATTTGAAAATTCTGTTTTAATTGTTTTAATCTTTTTAAAATCATTAATATTTAAATAATCACAAAATTGAATAACTTTCTTTTGTGTCAAACCACCAGAATACATAACCACTAACGAAGCAGGTTCACGATAAGCTAAAGCCAATTGGTCACCTACATAATAATCACTGCATAATCTTTGGATGATATTATTATAATTATTTTCATATTTTTGTTGTTTTTGGACTTTATACATACCAATTAATGTAATTGCAAAAATAAAACAAACAACACTGATGATAAAAATATCTTTTCTTTTTTTCTTTCTTTTTTGAATAATATATTCATTGCTTTGAAGAAGTTCTTCATAGTCTAGTTTTAAAACAGACGTTATCTTAGCAAGTAAAGTAATATCCGGATAACCTCTTCCTGTTTCCCATTTACTGATTGTTTTATTACTGACATTTAATAAATCAGCTAATTGACTTTGAGTGTACCCTTTTTTAAGTCGTGCATTTTTAATAGTTTTTGCAAATCTGACGTTATCCATATGCCTTCCCTCCTACTTCAACTATACATGAATCAAATTAAAATAGAAAGAAAAGAGCTATCTACTGATTGTAGATTTCAAAATCATAAGAAAATAATCTTATATTCAAATTTCATACTCTGTGAATTTACAAAAAAAGGATAAACATAAATATGAAATTTATCCTTTTTGTATTTATTTAATGAATGATTCTTAAAACATCATTTTCACTTTGGATATCAAAGACAGATACTGTAAGCTTATTTAGTTTTTCCATCGTACTACTTCTTATCGTATTTTCT
>ERZ791741.2202-NODE-2202-length-14287-cov-5.434935_pt1 | contig 14287 bp, 17 predicted proteins | sample MGYA00510040_ERZ791741 | MGnify/ENA primary metagenome ERZ791741 (study PRJEB30046, sample SAMN00791960) | human gut metagenome | study: EMG produced TPA metagenomics assembly of the A metagenome-wide association study of gut microbiota in type 2... | reverse complement strand
CATCAACTGTCCGATTCCATTCCTGCCTTGCCGCATTGTCTGCCTTTATCTCCTCTGCCTTCGGATTGTTCTTTCCGATTTTCTTCGTTGCTAGATAAACACCTCCCTGCTGGAATACAGAAAGTTTTTCTGATTCTTCTTTTACATAGCAGTTAATTGTATCCGTAAACAGTTCCTTCACTTCTTTAGTAAATGATTTGTCCTTAAACCATTCCTCTTTTTTTGTGAAGATATGACTTTCATAAACTTCCCCTTTCGAGATAATGCTGCACCCTGCTCGGATATTTCCCTGCTCGTCTAAAATCTCTTTTTTCGTGCGTCTATGTTTTCCCTGCTCATCATAAAACATATTTCGAGTGGCAATCTTCACTTCAGGCTGCTCCAACATTTTCCGTTCGCTGAATACCAGATGGATATGATAATTCGTTTTTGTCTTGTTATGATGAAGGGCGGCACTACACTCCATACCATATCTTTTATGGAAAGTTTCCGTAAAAAGTCTTACCACATCACCTGCCCTGTACTGAACAAAACTTTCGGGAAGTGCAATAATAAACTCACGCCCTTCGATACATTTCCCTGCCGTTCCTCTCGCCTTAAAATCCAACTGATTTTCTCTTGCAAGATTTTTCCAAAACTCAGGTGTTGCCCCTTCCGTCTGATAGGTAGCATAGAGATGTTCCTGCCTTTTGGGATTGGAAATATAATCAATACGCCCTGCCACATCGGACAGCTTACTTTGTCTGATAAATGAATGTCTGCCTATAAGCATCCTCCTTCCCTGCCTCTCGCCAGCTTTGCTGTGAGTAGGTGCATAGGCACCTGTTTACGAACTTATCCGCCTGTTGGCGGTACAGCTCCCGGCAGGGCGAAATACACAGAGCATAAACAAAGTTTGTGCGATGGGTGTATTTCGCTCTCAAGCGCCGAGGGCTTGTTTTGTTTAACAAAATCCGATTACTTCTCGGACTTACGCTTATATTTATGGGCGTATCCGCCCTTTTGATCTGCCCATATTCGGGCTGCTTTTTCTATGACTGACAGCAGATGTTCTACGGTACTTTCTTCCCATCCGGCAAGCCATATCAGAGTTTTTTCCTCTGCTTTTGTCAGCTCCACGTCTGCCAGTACCTTGTTCATTTTTTGTATCTGTCTGCCCTCCATCTCATAAAATAAAGCATTCACATTTCTGCTTTCTCTTTCCGGCTGCTTCAACATCCGCAACACTCCTTTCCTGCCTTATCTGTTATTTACAGGTGCGTGTGACGCTCCTGTTTCTATCATCAAAGAAGAATTACCACCGGAATTTCTCCGGCACTCCTCGTTTGTCCAGATATTCTTTTCTCGCCTGTTCCCGTTCTTCCTCTGTGGGCGCAGTTTTGTATTTTGAATATAAATCTCTCATTACCAAAGCATCCAATTTCGCTTCTAATCCTTGTTTTATACTTGGTAAATTTTCTTCCATATCCAGCAAATGAAATTTTACAAGTTCCATAAATAACTGCTCCGGTATCTGTATTTGTTTCATACGCTCTCCTTTCCAACTCCGCAACAATGCAATGTCTTTAGTTTTTGCAACCTTACATTTACGTCTCTGCAATTTCTATACACTCTGCATTGTTGCGTTCTTATCTACGGTTTCACGATTTCATCAAGTTTCCAATACCATGATTCTCCAATCCGTTTTCCTTTAATACCCAACTCTTTTTTCGCATTTTCCAATGTTCGTTTTGAAATTCCTTTTTCTTCGGCAAGGTTAACAATATCCTCACTTTTTACCACGCTGTTTGTTTCTGCCAGTTCATAAATGAGTTGTTTTGCCCGCTCCTTTTTATTTGCTTTCGGGGTGATTCCTCCCAACAATTCGTCTGCCGTAATTTCATAATCGCCCAGCCAATGAAAGCCTTCTTCCGTCAGTTCAAATGCCTTTGAATGTCCGAATGCGGCAAGGTTATTCTTTATCTGCACAACTGCTCTTGTATTTTCCTGTCCCTCTATTCTGCCGACTAAAAGAACGCTTCTTGCTACTGCAAAAAAGTCAATCGAACCCATTCCTCTATATGCCGCCTTGTTTCCGGCAGCCTTATTCATGTGTCCGATCAGGATAATCGCACACTTATACTTTTCTGCTAAAAGTCCTAATTTCTTGGTCATATCTCTTGCTTCATTTGCCCGGTTCATATCCATTCCGCCACCCAGATAGGCTTGTATCGGGTCTAAAATAAGTAAGCGGGCATTTGTTTGAATAATCGCCTGTTCCAAACGTTCATCTACCATAGAAAGAGATTTTTCGCTTTCGTCAATAACCATAATTTTCTCACAATCAGCGTCTGCCGCCTCAAGTCTCGGCTTTACTGTATCTGCTAATCCATCCTCGGCGGTCTGATAAATAATATTCATAGGCTCTGATACCTGCATATCTTCATCAAGTCCGATACCCTTTGATAATTTGGCAGCAAGATTCAATACAAGTGTTGTCTTCCCATCTCCCGGATCGCCTTGAATAATTGTCAATTTTCCATAAGGAATAAACGGATACCATAACCATTCAATTTTCTGTGACTGAATATCAGCCATATTGATTATTTTCAATTCAATTTCCTGTTCTTCCATAAAGTCCTCCATTCAAAAATTCTGTTGTTTCTCCAGAGAACCTCTGTTATACTGATTTTGTAAATATCTTGATAACAAAGGTTATCCGATTTTTCATAAGTCCTAACAGTTGCCGCTGTCGGGACTTTTTTCTGTTCCCTGCCAAAGATACTTTGCTCCGTCCAACATCCATATAATGGCTTTCAGCATATCCAGACAGTCATTTTTCATCTGCTCCAATCCTTCGTCTGATAACAGGATTTCCTGCTCTTCAAATTGCTTTAGGATTTCTGTAATGTTGTACTGCATAAGATGTAATTCCTCAACCAGTTGATATATTACTTCCCTTTTCCCGACTACACACACTTTGTTATAGATACAGGAACGAACAAAATAATCTTTTTTCTGCATACCACTCGCTTTGATTTTTGCTTCTATTTCATCCCTTTCTCTTGGGGAAATACGAAAGCTGATTGTTGGGTATTTGTGTACTCCACTCATAGCTACTCCTCTCCATTGACAATTTCCAACTTCTCTGCCAATTCTGCTTGTTTATTGGGATACAAATGGGAATAGGTATTCAAGGTAGTCTCAATCTTTTCATGTCCCAACCGTTCTGCAATCGCCAATGGCTGAAATCCCATTTCTACTAGCAAAGACGCATGAGAGTGCCTCAAATCATGCAGGCGAATACGCCTAACGCCTGTTTCTTTTATTCCCCGAACCATTTCATGTTCCATAAATGATTTTGTAAATCGAAACATTCTTTCATTTGCCGTTATTCCATACAACATACTACAATATTCTTTTAATTCCTCTACTAAAAATGGTGGAATAGATATTTTCCGATTGCTTTTCGGTGTCTTAGGTGGCGTGATCATATCTTTACCATTCAAACGCTGGTATGACTTGTTAATCGTGATACACCACTTCTCTAAGTCTATATCTTCATAAGTTAAAGCGAGTAATTCTCCAATTCTCATACCAGTCCAATATAAGAGCAGGAATGCCATTCTTGCTTCAGGCTTACTATCCATAGATGGCAAGAACTCTTTGAACTCCTGTTTTGTCCAAAAATCCATTTCATCAGCCTTGCTCTTTCCGATACTTCCTGCTTTTCTGCAAGGATTATCACGCAGATCATAATAGCGTACAGCATAATTAAAAAGCGCTGCCAACTGATTGTTAATGCTTTTCAAATAAGTTGGCGCATATCCCTTTTTAATCAACTCATTTTGCCATGCTCTTATATCTGAAGTTTGAATTTCACACATTTTCTTGTGCTTGAAATACGGAGTTACTTTTAGGTCAAACACATATCGCTTATTGATAATCGTGCTTTCCCGCAAGCGGTTCTCCATATCTGCAAAATAAATTTCTACGAAGTTTTCAAAATTGATGTCCAGATTCTTCTGCTGTTGCTGAAGAAAGTTTCTTTCCCATTCATCTGCTTCTCCTTTTGTCTTAAAACCTCGTTTATTCTTTTTGTGGCGTACTCCCTGCCAGTCTTTATAATAAAACTGACTGCGCCACAATTTTCCGTCTCTTGTTGCCGGCATATCTTCATCCCCTCTTTCTTCTAAACAACCATTCCATAAAATTTTTCCTGAAAATACTTTCTTGGCACTTTCCCTGAAATTACTCGAAATCCCTTTGCTTTCAATTCATCATTCAGTCCTCGAATAACTTTATATGCATACCCTCTGGATACTCCAAGTAATTCAGCAACTTCATCTGCAGTAATATACATTTTCATCGTATTCTCCATATTCATTTCTCCTTTCCACTTTAATTTTAGTACACTTTTGTGTTCCTTGTGATTTGTATTATATAGTACACATTTGTGTTCGCCAAGCATTTTTCATAAATTTTTATACACAAATGTGTCCCTATGTGCTAAACTATCTCTATACACAAAACACAAAAAGGAGAGACGCTATGACTGTCGGAGAAAAAATCAAATATTATCGAAATATCCGCGGAATATCGCAAGAAATGTTGGGAAATCTTTCCGGTATAAATCCGGCTACTATTAAGAAATATGAATATGGCATTCGTAATCCAAAGCCGGATCAATTACTGAAAATCACAAACGCTCTTGGCATCAGCATTAATCTATTCATGGATTTTGATATAGAAACTGTATCTGATGTACTTTCTTTACTGTTTAAATTAGATGAGCAAGTAGATATGAAATTTGAAGCAGAAAGAGATGAAAATGGAGAGTTTATCCCTTCTACTGTGAAATTTTCTTTTCAGAACGCTGCTATCAACAATAAACTTTGCACCTATCTTAAAGCAAAGCAAATAAAAGAAAATCTGGAAAACTCCAAGAATAAATTGAGTCCCGAAGATAATTATGCAGAAACTATCACTGAGATTGAGCAGAACATAGAAGATATAAAAAATCATCTAGTAGATGATAATATGGTTGTCAAAAAAGGAACCAACAGAATTACTGTAAAAGTATTTCCACAATAGATATAACCTCTCATTCTACTATGTAAAAGACCTTTGACTATTGAATTTACTCTATGTAAAAGCATTTTGATAGAATCATTTACTAACATTTAATACGATATGTCTAGGTCGAGAGAAAAAACACGTAAAAAGGAGGACGCGCATTGGAACTGTATAAACAGATAAAAAGATATCGAACAGATATGAATTTATCTCAGGAAGAACTTGCAGAAAAAATATATGTCACAAGACAAACTATTTCTAATTGGGAAAATGATAAAAGTTATCCAGATATTCATAGCCTGCTACTGTTAAGTTCAACATTTCACATCTCTCTTGATCAACTAATCAAAGGAGATATTACTACTATGAAAGAAGAAATTAGCAAAGAAGCTATACAGAAATTTAATCGTGATGGAGCTATTTTTACAGTACTTTTAATATTAACTGTCATTGCAGCTGTGCCATTGGCAGTATTTTTAGGATATTGTGGATATATCGTTTGGGGAATTCTTTTCTTAATTATGATATATTACGCTTTAAGAGTAGAAAAGTTCAAAAAAGAAAATGATATTATGACGTACAAAGAAATTGTGGCATTCACCGAAGGAAAGCAATTAGATGAAATTGAAAAAGCACAAGAAAAAGGAAAACGTCCTTATCAGCAACTGCTTTCAGCTTTACTAAGTGCCACAATCGGATTTATTATATCTATGTTTTTTGTTTGGTTGCTCAAATCCTATATTTTTTAATCCGTCGACGTTTTTACCTATCAAAATTTCTTAAATAGAGCCAAAATAGAGCCAACAGACATAACAAAACCTCGGAAACCCTTGTAAAATGGGCATCCGAGGTTTTTTGTCCGTTATTCAAACTCGACAAATCCAAAGGTGTCTCTAAACATATCTGTTTAGTTTTTATCTATTTTCTGCCGGTATTTTATCTCTGTTACATATATTATTTTGGCTCGCTGATTTTCTGTTGCCAATTTGTTGCCACTTCATTATAACAAATCAGATTTAAAAAGCAAACCCTTTTCTATAAAACATACACTGTTTATCATAACATAGCTCCATTTTGATAGTCTGCATATAGTACTCCCCAGGGAGCAGTTTAATAGTTGTGTTGCTACATAACCTACCCATCTCAATCAGCACGGAAATATTTTGATAAGAAATAAGGTTGAAACCCCTCTAATCCGTCGAACTGACCTAAAGAGAGACCAATGCCCCACATTCCCAAACGGTGTTTTTCAAACATCTCATTAACGCACTCCTTTATGGTAGTGTCTTGCAAGACTTCAAGAAGCCACTCTCTCAGCGAACTACAGTCCTCGTTCCCATTCGAACGAAAGTACAGCTTGTACCGTAGATGCCCATCGCGTCCACAGTCGATACCTATTATCCTGAAGGGAAATCCCCAACGCTCAAACAGCCCGGCAGTCTGACAGAGTCTCTCCTTTAATTCATCGTGTACCCCATGTGCCTTTGCGATTCTCAAAATGATGTTTTGCTTGTCTTGCGTAGTGAGACTTTTCTCTGGATCAATCCTTATGTAGGCCTTCACAGCAGAGAGGTTGCCTTGGTCGAGGAGAACGCCAAACATCCATGTAGGGTTGTAAGGCGGGCACTCTTGGAAGACACATTCCTCCATCATTTGAGTTGCGGAAACGAGGGGAGCTACATCAAAATCATCAATGAAAGCGAAGATTTCTTGTGGAGAAACATATTCGCTGTCTCTCCTGTCAAAAAAATTGAAGGAGATACTTCTGCCTTTACCCGACTCACGGAGAGATATTTCATACAGCGTGAACCTTTCCGAATCAAGGGAAGAGAGGGAACGTGTACTGAGGGCAGCGGACAATGCTTCGAGCTGTTCGTCATCTATAGCTACTTTTCCGTCTAAGGAAGATTGCCCTATATAGGGAGGGTAGACGTACAGCTTCTTCGTAATGCCTGAGGTATCAATGCTATACGCAAAAAACTTAGGCACAAATATAGGATTACTTCCTGCTCCATGTTCATTCATAGGATTTTCCTCCTCACAAATTTCAATATCTGACATATGCAATTCTAACAAACCTCCTTACATAGGGAGCAAACCCTATGATTATACTTCTAACTGCTGTATCAGGGCGATATTGCTGAGTAACCTGTACTCATCCTCGGGCTTCAGGTCGAGCATCCCAGCTAAGTACTGCCGATACCTGAAATTCGCATTGACAAGGAACTGTACCTTTATCATCCTGCAGTAGGAGTCGTCTTTTGAATAAATACTCCCCGTTGTGCTAAAATTAATTCCATAGCAATTAGGGCAGATACTTGCGACAATACACTGCCGACATTTCTCATCGAACTCATCGAGACTGATTTTGTCAACAAACTCTATGTCCAACGCCTTCCTTGCGATATCGGGTCCTACGGATATTGGAGCAAATGTGTGACAGGGATAGCGAGTTCCGTCTATTTCATATGCCGCCAACTCAACACCCGCACTACAAAACCTCGTGGCGTAGTCTCTACTTCCTGGGTAAATGGTGTCAATGGGCATGTTGAGAATATCTGAGGGATGCACATCAGGGTTTTCCAAATAGAAATCAGCCAACTTCATCAGTTCGTTTGAGAAAACAGCAACGTTGATGTCATCTGACCAGTCGATACCGAAGGCTAAATTGGCACCAATAGACGTAAAGCCAAGATTGTGGATGTGGATTATGCCCTCAGAGAGATGTGGAAGCGTCTTGGTGGATACAGTCATCTTTATGTCGGTACCCGCCTCAGCGAAGAAGACAAAGTCAATCGAATCATATGAATTCGAGCGGTTTGCATTGTGCATCTCCCGAGTACCGTCGGCACTTAGGCCGAGGCGAATTTTATCGCTGCGCTCTTTGAGCCATTTCTGAATCTCTCCGTGAACCAATACACCGTTCGTTGTGAATTGGACAATCCATCGCTTATCCCACGTGCGATTATTCAAAAAATCATACAGCTCTTTGACCATCTCGAATTCTAAGAAGGGCTCACCTCCAAAAAGCTCGAACTCCCTATCGAGTCCATCCTGTTCGAGCATTTCCTTCTCTATAATATCCTTGGCCATTTCTGTGCTCATTTTCTCTGCATTTTTATGATGCTCATAGCAGTAAGAACAACTCAGGTTACAAGCATGTGTCAGGATGAGGAGGACTGTTTTCGCCCTGTGCTGTTTAGGTTTTGTTTTAATATTACTATCCATAGATATACCTTTCTTCATCTTGATATTTAAGAAAATCTCTCTTTATTATAAAAAGACACTTCATCGGTAAGTCCCGCCGATGAAGTGCCTTTTCGTTGCAAACTATGAATTGCTTTATGCAATAACAATGCTTTCTCTAAAAGTGTGAATTGACCTCTTACCAGCTAGTACATCCTTCGCATCCCTTGCAACTGCAACTCAAAGCCGCATCAGCCTTGGCACCTTCGTATGCAAGCGTAGGAACCATTGGATTCGCAGTGGTGAGTGCCTTGAGTTTTGAAGCAATGCTTTCGAGGTCGACAGCTTTCAACTTCAGGGACTCAGTGAGTTTATTGTTCTTCATAATATATACCCCCTTTCCTAATATTTATCATAAAAGTTTATGTAAACTCTATGAACATACACATACGTTATATTATGTTATTCCTTCATAAAACATAATTATAACTAACCTTTTACGAGAATATCTTATAAAAAAGTGTACTTTTTTGTATGAGTAATTTCCAAAGGATTATAGCTCTCTTTTTCAATTGTTATATTGAAAAATCGGACGTATTATGATACAATAAACCCAAAATTAAACATCATAAAGAGAGTGAGCAATTACAAAAAAGTACACCTTTTTGCAATTCATCTTTCTCTTTACTCCTCAACTTTTTCGTATGCCTTTGCTTTATACAAAAACGTAGAAATCGGCATATCACAAGCATTTGCAGCCGTTACACCAGATATTTTCCCCTCTTTCCATTTTTTATATATTTTATGAAAATCTTTCGGTAATGGTTTCGGCGGACGTCCAAAACGAACTCCTTTAGCTTTGGCAACAGCAATTCCTTCTGCTTGACGCTGTTTTATATTACTTCTTTCATTTTCAGCCACAAAAGATAACACCTGTAAAACAATATCACTTAAAAATGTTCCCATAAGATCTTTCCCTCTTCTGGTATCCAATAACGGCATATCTAAAACCACAATATCAATCTTTTTTTCTTTCGTAAGAATACGCCATTGTTCTAATATTTCTTCATAATTTCTTCCTAATCTGTCTATACTTTTTATGTACAACAAATCATCTGGCTTCAATCTTCTCGTTAGCTTCTGATACATTGGTCTGTTAAAATCTTTCCCCGATATTTTTTCCACATAAATATTTTTTTCTAATATTTCTAATTGCTTCATCGCCTCTAATTGTCGATTTTCATTTTGATCCTTTGTACTTACTCGAACATATCCATACTTGTTTGTCATTTCGTACCTCACTTTCTTTTGGTGCATTTAATAAAATATCACAAAATGTTCGATTAAATCTATCTATACAAAATCTCTTTACACACAATCTCCTCCGAATAAGCCCGGATATTATTCATTCTCCCAACCCACTCCATCTGATCCTGCATCTTCAATTCTTCTGTCACTCCCTGCTGTTCTTTCATCTGCTCCACCAGCCTGTCCATCATCTGATGACACTCCTCGTCGACCTGGTGCAGATGCTCATTCAGTTTCCCGGCAAGTATCAGTTCCAAATACAGCCATTTCCGATGCTCCTTTAAATACGCCTTTCGCAACATTCCATACTTCCCAATCGGATACTCTGTCTCTTCCGGGAGGTACAGGTCTGGATAATACAGACCGTCCTCTCCTAAAGTATAACTGATTCCATTTTCTCCCATAATGTGTTTCTCCATGATTGTCCTCCTATCTTGCTCCCCTATCTTTGTTCCGACTACGGGTATGCTGTTTATTTTTCTGTTCATTCTGTATTTCTTGTTTCTTTTCTGCCAGCTTCGCTCTAATACCATGGGCTACTGGCTCCTTATCCGTTTCTTTCTTCCATTTTTCTATTGCTGTCCGATACTGGCTATACTCAGTTTGAGAAGCCTTAAAATCTTTTAAAAATTCCTGTACACTTCTATATCCGATTTTCTGTACAATCCTTGGAAGGTAATCTTTCATATCTCTAATCTGTCCTGTCAGATCATCAATTTCTTTCTGCAATTCTTTTTTCTTTCTTCCTTTAAACCATCCCGTGACCTCTGACAGTTCTTTCTTCTTTGCAGAAAGCTGTTTTTGTTTCTGTTGAATTGCACCGTTTTGATCTTCCAGTTCTTTATTCACTTTAAATAGTTTCGGATACTTTGATGCAAGCCTTGTCATTTTAGGTTGTTCCGTTTCTGACTTTTCTTCTTTTGTTGCTTTGACTGCTGCCATACTATTTTCAGCAATATGCTCTTGGTGTTCGGCTTTCGTTCGCCCTGCCTGTGCCACACTTGTCTGCTCCGGCACTTCCCTGGGTTTCTTAAACAGCACACTTGCTATCAAAAACTCCAATGCCTCAACAGCTACTGTTACAACTTTGGAAAATAATCGTGGTCTGTTTCCACGCCGGGCAATTGATTTCCTGATCGGCTCCGTGATTTCTTTTCGCTTCACTTCCATTATCTTCGGTTCTGGCACTCCACTAATCAATGCCATATCAACAGCTCTGTTCCATTCCCGGCGTTTTTGGTTATCCGCTTCTATTTCTTGTGCCTTCGGATTATTTTTTCCGATTTTTTTTGTTGGAAGATAAACACTGCCACGTTCAAACACTTGCAACTTCTGATTCTCATCTTTCACGTAAATATTAATTAAGTCTGTATAAGAATGCTTTACCTCATCCAGAAATGAATTGCTCTTGAAGCGTTCCTCTTTCGCAGTAAACAACTTCTTCTCATAGACTTCTCCTTTCTTCACAATACGGCAACCTTCTCGTATCTCACCATCTTCTCCCAGTATCTCTTTCTTTGTTCGGACATGTTTTCCAATTTCATCATAAAACATATTTCTGCTGGCAATCTTAATGATTGGTTCATCCAGTAGTTTCCGTTCTGCAAATATCAAATGAATGTGATAATTGGTCTTTCTTTTATTGTGGTGCAAAGCAGCAATACACTCTGTTCCATAATTCTGTTTAAAATGATTTGTAAAAAACTGTAGCAATCTATCCGGCTGATATTCTGTAAAACTCTCTGGCAAAGCAATAATCAGTTCTCGTGCTTCAATACATTCCCCTTCTGTTCCGCTTTTTGCAAATTCTTCCTGATTACATTTTGCAAGTTCCCGCCAGAATTTTCGTTCCGTAGTCTCATAGACTGCATAAAGATTTTCTTGTTTTGCATGGCTAGATATATAAGTGATCCGACCTTTTACGTTACTTAATTTCGTCAATTGGATAAATGAATTTCTTGCAATAGGCACTCCCTCCTTTTTCTTCAACAAAGTAAATTCTGCCATATTTTTTGTGAGTGGATGCTCAGGCATCCGTTTACGAACTTATTGCCGTATCCGGCATTTAAGCTCCCGGCAGGGCGAAATACCCTTGAGCATAAAACGTAGTTTTGTGCGATGGGTGTATTTCGCTCTCAAACGCCGAGGGCTTTGATAAATGCTGCCTGTGAAAACTACTGTCTAGCTTATGCTTTTCATCTTGGGCGTATCCGCCCAGTTTTTATGCCTGTATCCAGGCTACTTTTCTTTCTGACCGAAGATTGTCTGTTTCGCTTTTTACTGTTTTCCGTCAGATTTAATCTGGTATTCTTGCACGAACATATTCCAGATCTCCACAGTACGGTGTCCCTACCAGATACCATTCCCTTGCCAGATTCATCTCCATTCTGGTTTGTACCCATTCATCATCAATCAATACTTCCAGGTATTCCCCGCAGTGAAATCCTGTATCAATCCATAAGTCCATCGACAATAACCCATATCTATCATTTTCATAGTTATATCCTAATCTTCCTTCTCTCACTGCATCGTTCTCCTTTGTTCATCTTTTCTCTCTAAGTTAGCCCCGTTTCAGACCCTTTGCCACCTGCAAAGCATCCGTCAATTTCCATTTTTCCAACACACTTTCGGCTTCGCACTCCGGACTTCTCCTTGTCTGCTATCTACAGGTGCGTGTCACGCTCCTGTTATAAAGTAATCAAGCAGACTTGTTACCAGCGAAAGTTCTCCGGTATACCGCATTTATCCAAATATTCCTGCCTTGCCTTTTCTCGTTCTTCCTCTGTTGGTGCTGTTTTAAAAGTTGTATAAAGTTCTCGTTTTACCATGCTGTCCAACTTTTCTATCAATGCTTTTTCAATTTTCGGTAAATAATCTTCATTTCCGGCAAGATGGTATTGAAACAGTGCCAGCAGCAAATCTTTTGGTATCTGTACTTGCGTTTTTCTCTCCATATTTTTCCTTTCCGTGACGGTCGTGACGATAGTGACGATATTTTCACTACCGACACGCTATCTAAAATACCGTCACAACCGTCACATATCGTCACGCTTGTTTTCCAACAAAGGTTAATCTTATTTTTCTTCCATCGTGTCCCCGCTCTGTTTTATATTGAATTCCATATTCCAGAATCAGTCGTTCCAGGCTGACATTTAATTTTCTTGATAATGCATTCGGCTGCATTTCCACCTGCAGGACTTGCACCAGTTCCGTTGCTGTGCCTGTCCACTCTGGCTGAGTTTCTGTTACAAGTTCTTTGATTTTCTCCAACAATGGGTCTTCTGGTTCTTTCCAGAGTTCCGTTTCCGTCTTGGTAAGTTCCCAGATACATCTCTCCCGGTTAAAGTTCAACCATAATTTCTGATCCTGTTGATCACGTCCTGCCACTTCCAGAACTGCCTTATTATCTATACGCTTTTCTTTCTGCATAACAAACGCTCCATCCGCAGCTCCCAGCAGACCATTCGTGCCAGAGATCATATCAAAACTGTCTGAAGATTCCATTTTTCTCGTATGATGCACAACCAGAAAGCAGATTCCATATTTGTCACTGAACGCTTTCAGCTTCGTTACAATCTCATAATCACTGGCGTAACTGAATTTATCTCCACCAACTTCACGCACTTTTTGAAGAGTATCAATGATAATCAGTCTTGCATCTTTATGCTCCGTCACAAATGTTATAAGCTGCCTTTCCAGTCCGTCATTGAGCGATTTGGATTTTGTAGCGAAATAAAAATTCTCACTGCCTTCCATTCCAAACATCTGTGATAATCGCTTCTGTAATCTTGCATAATCATCTTCCAGTGCCAGATACAGAACTGTTCCCTGTCTGACTGAAAAGCCCCACAATGGAAGTCCTTTACTGATGTGATACCCGATCTGTGCCATAAAGAATGATTTTCCAATTTTCGGCGAACCAACAAACAGGTAAGTTCCGTTATACAGAAGTCCATCTACAATCGGCAGTTTTGGTGGATATGCAGTATCGTATAATTCCATCATAGAAACGGTTTCCAGATCATCTAAATTCTTTTTATTTGCTGATTTTGCTGTATTTTCCGCATTATTTGTGGCTTGCAGATTGCCCTTACCGGGCAAATCTGCTATACTTTGGTTAGTTAATTTATTACTTGATGGCTGTTCCACATCTGCGCCAACAGATGCAATCGGAGCAGTCATTTTTTCTTTTGCTGTCATTCATTTTCCCCTTTCAATCCATACAATGTCTCTGCGACCAATCTCAGGGTACTCAGCAACTCTTCATTTTCCTCACTGCATTTTTCCAGACGTTTCAATTCTTCATAAATCTCTGCCATCTGATTTCGCAATGCTTTATACACTCTTGGATTTCCCTGTACCACAATTTTCCGATCAGTTAATCGTTTCGTGATATAGTCCTGTTTGCTGAGTCCTGACAACCGGACACATACATCAATCTGCTCTGCTTCTTCCGGTGATACCCGGAATGCTACGATTTTGTTTCTCCATCTTCCTTTACTGTCCAGATTTTTCTCCATTTGATTTTTCCATCCTTTCAATATCCAGCTGTTCTGCCATCTGTGTCTGCTCACTTGGAAACAGATGTGCATATCGGTAAGTGATATCAATGCTCTCATGTCCCATTCGGTCTGCGATTGCCAATACCGTAAATCCCATATTGATCAATAACGATACATGGGAATGCCGTTACGGTATAATAACGACAAACAGAAAAAGCCTTTATTTTCAAGGGGTT
>ERZ791741.2200-NODE-2200-length-14301-cov-3.050049_pt1 | contig 14301 bp, 12 predicted proteins | sample MGYA00510040_ERZ791741 | MGnify/ENA primary metagenome ERZ791741 (study PRJEB30046, sample SAMN00791960) | human gut metagenome | study: EMG produced TPA metagenomics assembly of the A metagenome-wide association study of gut microbiota in type 2... | reverse complement strand
TCCTGAAGCGCGGCGTGCGGATTGAATCCGTGCGAGTCGCTGAAGTGCGCCTCAACGCGAAGAGCCAGGCTTCGGCCCTTGACGCCACTGCGAAGATTCTGAATGGCCAGGTGCAGGCCTCGGGCCGCCTCGTCGAGGAGAGCGCGTCAGAGATCCGCGCCGCGGCCGACGCGAAGGCCCGTCAGACGCTTTCCGCGGCGCTCAGCCGCGCCGCTCAGATGAAGTCTGAAGCCGATGCCGCGGCGAACGCGAATTATCAGAAAATAGACCGTGTGACTGGAATCCGGGATTTCTCCTCGGCGCTTGAAAAGGCCCGTTCTGAAGAGAAGCCTGGTGAAAAGCTCGCCCCGATGCCCGACTTCCGGGGACTTCCTGGAGGCACAAAGCCATGATGGGACTGAAGGAGCTTCTGGTCGCCTTCGGGTTCATGATGATTTTCGAAAGCCTGATGCCGATGATCTCGCCCCGCCGCTGGAAGCGGGCACTGTCGCTTCTGCAGCAGGTGCCTGACTCAGCGATCCAGAAGCTTGGGATCGTCGGCGTGTTTTGCGGCCTCGCGGTTATCTGGCTGCTGCAAACCGATATTGCTTCGCTTTGATAGGATTTTTTCCAAATGACGAACTGGGTATTACCGGATCATATTGCCGACATGCTGCCCCGGCAGACGCGGGAACTTGAAACCCTGCGTACGCGCACCCTCGAAGTGATGAGGTCTCACGGATTTGAAGCTATCCGTCCGCCCATGTTCGAGTTCCTGGATTCTCTTCTCACCGGTACCGGCAACCGGCTCGATCGCACGACGATCAAGTTTGTCGATGAGGCGAGCGGCCGTCAGGCCGGGTTCCGCGCCGATATCACGCCTCAGGTGGCGCGTATCGATGCCCACATTCTGAACCGCACCGGGATCACACGGCTTTGCTACGCGGGGTCGGTGCTCCACGCTCGGCCTCGTCACCCGCTCGCTACGCGTCAGCCGTATGTGGCCGGCGCCGAAATGTTCGGTGCGACGGGACGCGAAGCGGACCTGGAAATGGTGCGGCTCGCCGTGGATATGCAGCGCGAAGTCGGTATCCGGCGCGTGCATCTCGCGATCGGTCACACCGGGATTGTGCGTTCCATCCTGAAATCGGACCCGGCGCTTACCCCCGCGATCCAGGACGCCGTTGTCGCGGCGCTTTCCGATAAGGATCCGGCGGGACTCGCTGTTGCCGCGGCGCCCCTCTCCGCGAAGACCGTTGAAGCGCTCTCCGGACTCTGCCTCATTTATGGCGGCGACGACGCGCTGGACCGCGTTCTCGCGCTCTGCAAGGGGAACCCGGACGCCGAGAAGGCCGTGGATGAGCTTCGGTGGATCGCGGAGCGCTGCGGAGCCGACGACGTCACGATTGACGGTGCCTCGGTGACAGGATTTGATTACTACACGGGTATTTCCTTTGCCGGTCTTGTTGAAGATCTGCCCGAACCGCTCCTCCGGGGCGGCCGCTATGACGGAATTGGATTAGCGTTCGGACGCTTTAGACCGGCAGTTGGATTTACACTCTATCTACGTGAGCTTGCTGTGCTCAGAACGCCCGAACTTCCCTTCGCGGTCATTGCGCCCCCGGCGTCAGAAGATCCGAAGCTTGAGAGTCTCGTGCGCAAACTCCGTCATGCCGGCAGAATCGTCGTGCAGCTGTTGCCGGGAGAAGACCCTGCCGGGCTCGCCGAGAGCTTCCAGGTGACGGAGCGTATTGTTTTCGAAAAGGGTGAGTGGCAGGTGGTTCCTGTCTCCGCCAAGTCCATTTAGGAGAAAAAGATGGCAAAAAATGTAGTGGTCGTCGGCGCCCAGTGGGGTGACGAAGGCAAGGGCAAGATCGTCGACTGGCTCACCTCCAAGGTCGACGGCGTCGTGCGCTTCAACGGGGGCAACAACGCCGGCCATACGATCGTCGTGAACGGCAACAAGACCGTGCTTCGCCTCATTCCGTCCGGCGTCATGCATCCGACGATGCAGTGCTACCTCGGCAACGGCGTTGTCTTTTCGCCGTCCGCCTTTTTCTCCGAGCTCGATCAGCTGAAGGAACACGGAATGGACGCGGAGTCCCGCCTTCACGTGTCCGGCAACTGCGCGCTTCTGATGCCGTACCACGTGGCGCTTGACCACGCCCGCGAGAATAACCTCGGCAAGAAGAAGATCGGCACGACCGGCCGCGGCATCGGCCCGGCCTACGAAGACAAGGTTGCCCGCCGCACGGTGCGCGTCGCTGACCTCTACAACGTCCCGTTCTTCGAAGAGCGCGTCCGCACGGCTCTCGAGTACCACAACTTCGAACTGACGCATTTCCTCCACGCTGAGGCCCTCGACCCGCAGAAGGTGATCGACGAGGTGCTGGGCTTCGCGGATCGTCTGAAGCCGCGCGTGATGGACGTCTCCCATACGCTCAATAAGCTGATGGCCGAAGGCAAGCAGTTCCTCTTCGAAGGCGCCCAGGGCTCGATGCTTGATATCGACCACGGCACGTATCCGTTTGTCACGTCCTCCAACACCGTCGCGGGTTACGCCACGGCGGGCGCGGGCGTCGGCCCCCATCGTCTCAACTATGTCCTCGGCATCACGAAGGCGTACTGCACGCGCGTCGGCGCGGGTCCCTTCCCGACCGAGCTCCTCGATGAAGAGGGCGAACGCATCCGTCAGCGCGGCGGCGAATTCGGCGCTGTGACGGGCCGTCCGCGCCGCTGCGGCTGGTTTGACGGCGCTGCGCTCCGCCGCGCGGTCGAGATCAACGGCCTGACTGGTCTCGCCGTGATGAAGCTCGACGTGCTCGATGAGTGCGATGTCGTGCGTCTGGGCGTCGGCTATAAGAAAGACGGCGTTGAACTCGAAGTGATGCCTTACGGCGCGGAAGAGGTCGCGGGCTGCGAAGTGATCTATGAAGACTTCCCCGGATGGAAAACCAGTACCTACGGCATCAAAGAATGGGATAAACTCCCCGCTGCGGCGCGCAGCTATCTGAAGCGCCTTTCTGAAGTGGCTGGCTGCCCGATCGCGGCGGTGTCCACTGGTCCGGATCGTGAACAGACCATTCTGCTCAGCGACCCGTTTGAAGCCTGAGCCCCGTAAACAGGGGAAAGTCTGATCCGCGGATAAGCGGATCAGGCTGACAGCCTATAAGCATCACACAGGCGGCACTGCAGTAAAAAATGCAGCGCTGCCTTCCTTTTTTGTTGGATTTGATAAGCCATGGCGGATCTCTTTGTATCTTGGCAGGATTACATCGACCTGAATGAACAGCTCGTCCTCAAGGTTGCGGACAGTGGCTGGAAGTTTGATTCTCTCCTTTGTCTCGCCCGCGGCGGCATGCGCCCCGGGGATATTTTCTCGCGCGTCTACTCGAAGCCGCTCTCCGTGCTGTCGACGAGCTCTTACCGCGCGATGTCCGGCACGGTGCAGGGCGAGCTGAATATCAGCAGCTGCATCACCGGCACCGAGGCTCTGAAGGGAAAGGTCCTTCTGGTCGATGACATGGTGGACTCCGGCATCACGCTTGAGAAGGTGGTGAAGCACCTGAAGAGCGACTTCCCGGAAATCACCGAGATCCGTATCGCTGTGCTCTGGTGGAAGGAACGCTCTATCTTCCAGCCGGATTATTTCGTCTCTTACCTCGAAGGGAACCCCTGGATCCACCAGCCGTTCGAGGCTTATGACGATCTCGGTATCGAGCGGCTCCGTGAGAAGCGCGCTATCGCCGGCAAGTAATCCCGCCTGACACTGCGGAAATTCATCTTCCGCTGCTTCTTTCCTGAGGCGGCGGCCGATGGCTTCTGTACAGAATCCCTGCTTCAGAAATGAGGCGGGGATTTCTTTTTTTCAGGCCTCTCACCCTGTAAAGGAAAGGCCGGTGACTGTAATTAAATGTGTATCTGAGGGAAATCTGTTGCTTTTTGGCAACGGCTACAATTTACATAAATGTATCACATAGTTACATACACTTAGCCAGCAATCTGAATTCCTTCAAAAAGTTATTTTTCGTAGTGTTTTACAATCAGGGTTTGTACCATAAGACTCCTTTTTTTCCGGCCGCATCATGAAGTCAGAGGGGAGATTCACTCAGATGCATTTCCCTTCAGATATATTTTTTGGAGTCACACATAATGAAGAAATCTCTACTTGCTCTCGCCCTTCTCGGCGCTTTCACGGCTTCTGCTTTTGCTGAACCGTCCGTCACGCTGTACGGCCGCATTGATACGGGTCTTGTCTACACCCATAAGAATCTGGATAAAACCGCCGGCTCCACCGACACGTTCTCCATGGATTCCGGTGTGACCACCGGCTCCCGCTGGGGTCTGAAGGGTTCTGAAGACATCGGCAACGCGAAGGTTGGCTTCGTCCTCGAATCCGGCTTCAATTCTGATGACGGCACCTCCGGCCAGAATACCTCCGGCCAGAATAACCGTCTCTTCGACCGTGAAGCTCAGGTGAACATCTCCGGTGCCTACGGTACTCTGTATGCTGGCCGCCTTGGCTCTATCGCGTCCGATAACGGCTCGCTCGGCTATCTCGGCGATGTGTCCGCCTTCCCGTCCGCCTACGGCTTTGTCGGCAACCAGCAGGGCTCCACCGGCACGGCTTATGGTCGCTATGACAACACCCTCGCCTATGAGACCCCGACGTTCGGCGGCCTGCAGGGTGCCATCATGTACTCCTTCAAGGGTGACACGCAGTCCGATGACTCCAGCATCAAGAAAGCCCGTGAGAATTCCGGTGATGCTGACCGCTACCTCGCCGCTGGCCTGCGCTACAAGGCTGGCAAGGCCGCTGTTGTCCTCACCGGCGACATGACGATGTACGGCAATCACGCTAAGGATTATGGCAGCGTTGATAACGGGTACAGCTTCGTCCTCGGCGGCAACTACGACTTCGGTGTCGCGAAGGCTTTCGCGAAGGTCACCTACTTTGATAACCAGGTGAACGTTCTCGACTCCTTCGACCTGATCAGCGATTCCCGCGATCTCGATCTGAAGAAGGCTGAGGCTCTGAAGGGCTGGGGCGCTGAACTCGGCACAAATGTTCCGGCCTTCGGCGGCAACTTCCTTGCTGCAGTCGGCTATCGTGATGCCAAGGACGTCGATGACGGCTCCTACAAGTTCAAGCGCTGGAACGCGGCTGTCGGTTACACCTATGCCTTCAGCAAGCGCACCAACGTCTACGGTCTCGCTGGCTACGCTCAGGAAAAGGCGAATGCTCGCGACCGCAAGGCGAGCGGTGCCCAGGTCGGTTTCGGCCTCGTCCACAAGTTCTGATCTCTTAAAAGAGACCGGCAGAAGTTCGCCATTCTGCTGAGAACTGAAAAACCGCATCCCGTGAGGGATGCGGTTTTGTCGTTTTAAGGAAGGCGGCATCGACATGACAGGAGAAAGAGGGCGACAGGAGGAATTTCTGAAATATGGATCACAAAAGTAAAGCGTTTAATAGTTGCTCCTGAATTTTTGTACAAGTCAATAACAGTCTTGTTTCACTTTGTAACTCTTTATCAGATATCGTTTTTTTATTTCGGTGGTGTTCGCCTAAAGCCGTTTTCTGTTTGTTTGTTGCATAAAAACAACACAAAATGTGGAATTAAAGGAATACGAAAAATAGTTGTAATATTGTCTTAATTATTGAAAATAAATAAAAAATTTAAGTTTTATACCAATAATAAAGGGTTTACCCTTATGACTGGTGAGGAAATATTTTTGCATCATGCATTTGGGGTGACTCCAAAAGCCCTTAAAACTGTAGTTAGCAATACACACATTCAAACTACTGGAGAAAATTTCATGAAGAAGTCTCTCATTGCCGCTGCTCTGCTTGGCACTTTCGCGGCATCCGCTTTCGCTGCTCCGTCTGTCACGCTGTATGGCCGCGTGGATACGGGCCTCGCCTATACCCACAAGAATCTTGATAACGATAAGTCCTCTACCAACGATAAGTCCTCTACCAACACGGTTGAAATGACGTCCGGTTTCTCCACGGGCAACCGCTGGGGTCTGACGGGCACGGAAGACATTGGCAATGCCAAGGTTGGTTTTGTGCTCGAATCCGGCTTCAACTCTGACGACGGCGCTTCCGGTCAGGACGGCCGCCTGTTTGGCCGTGAAGCTCAGGTGAACGTCTCCGGTGCCTACGGTACCCTGTACGCTGGCCGTCTCGCCTCCATCGCGTCTGATTCCGGTTCGATTGGCTACCTCGGCGATGTGTCCGCCTTCCCGTCCACCTTCGGTATCGTCGGCAATCAGCAGGGCTCCACCGGTTCTGCCTACGCCCGCTACGACAACACGCTCGCCTATCAGACCCCGGCCTTCTCTGGTCTGCAGGCTGCCGCCATGTACTCCTTCAAGGCTGACTCCAAGAAGGATACGACTACCCGTGAAAACACGAGCTTTGCCGATCGCTACGCTGCTGCTGGTCTGCGCTACAAGGCTGGTAAGGCTGCCGTCGTTCTCGCCGGCGACTACACCCTGTACAGCAACAGCAACGCGACCTACAAGAATCTGGATAACGGTTACAGCGTGATCCTCGGCGGCAACTACGACTTCGGCGTTGCCAAGGTCTTTGCCAAGGCCACCTACTTCGATAACCAGGCTTCCGCCACTGATTCCTTCAGCCTGCTCTCCGACTCCAAGACTGTTGGCGTTGAAGGCTGGGGTGTTGAACTGTCGACGGCCGTTCCGGCTTTCGGCGGCACGGTGCTCGGCACGGTTGGCTATCGTGATGCCAAGAACGTTGACAACAGCGACGCCAAGTTCAAGCGTTGGAACGCCGCTCTCGGCTACGCCTATGCGTTCAGCAAGCGCACCAGCGTCTACGCTGCTGCCGGCTACGCTCAGGAAAAGGCTAACGAGCTCGACCGCAAGGCCAGCGCTGCTCAGGCTGGTTTCGGCCTCGTCCACAAGTTCTAATCTCGTAAAAGAGAACAGCAGAAGTTCGCCATTCTGCTGAGAACTTAGAGAAAAAGCCGCATTTCCTTATCGGAGATGCGGCTTTTGACTGTGCGGCGGAGAGAACATATCTCCGGCGTATGATGAAAGCGGGAACTGGCTGATCGAGCGAGTGTTTTCCGCGGGCAACAAAAAAGCCTCTCCGCAATCGCGAAAAGGCTTTAATGGCTTTCGTTTCTGAGGTTCACCGCACAATCACATGTTTTCCAGTATGATTGGTGCCCGGGACTGGACTCGAACCAGCACGCCCGTGAAGGCGCTAGCACCTGAAGCTAGTGCGTCTACCAATTTCGCCACCCGGGCAACAGAGAGATGAAATTTTACCTATAAGATTCGATTTTTGCAAACACCTATATAGACTCTATTTGTAATAAATTATTTCAAATGAGCTTCGATTTCAATTTATCGGTCCCGGAGAATGCGAAGGGCAAAAAGAAAACCTCGCGAATCTGCGAGGTCTCAGGAATAAATCTGGTGCCCGGGAATGGATTCGAACCAGCACGCCCGCGAAGAGTGCGTCTACCAATTTCGCCACCCGGGCACAGTAAGCCGCAAAATTATTTATCCTCAAGGCAAACGGTTTTCAAGGCCCTGTCACACCATCATTATTCGGGTTTTCTTTTTCCCTCTACTTTGGCTACCAGCTGTCCGAGGCGCATTGTGTCGTACTCTTCGAACGGCTGGTGAATCCAAGGATTATCTCCGAGATATTCGACATAGTAGTCAGGTTCAACCTGAGAGCAGCCTTTCCACCACAAAACAGCAGTGCGAACTTCGGTCACGCCCGGATAGTTGTTCTGAAGGTGCTCAACAACCTTCTTCAAAGTCAGTCCGGAATCGACCAAGTCGTCGACCAATAGCACTCTTCCTTTGAGAGAGTCAGGACGGCTGGAAGCAATGTACTTACCGATGTCCAAACTTCCCTGAATCGTGCCGGCAGCTTCTCTATAGGAGCTGGTCGACAAAATGTTCAGCGGCATATCGAAAATTCTAGAGAGGATGTCTCCGGGGCGAAGGCCGCCTCGAGCTAAGCAAAGCAAAGAATCAAACTTCCAGCCGCTGTCATAGACATTAAAAGCCAGAGTCTCAATAAGGCGGCGATATTCTTCCCAAGAAACGTGAAGATCTTTCATTCCTATTCCTAATTATTCAAACGGGTTATGAAGCAAAATTGTCTGAGCACGATCCGGGCCGGTAGAAACAACTGCGATCGGGCAGCCGGCAACTTCGGACAGACGAGTTAAATACTTCTGAGCGTTAACGGGCAAATCTTCCCACTTTGTAATACCAAAAGTCGGTTCTTTCCAGCCGGGGAAGTCTTCGTAAATGACTTTGCACTGAGCAACTTCTTCAGCGCCGACAGGCATGATGTCGATCCTTTCGCCCTTGTATTCGTAGCCGACGCCCAAACGAACGGTTTCAAAGCCATCCAAAACGTCGAGCTTCATCACAGCCAGACCGCTTAAGCCGTTCCATTCAACAGCGCGGCGAAGAGCAGCACCGTCGAACCAGCCGCAGCGGCGGGCCGAAACGATAGACTTTGCCGTCAATTACGATGAATAATTGGATTTCCATGAAATTTTTTCCATGGTCCTAAAGGTGCCGACTTCATCAAAGAGTTCGGTCGGGAAAGGACCTGAACCGACGCGTGTGCAGTAAGCCTTCGTGATACCAAGGATGTAATTGAGTTTCTGAGGGCCGACACCGGATCCGGGGCTGGCAAAGCCTGCAACGGTGTTGCTGGAAGTGACGAACGGATAAGTTCCGTGGTCGATGTCGAGCATGGTTCCCTGAGCTCCTTCGTACAGGAACTGTTCGCCTTCCTTCATCTTAGTGTTGAGAATGTGAGAAATGTCGCGAATCTTCGGAACAATTCTCGGAGCCATTGCCAGCGTATCTTCGATCATCTTTTCGACGTCGACAGGTTCGCTGTTGTAATAGTTCGCCAGCAGGAAGTTGATGAGCTTGCAGTTTTCACGAACTTTTTCTGCAAAGACTTTCGGTTCTGCCAAGTCTCTGACATGGACAGCGCGGCGAGCGATCTTGTCTTCGTAGGCCGGCCCGATGCCACGGCCGGTCGTACCGATTTTCTTATCGCCTAAGGCGTTTTCACGAGCGTGGTCGAGCGCGATGTGGTACGGGAGAACCAGCGGACACTGACCGGAGACAAAAATACGATCTTCGGCATCCATTCCGTGAGCCTTCAGGTCGTCGATTTCCTTCAGCATTGCTTCGGGGCTAACAACTGCACCGTTACCGATGTAGCACTTGACGTGAGGATGCATAACACCGGAGGGGATCAAACGAAGAACCGTTTTCTGGCCGTTGATCACGAGTGTGTGGCCTGCATTGTGGCCGCCGTTGAAACGGACAACGCCTTGTACACTTTCGGTGAGCCAGTCAACGATCTTGCCTTTGCCTTCGTCGCCCCACTGAGCGCCGACAACGACTACATTTTTACTCATTTCATCCTCTTAAAAAATTAACGGTTCGACGTACGGGCCGCTACCGTCCAAACACCATTGATACAAACTAATTCTTCATCCAAGCGGAAAGATTCTTCCAGCGAAGCAACATTGTCTTCAGGCAGTTTTTCAATCACGATGTCGCCGTTTTCGCGAAGTTCACGAATGCGGGACTGCAGGGCGGCATCGTCCAGCCTGTTGGGCGCCAAGATCGCATAAGGACGCTTTGTGTCCATCACGGCGATAATCTCGCGCAGGTATAACGTAAAACCGACCGCGGGACGTTTGCGTCCGAAACGCTCACCGATATCATCGTAACGACCGCCGCGCAGAATCGGCTGATAACGGCCGGGAATATTGACGCTGAAAGTCACGCCGGTGTGATAGTTGTAACCGGCAACGTCAGCGAAATCATAGCTGACGATATCTGCGCCGGATTCACGACCGAGTCTGCGGACGCTTTCCAGAATTTCCGGAATTTCCGGATAATCGGAAAATTCTTCGATAACTTGATTGAGAACGTCTTCCGAACCGAAGAGCATCGTCAGGCGAATTAAATCATCAACGGTTTTCTCTTTAAGAACACCTCTGAGCTCCTCAAGTGCAGAGCGGTCCTTATGACTCAAAGCAAAGAGAATTTGGTCCTGAACAACTTCACTTACAGGATCACTGTCCAGAATTGCCTTGACCACACCGGTGTGGCCTAAATCTAAGAAAATATTTTCAAGACCGAATTGACGCAGAGACTCAATTCCCAAACAGATCACTTCACGTTCGCTTTCCACACTGGAAGAGCCGAACATTTCAACACCGGCCAAGTACGGCTGGCGCGAAGCAAGAGGATGCAGAGGACGTGCATGGAGAACGCTTCCAACATAGCAGAGGCGGGATACACCCGAACGATTGAGAATGTGAGCATCGATTCGAGCAACCTGCGGCGTCATATCGGCGCGGATGCCCATCGTCTTTCCAGTTACCTGGTCGACGATTTTAAAAGTTCTGAGATCCAGATCTCCGCCCGTTCCTGTCAGAAGAGAGTCAACGTACTCCACCAGAGGAGGACGGACGACTTCAAAACCGTGGCTTGTCACCAGTTTTAGGAAAGAACTTCTAAGATGCTCTATGGCCCTCGCCTCTCGTGGAAGCATATCCGCGATATTTTCAGGTAGCAGCCATACTGACATAAAGATCCTTTCTAAAAAAGCAATGAACCGGCCCAAACGAGCACCAGCCCTAAGACTACACTTTCTAACCCGATATAACGGATTTTCTCGCTAGGAAATCGTGAGATAAATCTCACGGCGCGCTTCCATAAATCAGGAGCCAACATAGGTAAAAGGCCTTCAAGTACAAAGCAGAAACCCAGTACGTACAAGAAGGCCTTCATGATTTAGATCACAAAAAATTTATGGTTGTTTATTGGCTTGAGCTTCACCGCGGGAATTCTTGAGATAGTCGAAGAATTCGCTGCTCGGATCCACCACCATCATGTCCTGAGGTTTATTGAAGGACTGGCGATAAGCATCCAGTGAACGGTAGAACTTCGCAAACTCCGGATCTTTGCTAAATGCTTTGGCGTAAAGTTCGTTAGCTTGAGCGTCGCCGGAACCTTTAATGTTCTGAGCGTCACGATAAGCTTCGGCCAAAACAACGGTTCTTTGACGATCGGCGTCAGCCTTGATCTTTTCGGCTTCAGCAGCACCCTTGGAGCGTTCTTCGCTGGCAACGCGCTTACGTTCGGCTTCCATGCGGCGATAGACAGACTCAGAAATTTCCGGTGTGAAATCAACTCGCTTGAGTCGGACGTCAACAACTTCAATACCTAAGTCGGAAACGCGCTTCTGGAGCGCTTCAGAGATTTCTGCCATTGCGCGTGCTCTGTCGCTGGACGTGATGTCGTTTACCGTGCGGCGGTTTACAACCTGGTTGAGCACGTCACGAAGCAGCGCAGACATACGGTCGTCCGCAGCGCGCTCGCTGCCCTGGAAGGAAACCCAGTAGCGGCGCGGATCATTGATACGCCACTTGACATAGGAATCAATCATCAGGTTCTTCTTCTCGCTGGTTTGAACCAAGTCCGCTGCGGGCGTGTCGATTGTGAGAATACGTTTGTCCAAATAGACAACATTCTGAAGCGGTGACGGCAGTTTGACATGCAGACCCGGTGTAGAAACAACGCTCTTTAATTCACCGAGCATGAAGACTAAGGCGTACTCACGCTCGTTGACCGTGTAAAGGCAGGTTCTCGCGAGCAAGGCGCCAAAAAGAATAACAATAACTAAGGAAAGTAATTTTTTCATCTTTCTGTCCTTATCTCAAAGTGCGGGATAAAAGACGGGAAGTAGGCTGACTCGCGTCCGGTGTTAAAGGCGGCTGATCTCCGCCGGGCAGATTATGCGTCTGCTGGGCAGATGAAGCAGGAACGTTCGGCTGCACAGGTGCGGCCGCAGCTGCAGGCGCCGGTGCCGGAGCAGCTCGTTTAGCCAACTGATCCAACGGCAGGTACAACAGGTTATTGGAAGACTTATTGTCAACCATTACCTTGGTCGTGTTGTTGAAGATCTGCTGCATGGTGTCCACGTACATACGGTCGCGGGTCACCTTCGGAGCTTTCTCATACTGTGCGTAGACCTGATTGAAGCGGTTTGCGTCACCTTCGGCTTGAGAGACAACACGAGACTTGTAAGCTTCAGCCTCCTGACGAAGTCGTTCTGCCAGACCGCGGGCCTTAGGCACAACATCGTTGGCGTAAGCCTCTCCTTCATTAATCTGGCGTTCTCGGTCCTGACCGGCCTTAACGGCATCATTGAAAGCGGCCTGAACTTGTTCAGGCGGCTGAGCATTCTGAATGGCGACGGACAGAACCTGAATACCTGAGTGGTAGCGGTCCAGCATTTCCTGCATCAGCTTTTTAACTTCTTCTGCAATTTCCTGCTTGGACTCGAACAAAACGCTGTCCATCTTCTTGCGGCCGACCACTTCGCGCATGGCGGACTCGGCAGTCTGAACAACTGCACCCATCGGATCGCGGGTGCGGAACAAGAACTCTTCAGCGCCGTTGCCCTGCTTAATTCGATACTGAACATTGAACATCACGTCAACAATGTTCTCGTCGTCGGTCAGCATGAGCGCTTCTTTAAGACGCTGTGTACCGCCTCTCAAACCGATTTCAGCCTTACGGACGGAAGAAACGTCGACCAAAGCAACGTCCTGAATCGGATAAGGCAGGTGCCAGCGGAAACCGGCGTTGGTACTTTCGGTGTAGCGGCCGAAAGTCGTCACGACGCCGTTCTGACCTTCCGGAACAATGTAGAAACCGGAAGCGAGCCAAGCGGCCAAAGCGATAACAATGGCGGAAACAGCCATTCCGCCGGAGAATGAAGACGGAACTTTAAACTGCGGGAAAGAGTTTCCGCCGCCGTTTCCATTGCCGCCGCCATTGCCGAACGAATTCTGCTGATTTTTGAATTCGTGGTCTTTGCGCAACGGGGGTTCGTCGAAGTCGTAGTCTTCGTTTTTCTGATTTTGTGTCTGAGAAGAAGCTGACGGCTCTTCTTTCTGAGCATTGCGATTTTGATTGCCTTTGGTGCCCAACATCGAGTTCAGACGATCGTTGAACTGTTTCCAAAGCTCTTCTAAATCTCCGTCATTGTTGTTCTGAGCAAAGCGTCCAGGCATTTCGTTTTTGCTCGGTTCAGCTTTTCTCGGTTCTTCATCAGTCTCTTTGGGAGGCTCTTTGATTTCGTTTTCTTTCTGGGAGGAATCATCCTCCGAGCCTTTTCGGCCCCAACGGGGGTCATTAAGCGACATTGTCGAATATTTCCTTAAAAATCACAGGACATAGGGAACTTGTCCGAGTGAGTTAGACAAGAGAGCAGAGAATTTTAGCACTTGAAAAATAATAATATTTTTAAGATTAAAGACTTATTACATTTAACAAAGAGCTAATCGCGGCCGATCTTTTTCAAAGAAGGCCCCGAAGGAATTACCGCTCAAATTCAGCGAGCCAGTCCTCATTATCGGGAGCCTCTTGGGGCTCTTCCGGCTCTTTTTCTGCTATTTGACGAATGGCGTCTTTGAGAAGATCGATGCCCTCACCGTTTGCGGCGCTGATACCGACAGCTTTCGGCGTTCCGTCCTCGGCACAAGTGATAAACGGACTCCTGCCTTCCAGGTCGATCTTATTGAAAACCAGCAGCTGCGGAATATCTTTAGCGCCGATTTCTTCTAAGACTTTATTGACTTCCGTCATCTGTTCTTCTCTGGCCGGCGTCGAGGAGTCGACGACATGGAGCAGAAGGTCTGCCTGGGCCGCTTCGTCCAGTGTCGATTTAAAAGCCTCAATCAGCTGGTGCGGCAATCCGCGGATAAAGCCCACGGTGTCACTTAAGACGACTTCCACATCTCCGCCGACAAAGCATCTGCGGGCGGTTGTATCCAACGTTGCAAACAACTGGTCGGCCGCGTAAACACCGCCCCGAGTCAGACGATTAAAGAGCGTTGACTTACCAGCATTGGTATAGCCGACCAGTGCGACAGTCAGCACCTCGCCTCTTTGACGAGATTTGCGCTGAGTATTGCGTTGGCGCTCAAGTTTCTTAAGCTGTTCTCTTAACGCTTTGACGCGCGTCGCGATCATTCGACGGTCAAGTTCGATCTGCTTTTCACCAGGACCGCCGGTCTTGGACAAACCGCCTCTCTGGCGTTCCAAGTGCGTCCAGCCTCTGACCAAACGTGTCGACAAGTGAGTCAGTCGAGCAAGTTCGACCTGCAGGCGGCCTTCTCTGGTCTTTGCCCTTTGGCGGAAAATTTCCAGAATCAGATTGGTCCGATCAAGGACTTCAATTCCGACGGCTTTTTCGATATTGCGCTGCTAGAT
>ERZ791741.2189-NODE-2189-length-14360-cov-2.971828_pt1 | contig 14360 bp, 16 predicted proteins | sample MGYA00510040_ERZ791741 | MGnify/ENA primary metagenome ERZ791741 (study PRJEB30046, sample SAMN00791960) | human gut metagenome | study: EMG produced TPA metagenomics assembly of the A metagenome-wide association study of gut microbiota in type 2... | reverse complement strand
TGACAGCACCTGAAAAAATATCCAGATTGTATTTAAAAATTCCAAAAAATCACTCCTCTTCTTTGATATATCAACTTTTTTTGATGTATTGAGGTTTTATAAAAGCCATCCGAAGATGACCTCTATCAACAGCATTTTGACTGCTTTTCACTTTCTGGTGTTGTCAGTTCCAACAGACGTCTGGAAGCATACTCACTTCCACTTTTACTGAGACTGTAATGTGTCCATTTTCCTTCTTGCCTGCTGACTACCAGCCCTGACTCGCAAAGTATTTTCATGTGATAGGATAAAGCGGACTGTCCGATATTCATATACTCAATTAAAACACAGGCGCACTTTTCACCGCTTTTCAAATGGTTTAAAATCGCCAGTCGTTTTTCATCACAAAGTGCTTTGAAAATCTTTACATCTTTTGAATAATCATCCATACCCTTCACCTTACATCAAATATTTTTGATATGTGTATCATACCTCTGAATGCATCTTTTGTCAATATATATATCAACTTTTTTTAATATGTCTTTTTACCCGATCCAATCTTCATGCAATACTTTCATTCCCATGAAGTCCCTTCCCTTGGATCCATGGAAATCGCTGCCGGATGTACAAAATAACTTTGCATCCTGCACCACCCTATATATCCATTCTTTTTCAGAAGAATCAAATGCTGAATAATTTGCTTCTATTCCGTCCAGACCGCACGTTTTTAAATATTGCAGAATCACCTGAATTTCTTCTTTTTCCAATTTTCGTTTTTCAAAATTGCGATAAACAAAGAGGGGATGTGCCCACACAGCACGTCCCCCGGCTTTATGAATCAATCGGATTGCCTGCTCTATTGAAATATTAGCGGCATTCAACAAAGACTCAAACACTTCCAGAACCCTCTGTTTTCGCGCCTCCAGTGCTTTGATCAGATCCGGATCATTCTCATCAAAGCCATAGCCGAGCAGATGAATGGAAAATGGCAGAGAAACCGCATCCGGAGTCTTCTCCTGGCATGTAAATTCAATCCCGGAAATAAATGTGATCCGATCTCTGCTAAGCATCCTTGCTTTTTGGATTCCGTCAATCGTATCGTAATCCGTCAGAGAAAACCTTGTGATCTTCTTCTCCAACAACATAGGAAGAATCTCTTCTATTTATAGAGCATATTTTTAATGGACGCATCTTCCATATTCTCGTTTGTCACCCACACATATCCTGTATCCACAAGAGCTTCGTTTCCTGTCTGAAGGATACTCCTTGCTGCTGCCACTACAGAAGCATAACCAATTCCAAATGGATTCTGCACTGCAAGCCCTTCAATCTCCCCATTTTTCAATGCCTCGATCTGAGCTTCTCCGGCATCAAATCCTGTAAGAACAATTTCATCTGTCTTTTCTGCCTCTTTCAAGGCTGACAATCCAAGCTGCACTGCCGTAACATTCGTTCCGAACATTCCTTTGAGATTTGGATGCTGTTCCATATAATACAGGATCACATCTTCATCGCTGAGATCATCTGCTGTGATCTCTGGTTCCTCTGCCTTCTTTGCAGCATTCTTTTGCTCTGCAATCTCTTTTTTCAGATCATCCATCTGGTCACAGTAAATCGTATCTACAATCTGCACATTCGGATGTCCGCTCTTGATTTCTTCCTGAAATCCTGCCAAACGCTCTTTTGCCACTTCCGAATTACTGTCAGACGCCAGAAGCAGAACCTCTCCCGCATCCTCAATTCCATTGCACAGCTGATATGCGACTGTTTTTGCAGCCTCTGTATTGTTCGTCTTTACAGTACACTGGATTCCCTGATACGTATTTCCGGAGTCCAGAGCAATGACCGGAATCCCATTCTCTGCTGCCGCATCAAACTGTACCTTACATGCATCCTCATCAATACTTGCGATTCCTAACGCATCCGGATACCGCGCCAGTTCTTCATCCAGAATATTGACCTGTTCATCAATATCCTCTCCGTCCGGTGCATTAAAGGTTGCCTTGATCTTATCTTCCCCACTATATCCAAGAGTCTTATTCAGATCCTTTACCGCCTGTTCCACACCTTTTTTTACTTCTTTCCAATAAGACGAGCTCTCATCCTTTCCGATGATCGATATATAAGTACCCGGCTCCAGATTAAGCCCCTGTATATTGCTGTAAGCTGCCGGTGTCACAAAATCCAGATTAGCCTGATACGAAGGCTCCTCAGTCTTATCTCCTGTAAAAGTCGGAGTCTCCTCCTTTTTGCTGCAGGCACTGGCTGCCAGGGCAACACACAAGATCGCCGGTATCACTGCTCTTAATTTTCTTGTCATATCAAAACCTCCAGTATAAACTGTCTTTTCACAATAGCTTATCCCCCTTATGCATCCCGTAATACATGCTTTCGGCGGGCGGACTTCGTCCGATAAGGTATACTATACACGATTTCTGTGAAAAAAAAAGAAAGATTTTCTTAATTTTCGAAAAATTTTATATTTTTACTCTTTAAATTGCATTTGATTTTAACCATAAATTCACAATGATAATGCTTGTATATTTTCCTCATTTGTATTAGAATGTTGGTAACGGTAACGGTAATCCTTTATCGTAATTCCAAAGAAGGAGGATACATATTATGGCACACGTAATTAGTGATGAATGTGTAAGCTGTGGTTCTTGCGAAGGCGAATGTCCAGTAGGAGCTATCTCCGAAGGCGATGGCAAATACGAAATCGATGCTGATGCTTGCGTTGACTGCGGAGCATGTGAAGCTGCCTGTCCTACAGGTGCTATTTCAGCAGAGTAATTTTTAATATTTGCGAGTGATCACAAGCATGAAAAGAGCATTTTGAATCTCAGATTCAGGATGCTCTTTTTCATATCCTTAAAATCGCTGCTGTTCCCAGTAATCTCAAGTCACTTCCTGACACAATTTGACGAACGGTTTCTAAGGCGTTTTACACCCCCTCATGCTATAATAATACCGAAAACAGATCATAGGAGGTATATTTTAATGGGCGAGGTCAGATTTATGATTTCTGAAGCGGCAAAACAGGTTCATGTAGAATCTCACGTTCTGCGTTACTGGGAGGAAGAGCTTGAGCTTGTCATCGGACGCACAGAAATGGGACATCGATATTATACCGAAGATGATATACAACTCTTTTGCTGTATTAAAAAACTAAAAGATGCCGGAATGCTTTTAAAGGACTTAAAGCCTCTCATTCCGGAATTAAAATCAACCAAACTGAAGCTTCAAAAGACAGAGGCATTAAAAAAAGCAGCTCTGAAAAAAGAAACGGCCGCCTCGACTGTTTCAGCTCCTGCTGCGGTTTCCGCTCCGGCGGCTGTGTCAACTCCAGCAGCCATCTCCGAAGCAGAAGTCGTGCCGGTCACTCAACTGGAACAGGTCCGTTCTCTAATCGGAGATGTATTGACAGAGGTCGTCGTGTCCAACAATGAAGAATTAAAAAAAGACATCAGTAAGTCTGTCACTACTGATGTCATACGAGAAATGGACTTCCTCTTCCAGGCAAAAGAACGGCAGGAAGAAGAACATTTCCGCAAACTGGACACGCTGATCCGCCAGCAGCAGGCGAACCGCAAAGAGGCGGCCCGCGAACATCCGCTCGGCAGATTAAAAAATATGTTCAATCACTGCTGATCCTGACGAAGTTCATTTCCAAAACGGGTGTACTGCGGCATCCATGCCAGTCTGACGGTTCCAACCGGACCGTTTCTCTGTTTTGCAATGATGATTTCCGCAATATTTTTGTCTTCTGTATCAGGAATATAATAATCCTCACGATAGATAAACATACAGACATCGGCATCCTGCTCGATGGCTCCGGACTCACGAAGGTCGGAAAGCATCGGGCGTTTGTCCGTTCTCTGTTCTACCGCACGGCTCAACTGAGACAATGCGATCACCGGAACATTCAATTCTCTTGCCAGTCCTTTTAGAGAACGGGAGATCTCGGAAATCTCCTGCTGACGGCTTTCATTGCTTCTTCCACCACTTCCGCTCATCAACTGCAGGTAGTCGATGATGATCAGATCCAGACCGTGCTCTAACTTGTACTTACGGCACTTGGAACGCATCTCTGTAATAGAAATACCCGAAGTATCGTCAATGATCAGTTTTGATTTTCCGATCGTACCGGCACCTTCGATCAGTTTTTCCCAATCCGAATCTTTCAGGTTTCCGGTTCTCAGTATCTGCGCATCCACATGAGCCTCCAAAGAGAACAGACGATTTACAAGCTGTTCTTTGGACATCTCAAGACTGAAGATGGCAACGGCCTTCTCCTGACGGAACGCCACATGCTGGGCAATGTTCAGTACAAACGCTGTCTTTCCCATAGACGGACGCGCCGCCACCAGGATCAGATCCGAACGCTGCAGACCGGAGAGTTTGTAATCCAGATCAATGAAGCCTGTCGGAATTCCGGTTACCGTTCCTTTTGTCTTGGATGCTTTCTCGATCACTTCCAAAGCATTTAACACAACCTGCTTAATTGGCGTATATTCCTGGCTGTTGCCATGCTGTGCCAACTCAAAAATCCGCTTTTCCGCAGCATCCATGATCACATCCAGCGGTTGATTCTCCAGATAACAGTTGTTTGCAATCTCTTCATTGATCTTGATCATCTTCCGAAGAGTTGCTTTTTCGCGGACGATCTCTGCGTAGTACTTAATATTTGCCGAGGTCTGGGCGTTGACCAGAAGTTCTCTTGCAAACTCCAGTCCGCTGATCTCCGGCGGAGCATTTTTCTCTTTCAAATGCTCCTGCAGTGTGATCAGATCCACCGGCTTCCCTGCCTGAAACAATTCTACCATCGCGTCAAACAGCATTCCGTATGCACTCTGATAGAAATCCTCCCCTGTAAGCATCTCAGCTGCGACCATAATTGCATCTTTATCCATCAGCATGGCGCCCACAACCGCCTGCTCCGCTTCTGTGCTGTGGGGCAATATTCGTTTAATCGCTGCTTCCATAAACTCTATTTCCCCTTATGCTTCTTTCACGGAAACATTCAACTCTGCTGTCACTTCCGGATGCAGTTTTACAGATACGATATGTGTTCCCAGTGTTTTGATCTGCTCTTTCAGCTGAATCTTCTTTTTATCAATATCCAGATGCATCTGCTCTTTGACTGCCTCTGCAATCTCCTTGCTGGAAACAGAACCGAATGTTCTTCCGCCTTCACCGACTTTCATGGTAAGTACGACTTTTCCTGCTTTGAGTTCCTCTGCCAGTTTTTTCGCTGCATCCAGGTGCTCCTGTGCAACCTTGGCTTCATTGTTCTTCTGCAGCTTCAGGTCATTGAGATTTTTCCCGTTTGCTTCTACCCCAAGCTTTTTCGGCAGAATAAAGTTTCTCGCATATCCGTCATTTACATTGACAACCTCTCCTTTTTTTCCAAGAGCTTTTACATCCTGTAATAAAATCACTTTCATTTTATATATCTCCTTCCTCTATCATCTGGTCGATCGTTACCTTTAGCGCCTCGATCGCCTCTTTTACGTTTGTATGTTCAAACTGTGCGCCGGCTGAATTGATATGACCGCCTCCGCCCAGTTTTTCCGCTATGATCTGCACGTTTACTTCGTCTATAGAACGTGCGCTCAGGAAAATCCTTCCATTATACACTGTCAGCACAAAAGATGCCTTGATACCATTGATATCCAGCAGCTCATTTGCTGTCTGTGCCGCCAGTACCGTCGGACTTGCAATGTCACTCGGACACTCTGCAATGGCATACTGTTCTCTGTAGACCTCTGCCATACGCATCGCCTCTGCCTTGGCACGGTAAGACTCCATATCGTCCCGGAACATCTTTCTGACCCGGGTAATGTCCGCTCCGCAGCGTCTTAAATATGCCGCCGCCTCAAATGTACGGACACCGGTACGGTTCATGAAATTCCTCGTATCGATCATGATTCCTGCATACAGGCAGTCTGCCTCAATGGACGGCACCTTGATATCATCCACAATATACTGCAGTACTTCTGCCACCATCTCACAGGTGGAGGACGAATACGGCTCAATATAGGACAGGACCGCATTGTCGATCACCGTACTGCTCTGCCGATGATGATCCAGCACCGCAATGGTCTTAGATCTCTTTAAAAGTTCCGGACACTCTGTCATCTGTGGTTTGTTCGTATCTACCACCACGACCATAGCGCTGTCTGAAATATAATCCAGCGCTTCCCCGGAAGTCAGGAAAATATCTTTTCCATACACACTGCTCTGCGCGATCTCATCATACAGAGGTTTGATCGAGGTACTCACGTCGTTGATCACGATATGTGCCTTCTTTTCCAGAGCAACAGCAGCTCTGTAAATTCCCATACACGCTCCAAAGGAGTCCGGATCTGAAATCTTATGTCCCATGACAATAACCTGATCCTTTGCCACAATGAACTCTCTGAGTGCCTCTGCTTTAACACGGGCTTTTACTCTCGTATTTTTAGCTGTCTGCTCTTTCTTGCCACCAAAATACGTGATTCCTTTACAATCCTTGATCACCGCCTGGTCTCCTCCTCTTGCCAGTGCAAGATCGATCGCCATACGGGCATAATTGTAACTCAGCGCATAAGTTGCTGTATTCAGTCCTAACCCGATGCTCAAAGTAGCGGATCGGGCATTTCCGATGTTGACCTGCTTAACTTCTTCCAGGAGAGAAAACTTATCTGCTTCAAACTTACGGTAGCTTTCTTTTTTCACAACAAAGAAATATTTATCATTCTCCAGTTTTTTTACAATTCCGTCCACATCATTGATATACTTATTGATCTTTCTGTCGATCAGAGCGACCAAAAGAGACTGACGGACTTCTTCCACACTCTCCATCACTTCATCATAGTTGTCAATGTAGATCAGCCCGGCAATAAGCCTCTGATCTTCATTTTCACGGATGTAAGAATTCAGTTCTGTCACATCTCTCATATAAAGTGCGATAAAATACTCTTTTTCTTTCGGAATCTGCAGCATCCGCTCGCTCTCGCTGAAGCCCTCCAGGGAAATCCTGCGCAGCTCCACCTGATAATCCCGCTCCTTATATGTGATCTCCAGCTCATTTCTGGTCTCATCATCCTTCGGAAAAATTCCCTTGTTCAATTCCGGGATTATCTTCTGGATAAACTTTTCTCTTCCATCCACGATTTCCGAAAAACGGTCGTTCTTCCATAAAATATGTCCATCCTCCAGAATGATCGCATAGGGAACGGTCAGTTCCTTTAACAGCGTGTTCTGAATTCCCTTGTACTGTGTTGAGAACTGGATCAAATCTGCCAGAATAAGAGAGCGGTTGTAAAAATATAACAATCCAACGATCATTGCATAAATAATGACGAATACCGTCATCGTAAGTCCGGCTTTTTGATCCGTCATATACATCCAGATATTCATTGCCAACAGTAAGATCGTCATGATCAGCGGCCACTGCATGTACATCCTCAGCTGCCCTTTTAAACGCATGTTTTTGTTCTTCATGATTTCCTATCCTCTATCCATACTTTCGTTTGCACAGCCTCCCCATACGCTGTGATTTCACAAACTCAGTCTTAGTATACCACTTTTTTGTCTCCGTGTCAGCTTTCATCCACATCCGGTTCCTTCGGCCGATATATCTCACCGGATTCCCGGTCAACAGCAATTCCCTTTTTTTCCAGATGCTCATAGACATCCCCACGGAGAAGTGCATACAGCACGGAAACGATTGGAATGAAAACCAGCATTCCCACGATTCCCATCAGACTGGCTCCGATACTGACCGCTGCCAGCACCCAGATAGACGGAAGTCCCACAGAACTGCCCACCACTCTCGGATAGATCAGATTTCCCTCGATCTGCTGAAGGATCAGGAACATGATCACAAAAACCAAAGCCTTCATCGGCGCCACCGTCAGGATCAGAAATGCTCCCACTACGCAGCCAATAAATGCCCCGAAAATCGGAATCAGCGCAGTAAACGCGATCAGAACACCAATGAGCATCGCATATGGCATCTGCAGGATTCCCATACAGATCACAAACATCGTTCCCAGAATCACGGCCTCCAGACATTGTCCTGTCAGGAAATTCGAAAATGTACGGTAACTCAGAGAACAAACATCCAGAACCTTTTTCACCAGATCTTCTTTCATGTATGCATACATCACTTTCCGGATCTGAATATTTAATTTTTCTTTCTGCAACAAAATGTAGCACGCAAAAACAAACGCAATCACAAAGGTTGTAATTCCACTGGCAATCCTTCTTGCCACTACAAACGTAGAGCCAAGAACGCTGCTCGCTCCACTCGTAAAAAACTTCACGACTTCATTTATTATTTTGTCCCAATCCAGCGTCAGACTGTCCAGCCATTCCTTGATTTCCTTATTGTTATGGAAAATCTCTTCTGCCCAGCTCTGCGCTTTCGGCATAAATGACTGTATCCCTTTCCCGATTGATATAAAAGTGTCCCCCAGCTTCGGAAGCACTCCGAATACCACCAGCCCGATCACACTGACTACTACGATCAGCGTAATGATCAGACTGACCGGACGCGCCAGCCTCTGCGCCACTTTTTTATTTTTCATCATTTGATTTTGAAACAGCTTTTCTTCAAAAAAACTCATCGGAACATTGATCACAAATGCAATTGCACCGCCTAAAAGAAACGGATATACAATTCCCACTCCCTGTCCAAGCACATCCAGAATTAATGAATAATTCCACAATGCGATCAGAAGAATCACTGTAAACACGATCAGTCCCCGTATCTTTTTTAAATTTTCTTTGTTTAGATTCATACTTTACCTGCTCTTTCTGTCATTGTTCAGATTCTCTCCATGATTCCATCATTCTAACACAGAAGCTGCATTTGTTCCACTTTTTATTGCTCTTTTTATATAAAAAAACTCCGAACCTGTCACTGACAAGCCGGAGTCTTTTGTTCGTTTATAAAAGCGATTAGTCCTGTACGTATGGCATCAGAGCAATGTGTCTTGCTCTCTTGATTGCTACTGTAAGGGCTCTGATGTTTTGCACAGTTTCCTGTAATTCTTCTAGGAAGAATTTTTCCTCTTTCAGAAACGTACTTTTTCAGTTTTGCTACATCTTTATAATCGATTTCGTTATTCTCTTTTCCACAGAATACGCAAACTTTTTTTCTTCTGCGTGCAGGGCCTCTCTTTTTGAAGCCGCCTTCTGGTCTGCTACCTTTTTCGTAAGCCATCTTCATTACCTCCTGTTTTGATAACTATGGCTTTTGAAGTTAGTTAAACGGTAATTCTTCGTCGATTCCATCCGGAATGTTCATGAAACCGTCCCCTGCATCAATACTTGGTGCCGGGCCAGGTGCCGGTGAAGACTGGAATGAACTTCTGTTTGCTTCGCTTTCGGCTCTGCTCTCAGCAAATTCCTGATCCTCTACAATCACTTCTGTTGTGTAGACTCTCACACCGTCTTTGTTTGTGTAGCTTCCTGTCTGGATTCTTCCGGAAACGGAAATTCTCATACCCTGACGGAAATATTTCTCTGCAAACTCAGCAGAACGTCCGAACACAACACACGGAATAAAATCTGCAGTCGGTTCTCCATCTCTTTTGAATCTGCGGTCTACTGCTACTGTATATCTTGCAACTGCAGTTGCACTGTCACCCTGTGAATATCTAACTTCCGGGTCTCTTGTCAAGCGACCCACCAAAACCACTTTATTCATATATACCTCTCTTCTCTTATGCTTCCTGTCTTACGCATAAATATCTGAGTACGTTGTCCATGATGCGGATACGCTGTTCGATCTCACCTGGAACACTCGCGTCAGACTCGAAGTGTACGAAGTAGTAAAATCCTTCTTTCATTTTCTGAATTTCGTAAGCGAATCTTCTCTTACCCCATTCATCAACGTCTGTTACGTTACCACCGAAACGTGTGATCATCTCTTTTACTTTCTCGATCACAGCAGCTCTGGCATCGTCTTCGATTTTTGCGCTGACAACAACAGCTAACTCATACTTGTTCATGTTCTGCACCTCCTTATGGTCTCTGGCTCCCGGCTCCTCCGGGAACAAGGAAAATTGTGTCCGCTGATAATTCAGCAGTACGTCACAGTTTCCTATTCTACCATAAGAATCTGCTCGTTTCAAGACTTTTTCTTAATTTCTTTTGTATTCTTTTCTACCAGCCTGCGCGCCACCATGATCTGATGTCCGCATCCCTGACATTTCAGCCGGAAATCAGCTCCCACACGCAGCACCTCCCATTCACAGCTGCCGCACGGATGAGGCTTCTTCATCCGGATTACATCTCCCACATCAAATCTGTCTGCCATGTCCTACTCCTCTTTGATCAAAACTCCCAGCAGAAGAAATCTTTCATCTTCATTGACATTTGTACAAGTAGAAAGACTGACGATCTTGGAATTTCTGTCCACTCCCGGAGACGTCACATAATTGGACGTACTCTTACACTCTGCCAGATATGCTTCAAACTCTTCATCTGTCGTAATATTCAGGTTATAGACTTCTGCCGAATCCTTCACTACTCTTGCAGAAAAGACCTCGTAAGTCCGTGTCTTTCCGTCCGGTGTGTAAATATAGAAATACGGATGCGCCTTATAAAAATCTTCACTTGCATATTCATTCAGCTGGGAGAACATCTCTCCTCCGACTTTCATATTGTGTCCGTAAATAAACGTATTCCGGTCGCTGAAATCATTCTGATTGCGCATATCCATGAAAATTGCTCCCAGTTTGTTGTCATTTGCGGAAAACGTCTTTGTCAGATATTCGTTATTATCTGCACTCTTCACAACAGGATAGCTGATGATCGACGGCTGGTCAAAGCGCAGCCATGCCACGGTATCCGGATTTTCCTGCATCAATTTGTCGAAATCCACCTGAAACTTCGGAGCTTCTTCCACTCCCTCCCCAATCTTGTCGCTGACGATGGCAAGATTTTTGATCTCGTCATACTCCTCACCGCCAGTGTAGTACGGAACCATCATCATTGCCAGCTGATACGCGGAAAACACAAACACACAAAGTGCGATCAGAAGCACTGTCAGTGATAATGGATCCCAGCCTTTTTTCTTTTTACTTTTCTGCTGCTTTTTTTCTTTCATTTCAACCTCTTCTACCTGTTTCATTGTTGTTATTTTTTAAAATCCCAGAGACTCATTCACCAGGATCACTTTGATTCTTCCCGGAATCTGACTGTATCTTGTAATTAAGATCTGAGAACAGATACATCCCTGTTTCTTGCAGTCAAAACAGGTTCCGCCCGAAACACACGGCGTCTCTTTCTGAAACCGCTGCGCATTGATCGGCGCTGCCTCATTTCTTGCCCGGTGCAGTGCATCCTCCTGTGTCTTGACAACCTTGTTCATCCCCACGATCAGAAGAACATTCTTCGGACCATACGCATAGGCTGCCACCCGGTTCGCCACACCGTCGATATTCACAAGAACGCCGTCTTCACTTACTGCATTGGTGCTGCCCAGAAAGAAATCGGCAAAAAATGCTTTATGCATCATTTCTTCTCTCTCTTTTGACGTCTCTGTCTGATCTCTGTCATATAACGTGTAATCTCCGTTTCGAATGACATCCATCAGTCCGGCTTCTGCCACGCTCATCGTTCCGCCCCAGCTGATCGTACTTCCCTTCGGCATCAGCTCCAGAGCTTTTGCGACTGCCTCTTCCTTTGTCTCTACATAATATGCATCCATATTTCTGCTCTTTAAGGCATTCACAACCCTTGCCCCAAGGACAGCGTTTCTCATACTTCTGACATCCATCCTGCATTCTCCTTTCTGATCTGTGCAAGCACTCCGTAGATTGCATATGCAACTCCAAACTCTTCATTGGACTTTGTGATATATTTTGAAACCGTCTTCACTTCCGGCATTGCATTCTCCATCGCCACTGTTGCTCCAAAATCCATAGACAGCATGGAATAATCATTCAGGCTGTCTCCAAGAACCATCACCTCATCCATCGTATACCCCAGTGATTCGATGTACTGTTTTAAGACCGGTCCTTTCTGTGCCTCCACTGCCGTAATCTCTAAGTTTGTCTTAAAAGAGGAAGCCACTGCCAGTTTTTTATTTTTCTCCAGTTTTTTGCTGATCCTTGCCAGCATTTCCAGGTCGTTGGAATACAAAAATACTTTGTAGACTGATACCTGCGACTCTTCCAGTTCTTGAAATTCGGAGATGATCTTCGTATTTTCTACGATTCTCCGATAGAGAGGGGAAGATAAAACAGCACTCTCATCCGTATCCTGACCGGTATCCATATGAAACAGCTGGATCTGTTTCAAAAAACTTTCTTCGATTTCTTTTTTCGTTCCGATCCGGTAGTCATAATCTCCGGAACTGAAAATGATCGAAACCGGAAATTCTTTCAGATTTTCGTAAATCTCCTCACACAACTCCATCGAAAGCGGTGCTGTACTGACGATCTGCTGCTTTTGATCCCGCACTTCCGCTCCGCTTCCGACAATATAATCACAGACAATATCTGTTTCTTTTAATTCTTCCATTGCGCCTTTAAAGTTTCGTCCTGTGGCGATCATAAAACGGATTCCCGCATCGCATGCCTCATGGATTGCTTTTAATGTCTCAGGCGCTACTTTATGGTCATTACCAAGAAGAGTTCCATCCATATCGCTTGCTATTACTTTTATCATGGTGTTCTCCTGCTTTCCATTCTTCTGATGTTATTGTTCCCACCAGTAATTTTCTGTTGTTTCATATGTCCATAAGAATTAGCATAATGACTGTCGAACAGAAAGTCAACGATTTTTCATCTGATTTTTATGACAATTTACGATTTAATCCCGGCATTTAACAATGTTTCCACTTCCTCCATCTGCCCGAGGATCTTCTGCTGCCGTTCTTCAAATAAAAGCCCTTTATTATACCGATAGTACGCATCGGATCCGTTTTCTTTGATAAACCACACACTGTAGTAATTCGCATTTAATTCTGTAATAAATGCCACCATCTCCTGGCTCTCTCCAAATGCAGCTTCCAGAAACGCAAACACATGCTGCAGCATACCGGCTGCCTCTTCTGTCTGTTCCTCCAGCCTCTCTGCCTCCGCTTCAAACTGTGCTTTGACTTCCTCATAGACCGCTTCTTTGGAACCGGATGACTCATTCACACGGATTCTGGCAGTTTCAAAAAACGCTTCTGCCTTCTGCATGGTTTTCTCTTCTGTGCGGGTCAGCTGCTCCGCTTTTTTTCCTGCTTCCAGATCCTGCGTAATCTGTCCGATCACCGTTTCCAAAGACCACTCTTTCTGATGCTCCCGATATAAAAGCATGTATTCATAAATTTTCGTGACCATTGCATCTGCCCGATAACAGGCTGCAAACGCCTCGCCAAGACGGCCGCTCAAAAGTCCTGCGATGCTCAGATGCTCATCCAGCGGCGCATTCTTGATCTTCTGAATTATGGACGGATTCCATTCTCCTTTTAACAGATCTTCCACTGCATAATCCTGTTTGTACTTATAATAAAGCGCCAGATAGTTTGCAAAATCTTTTGCGATCATCTTGTGCTGGATATACTGATAGACCACATCCCTGTCCACTGTCTTTTCCAACATCTCATACACCTGTATCAGTTGGGATAAATCTTCCCAGCCTCTTGCTGTCGCAAATACTTTTCCATCTACTGTATTCTCAATCCGATAAAAATTCTTTCTGCGGATTTCAAGATAAGAGATCACTGCCGGGTGGATTCCCTGACGATATGCATATTCTTTCCATACTTCGAAATTTTCCTCCACATCGATCCGTTTGATACGATCCAGTGTCACCACGTCAAATTCACGCACGGATTTGTTGTACTCCGGTGGATTTCCCGCTGCTACCAGAATCCAGCCTTCCGGAATCTTATGACTTCCAAAGGTTTTATTCTGGAGAAGTGCCAGCATTGCCGGTGCCAGGGTTTCAGACACACAGTTGATCTCATCAATAAACAGGATTCCCTCTTTCCTGCCTGTATTCTCCATACAATCATAGACAGATGCCACGATCTCACTCATTGTGTAATCTGTCACCATCATTCCTTTTCCACCGTAATTCCGTTTAACGATCTCCGGAAGACCGATGGCACTCTGACGGGTGTGATGGGTAATGGTGTAGGCTACAAGTCCCACACCGCACTCTGCTGCCGCCTGTTCCATAATGGCAGTTTTGCCGATTCCCGGCGGACCGATCAGCAACAGCGGTCTCTGACGGATCAGAGGATAAGTATAATATCCATTCTCATCCTTCGCCAGATATGCGCGAAGTGTATTACAGATTTCTGTTTTTGCTTCCTGTATGTTCATTTTATTATCATACTCCTGCTAATTATTTAGTTACTGTTCACTCCGTTCCCAGCAACACGC
>ERZ791741.2187-NODE-2187-length-14383-cov-6.778127_pt1 | contig 14383 bp, 9 predicted proteins | sample MGYA00510040_ERZ791741 | MGnify/ENA primary metagenome ERZ791741 (study PRJEB30046, sample SAMN00791960) | human gut metagenome | study: EMG produced TPA metagenomics assembly of the A metagenome-wide association study of gut microbiota in type 2... | reverse complement strand
TCAGGATATACGGTTGCTTCGACAAGTTCATCACCAACCTATATCAAAGTTACAGGCCCTACATCTTTACTTGAGAGCGTAGCGGCATTATCAGTAAATGTTGATGTATCAGGTGCTAAGGAAGATATAAGCACAAGTGCAGATGTTAAGATGTTAGATGAAGACGGTAATGAAATAGTAAATGATGCACTTGAACTGTCTTGTGCTACAGCAGATGTCAATGTTGATATAGCAAGAATGAAGACAGTTTCTATAACAGCAAAGACAAGTGGAACGCCGGCAGACGGATATGTTATAACAGATACAATATTAAGTCAGGCATCTGCGGTTATAACAGGCCCAGATGATTTGCTGGGTAAAGTAGATACAATAACAATTCCATCGCAGAATATTAATGCAGATGGATTGAATGCTGATAAGACATACACTTTCAGATTATCAGATTATGTTCCGTCAGGAATTAAATTTGTATCTGACAGCAGTCTTACTGTTACAGTTAAGATAGCACAGAAGGCCACAAAGCAGTTAAGTCTTTCAGCCTCAGAGATAACACTTAATAACATACAGACAGGATTTAATGCACAGGTAACTCAGGGAATTACATTTACCGTAACAGGTAATGATAATGTGTTATCGGCTGTCAGTGCATCAGATGTAAAGGCGAGCGTTGATCTTAAGAATCTTGGGGCAGGAACTCATAATGTCACAGTGGCGTTATCACTGCCTGATGGAATAACTGTAGTAGGTAATGTTACTGTTAATGTTACAATAACGGCAATACAGCAGGAAACAACTACAGAGAGTACCAAAGCGACAGAAAGCACTACATCGGCGACAAGGTAACTTGTTAAGAACTGCCATTTAAGGAGGGATTATAATGGTAAAGGAGAATATAATTGTCACAAGCCAGCTTGGAATACATCTTCGTCCAGCGGGTGCTATGTGTGATGCGGCAATTAAATTTGATTCTAATATATCATTTGAATATGCAGAGGGTAAGACAGCCAATGCAAAGAGTGTAATATCAATACTTGCATCAGGTGTTAAATGTGGAGATGAGATAACTTTAATAGCTGATGGAAGCGATGAAGAAGAAGCGTTAAAGACAGTATCAGAAAAGTTTAAAGAAGCTCTTAAAGATTGATTTAATCTACGGATTGAATTATAATTAAATAAAATGATGTAGCAATACGTGTACATCAGTCAGGGAAAAATACCATTTTCCCCGACATTATTAAATAACAAGGAAAGAGGTACAGAGTATGGGTTATATGGAAGTTTATAAGTCTTGGTGTGACAATATGTATTTTGATGAAGCAACAAGAGATGAACTTAAGTCGATCGCTAATGATGAGAAGGAGATTGAAGACAGATTTTACAAAGATCTTGAGTTCGGAACAGGTGGCTTAAGAGGTGTAATTGGCAATGGTACTAATAGAATGAACATTTACACTGTAAGAAAAGCAACACAGGGACTTGCTAATTTTATTATTAAGGAAGGCGCAGCAGACAGAGGTGTAGCTATTGCATTTGACTCAAGAAGAATGTCACCTGAATTTGCCGATGAAGCAGCACTTTGTCTTAATGCTAATGGAATTAAGGCATATATATTCCCTTCACTTCGTCCAACACCAGAATTATCATTTGCATTAAGAGACCTTAACTGCATAGCTGGTATTGTAGTAACAGCAAGCCACAACCCACCAGAATACAACGGATATAAGGTATACTGGGAAGATGGTGCACAGATTACAGCACCTAAGGATTCACAGATTATATCAGAAGTTAAGGCTGTAACAGACTACAATACAGTTAAGACTATGGATAAAGATGAAGCTAAGGCTTGTGGTCTTTACAATGTAATCGGATACGATATGGATGACAGATATATGGCTGCATTAAAGAAGATGAGTATTAATGGAGATATCATTAAGAAAGTAGCGGATGATATTAAGATTGTATACACACCATTCCATGGTACAGGTAATATTCCAGTAAGAAGAGTTCTTAAGGAATTAGGCTTTAAGCACGTATATGTTGTTCCAGAACAGGAAAAGCCAGACCCAGATTTTACAACGCTTGAATATCCTAACCCAGAAGATCCTAAGGCATTCACATTAGCATTAAAGCTTGCTAAAGAAGTTGATGCAGATATCGTTCTTGCAACAGATCCGGATGCTGACAGACTTGGTGTATATTCTAAGGATACTAAGACAGGTGAATACCAGTCATTTACAGGTAATATGTCTGCTATGCTTATTGCTGAATATATCCTTTCACAAAGACAGGAAAAGGGGCTTCTTCATAAGAACGGAGCATTTGTTAAGACAATAGTTTCAACTAATATGGCTGACAGCATTGCTAAGGAATATAACCTTAAGCTTATTGAAGTTCTTACAGGCTTTAAGTTCATCGGTGAGCAGATTAAGTTCTTTGAACAGCAGGGTACATATGAATATGAATTTGGTTTTGAGGAAAGCTATGGCTGTCTTGTAGGAACACACGCAAGAGATAAGGATGCTATCGTTGCAGTTATGGCACTTTGTGAAGCAGCAGCTTACTATAAGAATAAAGGTCTTACTTTATGGGATCAGATGATTAACATCTATGAGAAGTATGGCTACTATAAAGAAGGACAGGTTGCTATCACAATGAAGGGTGCTGAAGGTGCTGGAAAGATTGCTAAGATGATGGATGACCTTAGAAATAATACACCATCTAAGATTGGTAACTGGACAGTTCTTGAAGCAAGAGATTATAAGAAGGACGAATGTGTCAATATGGTTACAGGCGATAAGCATAGCACAGGACTTCCTAACTCTAATGTACTTTATTATGATTTATCAGATAACGCATGGTGCTGTGCAAGACCATCTGGTACAGAGCCTAAGATTAAGTTCTATATGGGCGTTAAGGGCAGCAGCATAGAAGATGCAGCAGCTAAAGAAGAAGCTTTAAAGAAAGCTGTTATGGAGCTTGTTGGGCAGTAATCAGTAAGTATTATTTGATGGATATGTTTTACATAGCATAATTATATAAGTTCAGATTTTCTTAACAAGTAGTACACAATATGAACACATTTCGTGAATATACTAACAGTATCAACAACGAAATGTGTTCATTTTTTCGTTGAAATGACATAAGTAAGGAGTGTTTGGATATGTATAATAATGAAGATAACGATTATATGAACAATAATTCTGATAATAATTCTAGGAATTATGAGAATGTAGAGCCTGATAATAATCAGAGTACAGGAACAACTGGATATACAACATACAGCCATAACACAGGTTATAATCAGAACAGTGCAGGTGGTGCTGGTATGAATAATGGACAGAACCAGTATTCTAACGGAAGTAATAATTATGGCTATAATGGTTATGGATATAATCAGGGTGGTATAAATAATTCACAGTATGGTGCTAATACATCATACAATAGCACAGGAACTAATACCGGATATAATAATACAACATATAATAATGGTGCTAATACAGGCTTTCATAATGCATCAGATAACAGTAATTCAACCTATAGATATTCATATGTTAATAATAATATAGGCAGTGACCAGAATAATTCTTATAGGAATGCACAAAGAGCAGCTAAGCAGGCTAAGAAGGAAGCAAGAAAGAAGTCATTTAACAATTGGTTTTCTAAGAATTCCACGGCTAAGAAGTATATAAGTGGTGTGCTTGCAGCAGTGGTATTTGGTGTTGTAGCTGGTTCAGCAATGTATGGAACTTATCATATTGAGAAGAAATATTTAGGTGGTAATGATACTAAGAACTATACAATTTCAACTGTGACAAGCAATATTGATAAAGTTACAAGCGATGATATTAATGCTAATGGAGATACTAATCTTTCACAATATTCATCAATGAATGTAGAAAGTGTGGCACAGGCAGCACTTCCGGCTATGGTTGCCCTTAATGGTACAACTACAGTAAGCAGTTCATCTTCAATGTATGGCTGGGGACAGCAGCAGTACGAGGCTTCAACAAGTGGAACTGGTATTATTGTTGGTAAGAATGATACAGAGCTTCTTATTGTAACTAATGCACATGTTGTAGATAATGTATCCAACTTAAAATGTGTATTTGTGGATGACCAGTCAGTAAGTGCAACGGTAAAGGGTTCTAAGTCAGATCAGGATATAGCAGTAGTTGCTGTATCATTATCAGATATTCCGTCTGACACAATAAGTAAAATAGCTATTGCAGAACTTGCAGATTCTGATACAATTGCAGTAGGCCAGCAGGTAGTGGCAATTGGTAATGCACTTGGAGAAGGACAGTCAGTTACTAATGGTATTATAAGTGCCCTTGACAGATCAATAACAGTTAACAATGTTACATTTTCAGGACTTATAATGACTAACGCAGCTATTAACTCAGGTAATAGTGGTGGAGCACTTCTTAATGCAAGCGGCAAGGTAATTGCTATTAACTTTGCTAAGACATCATCAGATGGTGTTGAGGGTATGGCATATTCAATACCTGTATCTAATGTTAAGGAACTTATAAGCTCACTTATGAGCAAGCAGACAAGACAGAAGGTAGATTCAGATAATGCTGGATATCTTGGTATTGCTGCTATAGATATAACAAGCACATATGCTTCTATGTATGGTTACCCACAGGGTATAATGGTTCGTACAGTAGCATCTGGCTCAGCAGCAGAGAAGGCAGGACTTTCAGCCTACGATATAATTGTCGGTTTTGATGACCAGTCAATATCAACAATGTCAGGTTTACAGTCACTTCTGCAGTATTATTCAGCAGGAGAGACAGTAAAGGTTGACTACTATCATCTTGAAGGTAGTGAATATGTACTAAAGAGTGTGGAGGTTACATTAGGAAAGAAGAACTAATAAGCCTCGTAACACAGAATTGAGGATTAAATGAGTAACAACGATAATAATAATGAGAACAATACAACTGCTAATACAGATGAATACGAAAAGGTGTGTTATATATGCAGAAGGTCAGAGTCTAAGGCTGGTAAAATGATTAATATGCCGGGTGGTTTATGTGTATGTGCAGATTGTATGCAGAAGACCTTTGATACAATTAATAACAGTGATATCAATTATGATGACCTTATGAATAATATGCCTAATATGGGAATGTTCGGCGGCTTTAATATGATGGGTAATGACATTTCCAACAGACAGAAAGTCAAGAAAAAGAAAGAAGATACTAACAAACCTACAGATAAGGAAAAGGATGATACACTTGATTTGGCTAATCTTCCAGCACCTCATCAGATAAAGGCAATGTTAGATGAATATGTAATAGGTCAGGACTATGCCAAGAAGGTTATGTCAGTTGCTGTATACAATCATTATAAGAGAGTTGCCACAGGAACTATGGACGATATTGAGATTGAAAAGTCTAATATGCTTATGATAGGACCTACAGGAAGTGGAAAGACTTATCTTGTAAAGACACTGGCAAGACTTTTAAAAGTACCTCTTGCAATTACAGATGCTACTTCACTTACTGAAGCTGGCTATATAGGTGATGATATAGAGAGTGTTGTATCAAAGCTTTTACAGGCGGCAGATAATGACGTGGAGAAGGCAGAGAGAGGCATTATATTTATCGATGAGATAGATAAGATTGCCAAGAAGAAAGAAACAAGAAGCCGTGATGTAAGTGGTGAATCTGTACAGCAGGGAATGTTAAAGCTTCTTGAGGGAAGTGATATAGAAGTTCCAGTAGGTGCTACAAGCAAAAATGCTATGGTTCCGCAGGTTACAGTCAATACACGCAACATATTATTTATATGTGGTGGTGCATTTCCAGACCTTGAGAATATAATAAAGGCAAGACTTAATAAGCAGTCATCAATAGGTTTTAATTCAGATCTTAAGGATAAATATGATAATGACAAGAATATATTATCAAAGGTTGAATTAGAGGATTTAAGGGAATTTGGTATGATTCCTGAATTCTTAGGACGACTTCCTATAGTATTCTCTTTAGAAGGTCTTACAGAGGATATGCTTGTTAAGATTATGAAAGAGCCTAAGAATGCAATACTTAAGCAGTACCAGAAGTTATTAGAACTTGATGAGGTTAAGCTTGAATTTGATGATGATGCTTTAAGGCAGATTGCAAAGAAAGCTATGGAAAAAGATACAGGAGCAAGAGCATTAAGGTCTATAATAGAAGAATATATGCTTGATATAATGTATGAAATTCCTAAAGATGATAATATCGGAAGTGTCACAATAACAGCAGATTACATTGAGAAGAAGGGCACACCGCTTATTATGATGCGTGGACAGGAAAGACTTCCAATGAATAATGCAGAAGCTTAATGCTGTCAGTTTCACAAGCCATTATGCACAAGAGATTCTGTTGATGTTATTTTGCAGAAGTTATTATGTATATGTCAGTATGTCAGTATATTAGTATTATTATAAAATTTTAATCATATAATGTCCTTAAAGATTATCTTTAAGGACATTTTTTATGCCTTTATGCAGTGAAATGATAACAGATGAGGATATATATGATTATATAGTTGTCAATCTTCCGGGAATTAATAAGATGCTTCAAAGCAACCCTGATGTATGTATACAGAAGGTTGATGACCAATGGCTTGTTGCACATAGCAGGCTTCCGGATGACAGGGATTTTAATATAAGTGACTTGGGATATTATACAATTCCCAAGTTGTATGGGCTTATGGATACATCAAGCATTGATGCGGTAAATGCCACCAACATAACAAGCCAGCCTTTTTTAAATTCAAAAGGGCAGGGTGTTATCGTGGGGATAATAGACACAGGAATTGATTATCTTAGTGAGAACTTCTGTGATACGGCTGGTAATACGCGTATTATGGCTATATGGGATCAGACCCTTGAGTACAGGCAGAATTTATATGTTAATTATGGTCGTATATATGAACAGGAAGAGATTAATACAGCGCTTGAAGCATACCGCAATGGACTAAATCCTTACGATTATGTGGGAACAACCGATATTACAGGGCACGGAACATTTATGGCTGGAGTAATTGCTTCAAGAAAAATTGATGATTACATAGGTGTTGCACCAGAGGCAAGCATAGTATGTGTAAGATTAAAAAATGCAAAGAAATATTTAAGGGATTACTTCTACATAAGGGATGATGCAGTGTGTTTTGAGGAAACGGATATTATGCTTGCTGCAAGATTTCTAAAGGATTATGCCGGGTTAAAGAAAATGCCTCTTGTCATATATATGGGATTGGGTAGTGGTCTGGGCTCAAGAACTGGCGGAAGTCCTTTATCAAATGTTCTAGATTCACTTACAATGCACGTTAATACATGTGTTGTTGTTCCTGCTGGCAATGAGGCAGTCAAAAGGACACATTTTAGCGGTTACGCTTCTGTTGTTCCTGAATATAAGGAAATGGAGATAAATGTTGAGAGGCGTGGAAAAGGCTTTGTGCTTGAAATATGGGCAAAAAGTCTTGATGTACTGTCGGTATCAATAATATCACCAACAGGCGAGATTATTCCAAGAATACCAGCAAGGATAGGCTCAAGTACACAATATTCATTTCTTTTGGAGAATTCAAGGATATATGTTGATTACCAGATTACAGAAACTGTTGCAGGGCAGGAAGTTATATTTATGAGATTTGAACGTCCGGCAGAGGGACTGTGGAAGATAGATGTATATAGTCTTACTAATCTTCCTGGATATTTTAATGCGTGGATAACTTTAAAAGAGCTTATGGACTGTGATGCCTATTTTCTTAATTCAGATGCTGATGTAACGCTTGTAGAGCCTGCCAGCGGTTTAAGGCTTATTACTGTTGGTGCATATAATCATAATACCAACGGAAGCGACGTGAACAGCAGCAGGGGTTATACGGCGGATAACAGGGTTAAGCCTGATATAGCAGCACCAGGAGTTAATGTGTATGGTGTTGGAGGCGTAAGAGGCTATACAGTTAGATCAGGAACAAGCATTGCTGCGGCACACGTTGCAGGGGCAGCGGCATTATTTTTTAGCTGGGGAGTTACTAACAATAACAGATCAGTTATAAGTAATAGCGAGATTAAGTCATATATAATAAGGGGAGCAGACCGACCGGGGGATATTGCTTATCCAAATGTTGAATATGGCTATGGCAGATTGAATATAGCAGGTGCGTTTGACCAGATGAGGATAAGTTAATAAAAGCTTAAGGCTTAGCTTATTGTAATTATTAAGTGTATATGATAAAGTGATTATGTATGCGGATATATTGTCAGGAATTACAGGGTGATGTAACAGTGAAGCAATTAATTGGCATATGTAAGGGAAGTATCCCCGACACCTATATAAGAATTATAAAGGACAGGTATTTAACAATGAAATATAAAGCGATTGCACTCGATCTTGACGGAACACTCACAGACCATAATAAGAAGCTTCCGGAGGCTAATAAGGAGGCTGTATGGACTGCAATTGATAAAGATGTTACAGTTATACTGGCTTCAGGACGTCCATTATTTGGGATAACACCGATAGCAGATGAGCTGGAGTTAGATAAGAGAGGCGGATATATATTAGCTTACAATGGTGGTGAGATAATTAACTGCCTTAATGGAGATGTAATTGTAAGCAACGAGCTTCCAAGGCAGTGTATAGACGATATATGTGATTATGCAAGAGCTAATGACGTGTATGCACTTACATATTCGGATGGAAAGATAGCAGCAGAGAGTGACGATGATGAGTATGTGTTAAAAGAAGCATTTTGCAATAATACAACAATAATTAAGACAGATGATTTAAAGAAATATGTAGATTATCCAGTTAATAAGTTCCTTGTTGTAGGAAGACACGATAAGCTTGTGCCAGTGCAGGAAGCTTTATTAGAGCATTATTCTGACGTGCTTGATGCATTTTATTCAGAAGATTATTTCCTTGAGGTAGTACCAAAGGGGGTTGCCAAAGATAAATCATTACAGCAGTTATTAGGTAAGCTGTCTATCAAAGAAGATGAGCTTATAGCCTGTGGAGATGGAATGAATGATATACCAATGTTAAAGATAGCAGGTGTTGCGGCTGTTATGGATAATGCGTATGAAGAAGTGAAAAAGTATGCAGACTATATCGCACCATCTAATGATGAATCGGGAGTTGCCGATATAATTAAAAGATTTATATTAAATGCTTAGAGTGATTAAGTGATAAATAATTATGGAGATTGACAATGGGAAGAGATAATGTTCAGAATGAAGAAATAGAAATTGATATTGGACATATTTTATCTATATTATGGGATAAGATAATGGTTATTATTGCAACAGGCATAATAGTGGGACTTGGTGCATTTCTTGTGGCAAAGTTTTTTATAACACCACAGTATGAGTCAGAAACCAAGCTGTATGTATTAAACAGGGCTAACGACAGTGCGACTACTTTATCAGATGTCCAGTTATCTACACAGCTTACGAAAGATTATAAGATACTTGTAACAAGTGCTCCGGTTATGAATGAGGTCATCAAGGAATTAAAGCTTGATATGAAAGCCTCACAGCTTGCTTCAAGCATATCTGTTGATACACCTTCGGATACACGTGTATTGCAGATAACAGTTGTTAGTGATGATCCTTATCAGGCTAAGAAGATAGCTGACTGTGTGGCTAAAGTATCATCACAGAAGATATGTGATATTATGAAGATTGAACAGGTAAATGTTATTGAGGAAGGCTCATTATCAGAGACACCAGCATTTGCTGTTGTCCAGAAATGGACAATTATAGGTGCTCTTGCAGGTATTGTGCTGTCAGCGGCGGTTATAGTAATAAAGTCAATGTTAGATGATACTGTAAAGACTACAGAAGATGTGGAGAAATATTTTGACCTCAGTACACTTGCAGTTATTCCAATTTCAGAAGAAATGGATGATGGCTTGCCAAAGAACAAGAAAAAGAGCAGGAAGAACAAAAAGAACAAGAATAAAAAGTAAAAGTCAGGTGAAAAGATAATATGCAGACTATCAATATAGAACGATTAAGAAAGCTTGATTACAGGGCTAATGAGGCATATAAGAATTTAAGAACGAATATCCAGCTTTGCGGTTCGGATATCAAGGTTATTATGCTCACAAGTACGACACCGGGAGAAGGTAAATCTACTGTATCATTTAATCTTGCGGTATCACTTGCAGAAGCAGGCAAGAAGGTTATATTTATTGATGCGGATTTAAGGAAGTCGGTGCTTGTAGGACGTTATAAGATTAATACGTCTGTTAAGGGACTTACACATTTCTTATCAGGAATTAATAAATTTGAAGAAGTTATGTATGCAACTAATGTTGAGAATTTTAATGTAGTATTTTCTGGTCCGGTGCCACCTAATCCTACAGAGCTTCTTGGCAATAAGGTGTTTAAGACACTTATAAAAGTATTAAGGGATTTGTATGATTATATAATAATTGATACACCACCTATAGGAAGCGTAATAGACAGTGCCATAGTGGCACAGGAGTGTGATGGGGTTGCCTATGTTATGGCAGCTAATGATGTAAGCTACAAATACGCCCAGAAGGGTCTGGAGCAGATTAAAAAGACAGACTGTAAGCTTCTTGGAGTGGTACTTAATAAGGTCGATATGGACGATAACAAATACTATGGTAAGTATTATGGCAAATACTATGGCAAGTATGGAGAACACGCCAATAAGTAGGTGGCTGGTTATGTCGTAAATAACATATAATAATATAAACAGTTAATTGACGTATTAATTTAATAACTATTTAAAATGTCAAAAAAGGCTTCGCATTACGATATACATAATGTGAAGCCTTTTTTAATATTTGATAGTATTATTGTTAATATTGTTTTATTAATAGTATTTTGAGCAATATTTGATAGTTAATTAGCCACAGCCTGATTAGCATTGGAATTGCTATCTGCCTTTTCAGGGGCCTGTGTAGGAGCTGTTGTAGCTTCTGTCTTATTGTTGTTACTGCCGGTATTATTGCTGTTATTGCTGTTATTATCGTTATTACTGTTGTTACTGTTGTTATTGTTATTATTGTTGTTATTGTTGTTATTGTTGTTATTGTTGTTATTGTTGTTACTGTTGTTATTGTTATCAGGAGCAGGGGCCTGTGTAGGAGCTTCTGTAGTTGGTGCGGCTTTTGTAGGAGCGGCAGTTGCTTTAGTTGTAGTCTGCTGCTGTTTAGTTGTTGATGAACTCTTAGTTGCTGTGGCAGCAGAAGTTTCTTCTTTGTTAGTGCTTGATGACTTTGAAGTATTAGGTAAAGACATCAAACCAGTTGGGTTAGAAACCTTGCTTATCTCTTCGTCATAATATTCCTGTGCATCGAATATATCACCATTAATTATCTTTTTGGCAAGCTGTCTGGCAATATCAACATCAGCCTGATAAAGAAGTGATACAGAACGATAAGAACCGAAATGCTGGCATAGTCTGCTGTCAGGTTCTGCACCTGTGCTGTATGTCTGTATATTCCATGAACGGCTGTTGGCAAGCTGCCCTTTTACAAGTGATGTAATATCTGATACAGGCATATTAGTGTAGAGCATATCACCGACAGAATCAAGTAATGCACTGTACTTTGCAAGTATTGCAGGTGATGTAAGCTTATTGATAATAGCTGTAAGGGCTGCAAGCTGGTTACGGCCTCTCTGGTAATCACCATCTAAGAAAGCATTTCTTTCACGGCAGAATGCTAAGGTCTGTTCACCGTTACATTCATTATCACCTATTACATAGTGATATCTTGTTGGAGCTGCTTCAAGTCCGTTGACAAAATCAACAGATGAATTGATGGTTACACCACCAAGTGCATCTACAATTGTCTCGCAGCCGGTAAAGTTAATCTTAACATAGTAATCAATATTAAGGTCATACAGATTCTGAAGGTTTAGTATAGAACCCTCTATACCCCATTGTCCGGCATGTGTAAGCTTATCATAGCCCTGAGCACCTGTACCTGGATTAGTAAGGTTGATATAGGCATCTCTTGGAGTAGTGATAAGAAGCACTTGTCTTGTTATTGGGTGGATGACACATAAAATGTTGACATCGCTTCGTCCGGTTGACATTATCTTACCTTCTTCATCGTTACCTGATATATATATTACAAAAGGTTCTTCGTTGACCTTCTTATCAGATTCGCTTAATTCTATAGTTCTCTTAAGTTCAATAGTTCCGACAATTCTTATTGAGTCAAGGAATTCTTCATATTCTTCATCAAATGATGACAATGTGTTGTCATTAATAAGCATAGCCTGAATATCAGTTCCAGCCTCTAATGCAGGAATGATATCTTCCCAGGTTGTATATTCCTTAGTCTTGATGTCTGCATTGTTATTAAAGTTAATCTTCTGTATGGCATCCTGATTATCATCGGCATCTACAGTAGAGTTATAACCAAATGTATATGATAAAGTATCAGAAAGTGACTGTGCTTTATCCTTCTTTAATACAACGACATCAACGACATCTGTAATCTCCTGTACGTTATTACCATTACTGCTTATCTTATCAAGAGTTGTGTCAACCTTTGATGTGAAAAGGAATGTGTATAAAAGTACAGCGGATAAAAGTATAGATATTACTTTTCCTATAATATGCGTCTTAGTAAACTGTGATAAAAAGTCGTATATTGCCACAAGTACAAGAACGGCGTCAATAGCTGCGATATACTTGAGCGGAAGAATATCAAGTTTGTAAAGCTTTAATAGTGTCAATACAGTGAATACAAGCTGAACAACAACGAGTGCAATACCAATAACTGTCGCCCACGCTCTTAGCTTGTGCTTCTTCTCACTCTGGGAAAGAGTGCTCCCCTTTTTGAAGATATATTGCATATCTTCTCTGGTCTTGTCAAAGAATCCTGACATAATGTTATCTCCTGTTAGTATTCATAGAATAAATGTATAAGCCAAGCTTTAAAAAGATGTGAAATATATTCAATTAAAAGCTTAACGTAACAAAAATACTATAACATATTACTAAAAAAAAATAAATAAATAGAGTATTAAATATAGAAAAATGTAAAAATACGCCTGTATGCAGTATACAAACATATTGACATTATATGTTTTGCTTAATAATATTAAGAAAATAAAGTGAAAAATTAAAGATAAACCTAATTAAACTTAATAATATTCATTTTTGTTCAATTTAATTATGTGAAACACATAAAAAACTTGCATAAATTAAGTGAAATTAATATAATATCACTTGGGTAACGTACTAAAGCGTACGAATATTAAATCAAAGGAGTTAAACGATTATGGGATATGTTGATGAAGTATTAGAATTAGTTTCTAAGAAGAATGCAGATCAGCCAGAATTCTTACAGGCTGTAACAGAGGTTCTTAATACATTAAGACCAGTTGTTGATGCTAACGAGGAGCTTTACAGAAGCAATGCAATTCTTGAAAGAATTACAGAACCTGACAGAGTATTAATGTTCCGTGTACCTTGGGTAGATGACAAGGGACAGGTACAGGTAAACAGAGGTTTCAGAGTACAGTTCAACAACGCTATCGGACCTTACAAGGGTGGTTTAAGATTACATCCATCTGTTAACTTAGGAATTATCAAGTTCTTAGGTTTCGAGCAGGTATTCAAGAACTCACTTACAAGCCTTCCAATCGGTGGTGGTAAAGGTGGTTCTGATTTCGATCCTAAGGGCAAGTCAGATAGAGAGATTATGGCATTCTGCCAGAGCTTTATGACAGAGCTTTGCAAATATATCGGTGCTGATGTCGATGTTCCTGCTGGTGATATCGGAACAGGCGCAAGAGAAATCGGTTTTATGTTTGGCCAGTACAAGAGAATAAGAGGTACATACGAAGGTGTACTTACAGGTAAGGGTCTTTCATATGGTGGTTCACTTGCTAGAACAGAAGCTACAGGATATGGTCTTCTTTACATCACAGAAGAACTTATGAAGTGCCACGGTGATTCACTTGAAGGCAAGACAATCGCTGTTTCAGGTGCTGGTAATGTTGCTATCTATGCTATCCAGAAGGCACAGCAGCTTGGTGCTAAGGTTGTTACATGCTCTGATTCAACAGGCTGGATATATGATCCAGAAGGAATCGATGTAGAACTCTTAAGAGAAGTTAAGGAAGTTAAGAGAGCAAGACTTACAGAATATGCTGCTGCAAGAAAGTCTGCTGAATACCATGAGAAGAAGAATGGTGAGCACGGTGTATGGTCAGTTAAGTGTGATATCGCTCTTCCTTGTGCTACACAGAACGAACTTGACCTTGAAGATGCTAAGCAGTTAGTAGCTAACGGCGTTAAGGCTGTTTGCGAAGGTGCTAATATGCCTACAACTCTTGAAGCTACAGAATACTTCCAGAACAACGGCGTAATGTTCATCTGTGGTA
>ERZ791741.2186-NODE-2186-length-14385-cov-6.104885_pt1 | contig 14385 bp, 12 predicted proteins | sample MGYA00510040_ERZ791741 | MGnify/ENA primary metagenome ERZ791741 (study PRJEB30046, sample SAMN00791960) | human gut metagenome | study: EMG produced TPA metagenomics assembly of the A metagenome-wide association study of gut microbiota in type 2... | reverse complement strand
CAGAAAAAAGTAAATCTTACTGGTTCGGTATCTTCTATTAAAAGTGAAGAGTTGGGGCCGAAGTCCAGTGAGCAGGTAATGGAGGCGTTGCCATACTTCTTGTTCTGGGCTTCCAGATAGGAGTCCAGGGCGGCGGTGGCTTCGTCCAGCTTTTTGCGGGCTTCGGCTGCGGCCGCTTCGGCGGCCTCCTGCTGGGCAGAGGCTTCGTCCAGATCCTCGTTGGCCTGGGCAATATTGACGGCCAATTCATCCTGTTTGGTGTTCAGCTGGGTGGTCTGCTCCTCCAGGCTGGCCTGGGTGGCTTCCATCTCGGCCTTGGCATTTTCCAGCTCGGTGCGCTGGCTCTCCAAATCGGCGCGCTGGTTCTCCAAATCCTGGCAGATGGATTGATCCTTGCTGCTGATCTGTTCCAGCGTCTGAGCAAAGGTTAGCAGCTGGTACAGGTTGGTGGCGCTGGACAGCAGTGCGATGGAACCACCGTCGTTGAGCATCTGCATAGCGCCCATGCGTTGTTTGAAATCGGACCAGCGCTGGTCATACTCGGCCTGTTTGTTGTCGACCTCGATCTGCTTATCGTCGATCTCGGTCTGCTTGAGGTAGATCTGCTCCTGCAGGTCGGTGATCTGGTCGCTGAGCAGCGAGATCTGGCTTAAAATCAGGTTCTTCTGTTCTTCCAGCTGGCTCTTGATGGCCTCGGCGTTTTCCTTGTTGCTCTGCGCTTCTTTCAGCGCGGCGTTGACCTTGTCCAGCTCAGCCTGCTTGGCGGAGACCTCAGCCTTCAGCTGGTCCTGCTTGGAGTCAGCCAGCGGCATGACATTAGTGGAGAAGGTCATGGTAAAGGCCAGGGCGGTGGCCAGCATAGCGGAAACAATCCGTTTGAAACGACGGGAAATTCTCATTGGCTTTTCTGTTCCTCTGTTTTCTCTTTCAGTAAATCGTAAATCAGACGTTCAGATGTTTACGGATGCTGGTGGCGGTACCGATGCCGCAGAGCACGAAGCCCAGCAGCGCAAAGCCGCCGACAAGATAGTACCAGACGTCAGCCAGCGGCACCAGTTGGCCGCCAAACATCTGGGACAGATTGGAAGGGTTCTCGGCATACCAGCGGGTCAGGGCATAGTAAGCGCCGCAGATGATGCCGGAGGCCAGTGCCGCGGAAATCAGGCCGGAGGTGACGCCTTCGACAAAGAACGGGAAGCGGATGAAGCCATTGGTGGCACCGACCAGCTTCATGATGTTGATCTCCTTGCGGCGGTTAAAGACGGTGATCTTGATGGTGTTGTTGATGACCACGATGCTGACAATGGCCAGCACCAGCACGATGCCGTAGCAGGCGTAGGAAACGACCTTTTGCAGCGAGACGAAGACCTTGGACATCTCCAGCGGGGCGTTGACCTGGTAAACACCATCGATCTGGCGCAGCTGCTGGGAAACGGCCTCGATGTTATCAGGGCTGTCCACCACAACGCGATAGTTGGGGTAGAACGGGTTATCATTAGCGAAAGCATCCTGCAGGTTGGTGTAGGTGGACAGCATGTCGCTGTAAACTGCCAGTACGTCCTGGGGCGACATGTAGGTGACGCCCACCACGTGCTCAGTGCTGCGGATGGCGGTGTCAGCGGCGGCAATCTGGTCATCGCTGGCCCCCTGGTCCATGTAGACAACGGTCTCGTTCTGGTCGCCGATATACTCGACCATGGCGTCGATGTTGACACCCAGCAGGTAGGCGGCGCCGATCAGCAGCATGCAGACGGTCAGCACGCCCATGGAAGCAAAGGTCATAAGCCGGTTGGCCCGCAGGTTGTGCAGGCCCTGGCCGACCAGATAAGTAAAGCTGGAAAAACGCATGGTATCCCCTCTTATTTATTCCTCATCATCGTAATCTTCGTACTCATCGTAGCCGTTCTCACGCTCGGCCATGCGGGCGGCGTAGCGACGGGCAGCTTCGGGGTGCGAAGTGTCCGAGGCGACCATGCCGTTGGCCAGCTCGATGACGCGGTTGTTGTATTTGCGGGCCAGCTTATGTACCAGCTCGTGCTCGTGGGTGACAACCACCACCGTGATGTTGACCTTGTTGATGGCCTCAAACAGCTGCATGATGTCCATGGACATCTCGGGGTCGATGTTGCCGGTGGGCTCATCGGCAATGATGAGCTTGGGGCCGTGGGCCAAGGCGCGGGCTACCGCCACACGCTGCTGTTCACCGCCGGAAAGTTCGTCCGGCAGGCGGTCCATCTTGTCCTCCAGACCGACCAGGGACAGAACATATGGGATGCGGGATTTGATCTTTTTGGTAGGAATGTTGGTCACGCGCATGGCGAAAGCCACATTCTCGTACACTGTCATGGTGGGGATCAGGCGGAAATCCTGGAAGACGACACCCATCTGGCGGCGCAGATACGGCACCTTGCGGCGTTTCATCTTGGTAAGGTCCTGACCGTTGATGATGACGCGGCCCTCGGTGGGCTTTTCTTCCATCTGGATCAGTTTGAGGAAGGTGGATTTGCCCGCACCGGAATGGCCAAGGATAAAGACGAACTCGCCGTCCTCGATTTGGATATTGATGTCATCGAGCGCTACGTTTTCGTCGTTGTGCGTCTCGTAAGTTTTTGAAACGTGTTCAAATTCGATCATTGGTTTTAACTCCCATGCCCTTGTGACTTCTTGTGGATGGTTACAGTCATACATATAATAGGATACCATGCCGGGGTGTTACGGTCAAGCACTTTTCTGTAGGAAAAATGCGAAAAAGTCCTGCTGTTGTGCGTAGCAGCAGGACTTTTTGAAATCTTTGTGAATTTATGGAAATCAATACTTGGCCGGGTTGGCGGAGAGGTACTTTTTGACCATCAGCGCTACCTTAAAGACGATGGCGTCATCGAAGTTGCGCAGATCCAGGCCGGTCAGCTTGCGGATCTTCTCCAGGCGGTAGACCAGCGTGTTGCGGTGTACGAACAGGCCGCGGCTCGTTTCGGAAACGTTCAGGTTGTTCTCGAAGAAGCGCTGGATGGTGAACAGCGTCTCAGCGTCGAGAGAGTCGATGCTCTCCTGCTTGAAGACCTCGCGCAGGAAGGCCTCGCACAAGGTAGTGGGCAGCTGGTAGATCAGGCGGGCGATGCCCAGGTGATCATAGCTGATGACCTGACGCTCGGTGTCGAACACCTTGCCGACTTCCATAGCGATCTGGGCCTCTTTGAAGCTGGAGGCCAGATCTTTGATGTTGCCGATGGGGGTGCCGATGCCGACGACCGCTTTGATGTAGTGGTCGCCCTGCAGGGTGTCCACGATGGATGCGGCCAGCTTTTCCATATCGCGGGTGTTGTTGTCGGGCTTGATCTCCTTGACCAGCACGGTATCCGTCTCGCTGATGTTAAAGACGAAGTCCTTCTGCTTGTCCGGGAACAGACCACTGACAACATCGTAAGCGGAAATATCGTTGCCGGAGGTCACGCGGACCAGCAGGACAACACGCTGCACGTCGGAGACGAAGTGCAGCTCCCGCGCTTTGGCGTAGATGTCGCCGGGCAGGATGTTGTCCAGCACGACGTTTTTGATAAAGTTTGTCTTGTCGAATTTTTCGTCGTGATACTGTTTGATGCACTGCAGGCTGATCGACAGCATGGCAGAAAACTGCTCGGCCGTTTCATCGGTGCCCTCCACAAATGCAGCATAATCGTTATGCTTGGCATTGGAGAACTGATGGTAGGAGTAGCCGTCGCGCACAAAAGCATCACCAGCGGTCTGGTGGGCAGCAGCTACGCCTTCTCGCACCTCACCAATCTGCCCCAACTCTGAGCAGGAAATCACGGTGCCCGTTTCGTCAACAACGCCGACCACGCGGTCGACGGCGTCCTTCATCTGGTACACCACGTTCTGGAAGACCCTGTTCGCCATAGTATGTGCTCCCCTTCAGATATTTGTGGGCAAATTGCCGTTGGCCATCTTGCCCGAAAATCAAAAGCTCTTGATGTATATTTTACACAATTAGCTTGACTTTTGCAACATATTTTAACGAAAAAAGCGAGATTTTCTTGTATATTTTTTAAATTTGAGCAAAATAAACCCCACTGCCCAGTAAAACAGTGGGGAATTCATCCGTCAATTTGACGGTTTCTGTTCATTTGGCTCTTGTATAGAACCAGTTCCACCCTCGACGACACCGCGGCGCTGGAACACGTAGGAAAAGCTGTGGAAGAAGATCTTCAGGTCCATGCCGAAGGTCAGGTGAGCGGCGTATTCCCCGTCATATTTGGCCTTTACATCGATGGGCAGCTCGTCGCGGCCGTTGATCTGCGCCAAGCCGGTCAGGCCGGGACGAATGTCGTTGGCATGTGCTTTATCGCGCGCATCGATCAGGTCGTACTGGTTATACAGCGCGGGGCGCGGGCCGATGATGCTCATCTGCCCGGCCAGGATGTTGTAGATCTGGGGCAGTTCGTCCAGGCTGGTCTTGCGCAGGAACGCGCCACTTTTGGTGATGTAGCTGTCGGCATTTTTTAAAAGATGCGTGGGCACATCGTGGGGAGTATCGCCGCGCATGGTGCGGAACTTTAAAATGTTAAAGTGGGTCTTGCCCTTGCCGACGCGCCGCTGCTTGAAAAATACCGGGCCGGGAGAATCGGCTTTGATCCACAGGGCAATAATACCCATGGGAATGGCCAGCACGATGGTGGCGGCCAGGGACAGGATAAAATCCAGGATGCGTTTTACATAGCGTTGGTACATGGCATCATTCCCCCTTTGCGCCATGCAGTTTGCGGGCTTTGTCCAGCTCCTCGCGGGAAAGGATCATAGTGTTGCCGCTGGCAGCAACGACGGTGTGGTCGGCGCGCACGCGGCGGTTGGGATGGTAGCTGGGCACCATCTCCTGCAGGCATTCGACTACGGCGTCATCGTTGTGGTGGGCCGAAACTTTCAGCTCCTGCAGCTGGGTGTAGAATTTTTCCAGGTCGATATCCATAGGCGGTGCGATGAAGATCTTGTTGTGGGCGGTCTTGAGCATCTTGTCCTGCTCAGCGTCCATCAGCAGCTCCTCGTACAGCTTTTCGCCGGGACGCAGGCCGGTGATCTTGACCTGCATGTTTACACCCGGCTCGTAGCCGTAGAAGCGGATCAGCCGGGTGGCCAGGTCCATGATCTTGACGGGCTCGCCCATATCCAGCACGTAGATACTGCCGCCCTTGGCCAGGCCGCCGGCCTGCAGCACCAGCTGCGCGGCCTCGGTGATGGTCATAAAGTAGCGCACAATATCCGGGTGTGTGATGGTGACGGGACCGCCGCGCTTGATCTGCTCCTCAAACAACGGAATAACGCTGCCGTGGCTGCCCAGCACGTTGCCAAAGCGTACGGCCACGCACTTCATGTCGGTGCCGCTGGCAAAGGATTGAATCAGCATCTCGCAGAGGCGTTTGGTGCAGCCCATAACGTTGGTGGGGTTGACGGCCTTGTCGGTAGAAAGCTGGACAAAGCGCTCGACACCATGCTCAGCGGCGGAAGTCAGCAGATTCTTGGTGCCGAATACGTTGTTTTTGACGGCTTCGGCGGGGCTGATCTCCATTAGCGGCACATGCTTGTGGGCGGCCGCATGGAAGACGACCGATGGATGATAGGTCTCGAACACCTCATCCAGGCGGGCTTTATCGCGGATGGAGCCGATGAGCGTAATGACGGGGGCCTCGGCGCCGTACTTGTTGCGCAGCTCGGTCTCCAGCTCGTAGGCGCAGTTCTCGTAGATATCAAAGATCAGCAGCTTGCCGGGCCGGAAGCGCATCACCTGGCGGCAGAGCTCACTGCCAATGGAGCCGCCGCCGCCCGTCACCAGCACGGTCTTGCCGGTGAGGTAGCCGGAGATCTTCTCGTTGTCCAGCGTGACCTCATCACGGGAGAGGAAATCGGCGGTGTTCAGCTCACGGAACGCACCCTGCTGGGGGCCGTTGCTTCCCACCAGCTGGGGGTCGCTCAGGATCTGCACCGGGCAGTGGGTGGAAACGCAGAGGTCGATGACATGGTTCAGCCTGCTGCCCCGCAGGGTGGGGATGGCAATGATGATGTTGTGGATGTTGTACTGGGTGCAGAGCTGGGGGATCTGCTCCAGCGTGCCCTTGACCGGCACGCCGTGGATGGTCTGTCCCTGCTTGACCAGGTCATCGTCCACCGCCACAACGGGGTGGCCGTAGCTGCTGTTGGATTTGCAGACATTGATGGCCCAGGCACCGGCCTCGCCCGCGCCCACGATCATCACGGGGCGGTTGGGGTCCTTGTTGGGCACGCCCCGCAGCCGCTCGCCGATGGGATGGTTCAGGAAGAGCCGCCATGCCAGACGGCTGCCGCCCACCAGCAGGAAGATGAGGACAGCGGCCATGGCGTTGGCAGAATCGAACAGCACGCCGTGGACGCAGAAATGGTTCACGAAATAGACCACCCCCGTGGGCACGGCGATCATGCCGCCCAGACGGATGAGGTCACGCTCCCCGGCATACTTCCAGAGCACATGGTACAGCCCGCCCGCCAGAAAGCTGAGCAGGTAGAGCGCCACGATCCAGGGCAGATTCTGGTAGAGCAGGGCACGGTTGTGGGGCCACCAGCTGGCCTCCACCGCGCCGTCGGCCCGGAGCAGCAGGGCAAAGTAAAAGCTGAATATCACGATGGCCGCGTCCAGCAGCACCAGGATCATCCGGCGCAGCAGCACCTGCGGCACAAGCTTCTTTGTTTTCTTCACAAAAATCCTCTTTTGCATCGGGGCGGGATCTGTCCGCACCCGTTTTTCCCGGCGTTGCCGGCCACAGGGTCCAAAGCCCCATGCGCCTGTTCCGCCATAATATCCATTGTATTATACTCAATTCTCCCCCCTGTGTCCAGAACAATTCCGATTCTCCGGGCTTTTCTGCCGCTTCCTGCGGGATTTTTCCGTCCGCAGGATGGCCCGCACCTCTTCGCCCAGCCCCAGCGGCCACTGCACGGCAAGGCAGACTGCCGCCATGCCAAAGCCGCCTGCGCAGAGCGCCGCCAGCCGGATGGGCGTGCTCCCGCTGCCCAGCCACCCCGCCAGCAGGGCGCGCAGGCCCTCGCCCGCCCCCGCTGAGACCAGTGCCGCCAGCGCCGGAGCCCCCAGCCACCGCCAGAGCCTGGGCTGCAGCCCGCTGACGTGCAGCAGACGGGCTGTATTCATCTGGCAGGTATAGGCACTGGACAGCAGGATCACCCACAAAAAGCCCTTCATCCCCCATCTGGGCAGGAGGAGCAGCACCCCCGCAATGCGGAGCACCGCGTCCCACAGGCTGTACCGGAACACGGCCTTCTGCTCCCCCATCCCCTTCATGGCACCGTCCACCATGCTCTCCAGATACATCAGCGGCATGGCCGGGCCCAGCACCCGCAGATAAAACCCGGCCTCCTGGCTGTGGTAGAGCAGCAGGGCCAGCGGCTCGCCCCACACCCAGAACAGCGCCCCCGCCAGCGCCGAGAAGCAGCCCGTCAGCCGGAGCATCCGGTCCAGCAGGCAGCCCAGCCGGGCACGCTCGCCCCGGATGTGGGCCTGGGTGATCTCAGGCATCAGCAGCACCGAAAGGCTCCCCAGCAGCCCGAAGGGAAAGGTGAGCAGAGGCAGGGCCATCCCCTTCAGGCTGCCGTACTGGGCCACCGCGGCGCTGCGGCCCCCGGCATCCAGCAGGCAGACCGTCAGGCAGGCGGGCACCAGCATGTTCTCCGCCGTGTGCAGGGCGCTGGCAAGGCACCGCCCGCCCTCCACCGGCCACAGGATCTCCCAGAGCCGCCGGGCCGGGTCGGCAGGCCGTCGGGCCTTTTCTGCGCCGAACGCACGCACCGCCTCCCCACGGTAAAACAGCAGCAGGATGCAGGCCGACACCGCTTCGCTCACTGCCGTGGCGGCCAGCACCGCCGTGCAGCGGGCGCTCACGTCCGGCGCGCTCCCCCATTCCAGCGCGTACCAGATGATCCCGATCCGCACACTCTGCTCCACCAGCTGGCTCAGCACGTTGGGCTCCACCCGCCGCCGGGCGATAAAGAACCCCCGCAGCACAGCCGAGAGGGCCATCCAGGGCATCCCGAAGGCCGACACCTGCAGCGCGCCTGCTGCCCGCACATCTCCCAGCCACCACCGGGCAGCGGCCCCGGCCAGCCCGTACTGCGCCGCCATGGCCGTCGCACCCAGCAGCAGCCCCGTGCCCGCCAGACGCACCAGCATCCCCCGCGCCTGTGCCCGGCCCCGGGCCAGCTCCTCAGCCATCAGCCGGGTGGCCGCCACCGAGACCCCCGCCGTTGCCAGCGTGACAAAGAGCGCATAGACCGCCAGCACCAGCTGGTACAGCCCCATCCCCTCGCCGCCCAGGGCGTTGGCCAGATAGATGCGCAGGCCCATCCCGGCCAGCCGCAGCAGGACATCCGCCCCGGTCAGGAGGGCGGCGTTTTTCAGGTAGCTCTGCCCCATGGTCTTCCTCCTTCCCCCGCACAGGCGTTCGGTTCAGTGTATGCGGCCTTTCCCGGGCAATATGCACTCTTGTGAAGATGAGCGCCCCTGTGGGTTGTTTCCCACCCGGTTTTATGGTATGATATGGGATGGTCAAGACGATTTGTCTAATTAAGATAAAGGAGAAAAGGTTAGAGTATGAGCGAAGAATGTACCCATGACTGTTCCACCTGCGGGGCAGCATGTTCTTCCCGCACCGCCGCACCTGAGCACGATGCCCCCAACCCCAACAGCAGCGTAAAAAAGGTCATCGGCGTTGTTTCGGGCAAAGGCGGTGTCGGCAAGAGCATGACCAGTGCCCTGCTGGCCTGCGCCATGGCCCGCCGTGGCTACCACTGCGGCATCCTGGATGCCGACATCACCGGCCCGTCCATCCCCAAGCTGTTCGGCATCCATGGCCGTGCCATGGCCGATGAAAAGGGCTGCTGGCCCATCCAGAGCCGGATGGGCATTGATGTGATGAGCATCAACCTGCTGGTCGAGAATGAGGAGGACCCCGTTGTGTGGCGCGGCCCCGTGATCGCCGGTGCGGTCAAGCAGTTCTGGACCGATGTGGTCTGGAAGGACGTGGACTTCCTGTTCGTGGACATGCCTCCGGGAACCGGCGACGTGCCCCTGACTGTGTTCCAGAGCCTGCCCGTGGACGGCATCGTGGTCGTTGCCAGCCCCCAGGAGCTGGTCAGCATGATCGTAGCCAAGGCCGTGAACATGGCTGAGATGATGAAGGTGCCCATGCTGGGCATCGTGGAGAACATGAGCTACATCGTCTGCCCCGACTGCGGCAAGAAGATCAGCGTGTTCGGCGAGAGCCATGTGGATGAAGTGGCCGCAAAGCACGGCCTGCCCGTGCTGGCCAAGTGCCCCATCGATCCCCAGCTGGCTGCCTGCTCCGATGCCGGCATGATCGAGGCCTACCCCGGCCAGTACCTTGAGGGTGCCGCCGATACCTGCGAGAAGCTGCTGAAGAAGTAAATCATGCGCCTGTCCCCCGCCAGCGCCAGCCGCCTGCGGGGGATTTTTGTTTGCATTTCCGGCATTCTATGGTACAATATTGGTAGAGAATTTCCGATTGGAGGTGTCCGCATGAACACGCTTTCCCGCACTGAGATCGAGCAGGTCATCCGGGAGCTGCTGCACAAATATCACGCCGAGTACGCCCTGCTGTTCGGCTCCTATGCCCGGGGAGAAGCCACTGCCGCTTCTGATATCGATGTAATCGTGGTGGGCGGTGCCAACTTCCGGCCAAGGGACATCTTTGCTTTCGGGGAGGAGCTGCGCCAGCGCACCCAGAAGGATGTGGATGCCTTTGAGATCCGGGAGGTCAACACCGGCACTCCCTTCTATGAAAGCATCATGCGGGAGGGGGTCAGGATCGCATGAAGAGATCGGACAAGGAGCGCCTGAAAAAGATCGTTGCCACATGGGAAAGCCTGAAAGCCGAGATGCACAAGCGCGGCATTACGCCGGAGCTTCTGCTCGAGGACGAGTTTTCCCAGTGGGCCGTCACCACCCCGCTCTATAACATCGGGGAACAGGTCTACCAGCTCAGTCCGGAGTTCAAGGCCTCTTATCCGGAGCAGCCCTGGAATATGGTCGCCGGGCTGCGCCACCGGCTGGTGCATGACTACGACGGTATCAACTGGAGCATCATCGTCGAAGTCCTGTTTGAGGATATGGAGCCCTTTGTGACTGCCGTGAATGCCATTTTGGCTGGAATGTAAAGGAGAACGCAAATGCCGAACGAACTCAAGATCGGCCGGGTGTACCGGCACTTCAAGGGCGACTTTTATCTGGTGGAGGCCGTCGCCAACGATTCCGAAACGGGGGAGCCCTTTGTGGTCTACCGCAAGCTCTACGGGGACGGCGGGCTCTGGCTGCGGCCCCTTGCCATGTTCCTCAGCCCCGTGGACAGGGCAAAATACCCCGATGCCGCGCAGGAATATCGCTTTGAATTGCAGGAGATCCCCAGCGCCGCCGGGCACTGACGCTGTGAAGCGGATTCATTTTTATTTTGGCTTCACTGAAACATTTTCCGATTTCCTCTCTTGTAAATCGCCGCACAATGCTTTATAATGGTGAAGCGTTCTGTGATAGTGGGCAGAGCGATTGTAAATCATGGGAAAAGGAGTATTCTATTATGCTGACGAATGAATACCTGAAGCGCGTTTACGACGGCCTTGCACAGCGCAATGCCAATGAGCCTGAGTTCCTGCAGGCTGTCCGCGAGGTGCTGGAGAGCATCCAGCCCGTGGTCGAGAAGCATCCCGAATACGAGAAGGCTGGCCTGATCGAGCGTCTGGTCGAGCCCGAGCGCATCATCACCTTCCGTGTGCCCTGGGTCGATGATCAGGGCAAGGTCCAGGTGAACCGCGGCTACCGCGTCCAGTTCAACAGCGCCATCGGCCCCTACAAGGGCGGCCTGCGCTTCCACCCCTCTGTCAACCAGGGCATCCTGAAGTTCCTGGGCTTTGAGCAGACCTTCAAGAACAGCCTGACCACCCTGCCCATGGGCGGCGGCAAGGGCGGCTCTGACTTTGACCCCCACGGCAAGAGCGACATGGAAGTCATGCGTTTCTGCCAGAGCTTTATGACCGAGCTGTACCGCCACATCGGCCAGTTCGTGGACTGCCCCGCCGGTGATATCGGTGTCGGCGGCCGCGAGGTGGGCTACATGTTCGGCCAGTACAAGCGCCTGACCAACAGCTTCCAGGGCGGTATGCTCACCGGCAAGGGCCTGACCTTCGGCGGCTCTCTGGCCCGTACCGAGGCCACCGGCTACGGCCTGTGCTACTTCACCGCCGAGGCTCTGAAGTGTATGCGCAACGACAGCTTTGAGGGCAAGACCGTGGTCATCTCCGGCTCCGGCAATGTTGCCATCTATGCCTGCCAGAAGGCCCAGTCTCTGGGCGCAAAGGTCGTTACCATGTCCGATTCCAACGGCTACGTCTACGACCCCAACGGCATTGATCTGGCTTACGTCAAGGAGCTGAAGGAAGTGCGCCGCGGCCGCATCAAGGAGTACGCCGAGACCCACGCCGGTGTAACCTACGTTGCCGACTGCTCCAAGGTCTGGACTGTCCCCTGCGACATCGCCCTGCCCTGCGCAACCCAGAACGAGATCAACAAGGAGTCCGCTGAGGCTCTGGTCAAGAACGGCTGCACCGTTGTCTGCGAGGGCGCAAACATGCCCAGCACGCCCGAGGCCATCGAGGTCTACCTGTCCAACGGTGTCCTGTACGGACCCGCAAAGGCAGCCAACGCCGGCGGCGTGGCCACCTCCGGTCTGGAGATGAGCCAGAACTCCGAGCGTCTGAGCTGGAGCTTTGAGGAAGTGGATGCCAAGCTGAAGGGCATCATGGAGGGCATCTTCCACGCTTCCTACGATGCTTCCGTTGCCGCTGGTTCCGAGGGCAACCTGATGGTCGGTGCAAACTGCGCCGGTTTCCTGAAGGTGGCCACCGCCATGATGGCACAGGGCATCACCTACTAAGCATTCCTTTTCTGAGGGCCGCATTCGAAGGGGTGCGGCTCCTTTTTTTTCCTGCATATTTCCTCTGTCCGTTGTCCATACTCCCTTTGCCAGAAAGCGAAGGGAGTATTTTTATGGATGAGCAGATGTTTTGTTTTCAATGTGAGCAGGCGGCCAACGGGACTGCCTGTACCGGTCGGGCAGGCGTGTGCGGGAAATCGGCTCCGACCGCAGCGGCGCAGGACCGGCTGACCGGTGCCCTGATCCGGTATGCGGAGCAGCTCATTGGCGAAGGCCGTGCTCCGGCTCCGGAGCAGGCTTTGCTGCTGATGCAGGGGCTGTTCACCACCATCACCAATGTAAATTTTGACGAGCACACCGTCGGGCAGCTGATCGAGAAGATCCACGCCGCCTGTCCGGGCATTGCCGAGGACTATGATATGCAGCAGCTCTGGCAGGAGCCTGACCCGGATGTGCGAAGCCTGAAATGCTTTGTGCTGTTCAGCCTGCGGGGAATGGCCGCTTATAACTATCATGCTCGGGTGCTGGGCCGCATCGACCCGGAGCTGGACAAATTTTACTGTACCGCCCTGAAGGCAGTGGGCACCTCGGGGCTATCCATGGAGGAACTTTGGCTCCTGGTGCAAAGGACCGGAGAAGCCAGCTTCCGCACCATGGAACTGCTGGATCATGCCAACACCGGTTCCTTTGGCGAACCGGAACCGACAGAAGTCCCTCTGACCATCGAGAAAGGGCCTTTCATCGTCATTTCCGGCCACGACCTTTACGACACCCAGCAGCTTTTGGCCCAGACCGAGGGCAAGGGCATCAACGTTTATACCCACTCGGAACTCCTGCCCGCCCACGGTTATCCGGAGCTGAAAAAGCGCTATTCGCACCTCAAGGGAAATTTCGGCACCGCCTGGCAGAACCAGCAGTCGGAGTTTGAGGACATCCCCGCCCCCATCCTCTTCACCACAAACTGTATCATGCCGCTGCGCCCCAGCTACGCCGACCGGGTCTTTACCACCTCGGTGGTCTCCTATCCCGGGGTGCCGCACATCGGGGAGGACCGGGACTTCACCCCCGTCATCCAGAAAGCGCTGGAACTGGGCGGCTACCCGGAGGATACCATCATCCCGGGCATGAACGGCGGCAAAACGGTCACCACCGGCTTTGCCCGTCACGCCGTTCTGGAACACGCCGAAGAGATCGTGGAGGCCGTCCGCTCCGGTGCCATCCGTCACTTCTTTCTGGTGGGCGGCTGCGACGGTACCCGGCCCACCCGCCGCTATTACACCGAGTTTGCTAAGCTCACCCCGCCGGACACCGTGATCCTGACACTGGCCTGCGGCAAATTCCGGCTGAACGATCTGCCTCTGGGCACAGTGCCCGGCACTGGCCTGCCCCGCCTTCTGGATGTGGGCCAGTGCAACGATGCATACAGCGCCATCCGGATCGCACTGGCTCTGGCCGATGCCTTCGGCTGCACCGTCAACGACCTGCCGCTCTCGCTGGTGCTCTGCTGGTTCGAGCAGAAGGCAGTCTGCATCCTGATCGCCCTGCTGGCTTTGGGCATCCGGAACATCCGCCTCGGCCCCACCCTCCCGGCCTTTCTCTCTCCGGGGGTCGTGCAGGAGCTTCAGCGGCGCTACAACCTGATGGCCGTCACGACCCCGGAAGAGGACCTGCGGGCCATTCTGGGACGCTGACTGCCGCCGCAGGGAATTTCTTGCTTCGTTTCTGCTATGCTCCCGGGATTTCCCGGGAGTTTTTCTTGTGTCGAAACTTTTTCATAATTTCTGGGAATTTCCGGCGCATGGATAAGCTTTCACTCCTGTGCAGGAATCATTTTCCGGAGAAACTCCGGCGCGGTTCCCCACCGTTTCAAAAATTTGGATCTTTCGGTTTCAAATTCGTTTGAACCTCTTGTATTTCCGAACATCCGATGCTACTATATTAGCAGTACACAAAATGTACTATATTTTAGAAAGAGGAGGAGAAAAAATTATGAAAAAGAGATGGTTCGTAGTGATACTTACCATCGGATTGCTGCTTCATGTTCTGCCGCTGAGTGTACTTGCACTGAGCCCCGACCCCACCATCACGGATTCGGACGGCACCATTCTGGACTGGAGTGACCTTTCCACCGTTCCCTACTCCCTTGATGATTCACCGGAACAGGAACCTCCTGTTCCCGACCTTTCGGAGACGGGCTCGGAGAAAAGCCCTGCGGACGCGGGCAGCGATAAAGCAGCAGCGGATGACCTGCCCGCAGGGAATCCCACCCCCAAAACTCTTGACAAGGGACCGGGTGACGATGACCTTGCGGATGCGGACCGCGATGAAGCAACGGATGACCTGCCCGCAGGGAATCCACCCTCTTGCAGGCAAGACACTGCACTTCAAGGGGCACATCGTCGAGTCGCGC
>ERZ791741.2185-NODE-2185-length-14388-cov-5.366776_pt1 | contig 14388 bp, 13 predicted proteins | sample MGYA00510040_ERZ791741 | MGnify/ENA primary metagenome ERZ791741 (study PRJEB30046, sample SAMN00791960) | human gut metagenome | study: EMG produced TPA metagenomics assembly of the A metagenome-wide association study of gut microbiota in type 2... | reverse complement strand
CCGCCCGCGACGGCGCCCCCCACGCCTACAAGCTGCCCGTGCCCCATGTAGAGGGCAAGTACAACGTCAGCTTCAGCGGCCTGAAGACCGCCGTCATCAACGAGGTGCACAACGCCGAGCAGAAAGGCCAGCCGGTCAATGTGGCCGACATGGCCGCCAGCTTCCAGGAGCGCATCGACCAGATCCTGGCAAAGAAGCTGCTCTCCGCTGCCTCTGATACCGGTGCCAAGCAGGTCGTGCTGGCCGGCGGCGTCGCCGCCAACGGCCGCCTGCGCCAGCTGGTAAACGACGGTGCCCAAAAACTGGGGGCCCGCGTCTTTTTGCCCGAGCTGAAATACTGCGGCGACAACGGCGCGATGATCGCCGCGCAGGGCTACTACGAATATCAGGACGGCAACCTTGCCGACTGGACCCTGAACGGCCTGCCAACACTGGGGATCGACTATCGGTAATTTTAGCATTATACATAAAGACACCCGCTTTCCCGGAAATGGGAGAGCGGGTGTTCTGTATTTTATAGCAATTCTTCCCTGCAAAGCTGGGCATCGGGCAGGTGAGTCAAGCCGAAGAATTTTGTGTCCAGGACCGCACCTTCTTGCGGCACTGTATCAACTAGCTTGAAATTGGCACCCAATGTGCGATCTTCTACGCCAAAACCACCGCCATCTCCCAAGGTAAATGTAGTAAACACATTACTGTAACGTCCTGCCGCCAAAATACTGAAATCGTACTGAACGACAAAGCGATTGCGTCCCTTTTTCATATGCATTCCATACAGGCAAGCGGTTGCTACCGGGACATCCACTTCGTCGTGTACCTCAAAAAAGACACCTACATTGTCACGATCTTCTGTAGAATCAAAAACAAATTCCAAGTTGAACGGTCGGGTGCGTTCAATTGCTTCCAGAGATTCCACATCGTACTTTACGCTATGCATACGAATGGAATTGCGTTCGATCCAACTGGGACGACGGTAATCTGTAAACTCCGAGTAGTTGCTTTCGCTATAACTGGTCGACATATAAACTGCAATACCATCATCTACATTTCCGTCGTAGACGATTTTTCCGTTGTCCAAAACAATGCATCGGTCACAAAGTTCCCGAATGGTTGCCATATTGTGGCTTACGTACAGAACGGTGCGCCCTTCTTTTTTGGCTGCCTGACGCATCTTAGATAGGCATTTCTGTTGAAATTTCATATCGCCGACAGCGAGCACTTCATCCATGATCATAATTTCACTGTCCAGATGAGCGGCGACGCTGAACGCCAGTTTGACATACATACCGCTGGAATAGCGCTTGACCGGGGTGTCGATGAAGTCGCCGACCTCGGAGAACTCGATGATCTGATCCATTTTGGCGTCGATTTCGGCACGAGTCATGCCCAAAATCGCACCGTTGAGGTAGACGTTCTCACGACCTGTCATTTCCGAATGGAAACCCGTGCCGACCTCCAGCATCGAAGCTACACGGCCATACAGGTCGATGTCACCCTCGGTAGGTGCGGTGACGTGGGTCAGCAGTTTGAGCAGGGTGGATTTGCCAGCACCATTTGCACCAATGATGCCTACCGCTTCCCCCTTATTAACAGTAAAGCTTACACCATTCAGCGCCATAAAAGTTGTACCAGCCAAACGCTGGTTTGTTCCGATTCTGGTATTTGGGTCTTCCTTTCCTCGCTTGCGGGCCCACCAGCTTTGCAGGTCGCCGCGCAGCGTGCCGCCGCCGATCTGGCCCAGGCGGTACTGTTTTTTAACGTTTTGTACGCGGATCATCAGTTCATTTTCGCTCATATAGTACGACCTCCATCAAACTGTATCCACAAAGGTCTTTTCCACCTTGCCAAACAGCTTTAATCCCACACCAAGCAACACAACTGTCCATGCCAAAGAAATGACCCACATCAACAGCGAATTTTCTCCGGAACCAAGGAACACCGCCCGGAAGCTTTCCAACGGCGCAGTCATTGGATTGCACATAATGATTATACGCAGCGTTTTATTTCCAATCATCGACAACGGATAAACCACAGGTGTCGCATACATCCACAGCTGCACACCAAATGTAACGACGACCATTAAATCGCGGTAGCGGGTGGTGACACTGGACACAATGATGCCGCACCCCAGCCCCAACAGACCTACCTGAAGCAAAATGGGGATCAACAACGGCATAGCCACCCAGTTCGGCGTGATCTGCCCGCGCAGAACATAAAAAAGCAGCACAAAGAAAAACAGAACAAATTGCACCAAAAAGTTGACTAAGCCGGACAGCATGGTAGAAATTGGCATTGCCAGCCGCGGGAAATATACTTTACTGAATATGTTTGAGTTTGTGGTAAAAGTACCTGATACTTTGTTAATGCAAGAAGAAAAAAAAGTCCAAACTGCCGTACCTGCCAAATAAAAAGGAACCTGCGGCACGCCGCCGGTTGACAACTGTGCGATAACGCCAAACATAACCGTATACATTGCAGTAGAAAGTAAAGGGTTAATCAGTATCCATGCCGGTCCCAAAATTGTTTGCTTGTACAAAACGGTAAAGTCCCTTTTTACAAATAGCAAAATCAAATCTTTATAGCGCATCAATTCGCCAAGATCAAGTTTTGCTGCCCCGGTAGCAGGGCCATAGTGAACATGGTAACGTTTCTGTACCTGTACTTGTTCCATAAAAAATCTCCTTTTATGATGTTTTATGCGCTTTTATGCTGTAAAAACACCCGGTAGGCGGGCAGGCCCAGCCGCAGCAAAGCGGCGCGCAGCAGCATACTGCGCTTGCCGGTGCGGTGGGCCAGATTGCAGTAGGCGTCGGCACAGGCGCGGCAGGCCGTGCGGTAGCGCTGCTGTTGGGCGGGGGTGGAAAGATCGAAGCGGTCTTTCTCGGCTAGGTTGGCAATAGCGTCGTTCAAAAGGCCCTCGGCACGCAAAGCATCGCCTTTATGGGTGAAATATTTTGTCCATTCCAGCAAAAATTCGCTGTGGTCCAAGTAATTACGCGGATTTCCCTGATTCATAATGCTGCCGGGACGTTGCGTATAGCGGTAGCCCTGATAGGACATGCAGGCAATGGTTTTGCACTGGTCGATAATTCCCGGTAAGATGAACATATCTTCATATCGTTTGCCTACGGCATAGCGCAGTTCAGAAAACATGGATGCAGGATACAATTTATTCCAGGCAGAAACATAATAATTTCCGATGCCATCTAGTCCGAATAGTCTTGACCAAAACTCCGCCGGAGCAATAACTTCATCTGGGAATACTGTGTAATCCGGTTCTAACAGTTCACAATTTTCCGTATCCGTGCAAACCAGATTAAAAATTACCAGATCCGCATTGGTTTTTTGCTTTGTTTCCCACGCTTTCTGCAACACATCAGGCTCCAACCTATCATCGCTGTCCACAAAGGCGATAAACTCACCGACAGCAATATCCAATCCGCTGTTGCGCGCGGCGGAAAGGCCGCCGTTCGGCCGGTGGATGACCTTGATGCGGGCATCCTTTTTGGCCCAGGCATCGCAGAGGGCCGGGCAGTTGTCCGGGCTGCCGTCATCCACTAGGATGATCTCCAAATCGGCACAGGTCTGCCCTGCCACACTGGCTACGCAGGCGTCCAGGTAGCGCTCGACTTTATACACCGGGATGATCACGCTGATTTTGGGCATGGGCGGTCCTTTCGTTAGGGGTTCATTCGGCGGCGGGCTGCTGTTCGAGCCTGTCACGGGCTTCTTCCAGCAGGGCGCGGACTTTGGGTTTCCAGATATAGTGGCGGAACACTTTGGTCATAAAGAACCAGAACTTGTTTTCCACCTCGCACCACAGGCGCAGTGGCAGGGATTCGCAGCTATAGTTGACCAGGCGGCAAAGACGGCCTGCGTGATAGCTGCGAAAGCGCGGCATAAAAATTTGCGCTTCCTCAGCCAGCGCCGGGTTTTTGCGTGCATTATAAAGTTCGGTGTACTCGTAGATCATACGCACCAAACTGCTTGGGAACAGGCTTTTGTCTACATGCCGCAACTCGTAGATCATAAAGCAGTTCAGCATAAAATTCTGGTACTGGCTACGAAGATGGAACGTACTGTTTTCGGTTTGGCGATAATTAAACATGCAGTCAGGCAAGTAATAAATACCACCATAAGGCAAAAACTGCGCCGTCAGCAAGTTATCATCAATAGTCACACCGCTGGCAAATGGGTCAATGCCTTGCAGCCGCAGATTACGGAACATCAGGGCATTGGTGTGGATATACAAAAAGCTCCAATACTCTTTGGCTGTTAAGCTACATTCCCGGATGGGCTTTTCGATAGGCTTGGTCTTTCCGGTGCTTTGCCAGTAATAACAGCCATTGTGGCCGCAGGCAATGTAGGTGTGGGCTGTGTCGGCGTCCAAGATGTCCGCCTGCTTTTGCAGTTTGTGAACATCGGTGTAAAAATCGTCACCGTCAAGGTAGCAGATGTACTCACCGCGCGCCTCGCTAAAAAGGCGTCCGCGAATTGCGTTCAGACGTTTGATGCGCACATCCGGGGGGCGTTTTTCTCCGGGGACAAAGTCCATCACAAATACACGTATGATATTCGGATATTTCTGCTCCCACACACGCAGTTTTTTCACTGTATCGTCTGTAGAGCCATCATCTGCACAAAGTACCTCAATGGGAAAGTTCGTCTCCTGGTGCAGCACACTTTCCAGTGTTTCATCCACGTAAGGCGCCAAATTATAAAAGGAGATCAGGATGCTGACCTTGGGCTGTGCCATGCGGTTTCCTCCTGTTTAAAAATCCTTTGCAAAGCTCAAATTCAGGGCATGGCGGCTGCCGTACCCCTCTTTGCTTTCCACCAGGCCAAAGTTCAGCACTTTGCCGTGATCTTCGGTCGAAATGCCGAAGGACAGTGCCTTACAGCCTTTGGCTGCAGCAGCGCAAAGCACCTGATAATACAGATACGCCGCCGGGCTGTACTTGCGGATGCTCAGGTCCGCCGAAAGGTACTGGGTATGAACGACATTAGCCTGCTCGAAGTAGAAAGTCATACCGCCGGCCACCATGCGTTCCCCCTCAAACACGCCGTAAAACTCGGCAATTTCAGGCAGGCGGCTGGACTTGAACTCCCACAATTCGGCAGCGGTATGCACCGGCTGGACACCGTACTTCTCCAGGTTTTGGGCCAGCAGACCATGGAACGTCTCAATTTCCTTTTGGGTCTCCAGCCCACGGAACGTCAGGTCATGCTTCATAGCCTTGCGGACGTTCTGGCGCTTATCCTGCCGGAACGACGCCAGGATATCCTCTGCCGATTTACCCGCCAGCGGGACCCAGGTGTTCAGCTCGGTAAACTGGGTATAGCCCAAATAGGTAAAGGCGTAGAGCAGGGTCTGGTTTTCTTCCTTTTCCAGCAGACCTACGGTTGGGCGGAAGATAGCCGCCTCGTAATGCGCTGCCACATAGGCATCAACAGCCTGCAAAATGCCCACACTTCTAGCGGCGGTGTTGTACGCCTCCCGCAAGACCGGGCCGCCGTAGGTACTGCCCGGATGCGAAACAAAGGTGCGCTTTCCATCCCGCTGCTGCACGGCAGCAGGCACGACCGCCACGATGGCATCGTGCTCGTTGGTGACCACCAGCGAAGCATCCTCAAACCGCCCTGCCGGATGATAGTTTAAAAAGTTACGGGTCTGCAAAAAGGTACCGTTGCCGCTTTCCTGCATCACAAAGCGGTCCCAGGCGGCTTCCTGATCCGCAGTATAAGGCTGTACTGTAAATTCCATACTTCTCCCCTGCTTGTTTTACTGCACCCGTTCGCCGGTGCGAATATCCCGGATTTTGCGGGCAGGCACACCGGCATAAATGTGGTAAGCCTCCACGTCCCCGGTGACAACGCTGCCAGCGCCGATGACCGCACAGCGGCCGATATGCACGCCGGGCAGGATCGTCACATCTGCGCCGATCCAGACTTCATCCTCTACAACTATGTCAGCTGCCTTTGTCAGGTGGTCCCTCACATACGGGTAGGTGTTGATCTCCTGCCCATTATTGGCTGAGGCCATCGGCACAAAGGTCACATTGGCTGCGATGGAAACGTGGTTCCCGATATGCACCCGCGGTGTATAATCATCAGAAAGCAGCGTCAGGCCCAGATTTGCATAGGTGCCCTCACCCATTTCCAGCCCCAGGCGGCGCCAATACAGCTTGCGCACGCGGGCATCGGTATAATTGTGTGCTACCAGTTTGACAAAGCGCATTGGCAGCACATCCACCAGTTCCGTCAGGCGGCGGTAGATCCATTCATCGATTCCTGCCCAATCCATGGCTTTACTCCTTTGCGGGGTCCTCTGCGCCCACATGACGCAGGAACGCCTCGTAATCGCGGATGTAATCGTCCGCATCATAGAAGGAATCTGCCGCGACGCAGAGGACGGAATTGTCCTGCTGCCACAGCATGTCGCGCCACATATTGCTTTCCACGATCAGGCCTTTGTCGGGGCTGTCCAGCAGGACTTCCGCTTTCTCGAAGCCGTCATCCAGCTTGATCAAAATCTTGCCATAGGGACACCACAAGACTTGGCGCAGCTTTTTGTGGGCGTGGCCGCCGCGCTGGACGCCCGCCGGGACATTGTGGATGTAGTAGATGCGCTTGATGGCAAAGGGCACATCGTGCTCGGCCTCAAAGACCGAGAGGGTGCCCATACCCTCGGCGGTGACGCTTTTCATGCGGATCGTTTGAATAATCATCGTTGTATCTGCCTTTCTTCTGGCATGTTAATCGGACAGTTTAATTACAGCCGCACCATCCACCATGGCAATGCAGCCGCTGGCGGGGTAACTGGGCATGGCCTGCACAGCAGGATTTTCGGCCCAGGCATCCAGTTCCGCCTGTGTGTTGACCACTTTGGCGCTGCTGCCCATGATATTGCCGAACCACCACTTGATGGTGCCATCATAGGTAATGGCGGAGCCGGAAAGGCCGGTTTCTCCTTCCTCATACAGGCGGATCAGGTCGTTGTGGTAGGTGAAGTTGGAATCCGTAAAGTCACCGGAGAAAACCACCGGGGTCTCTCCTTCCACATAGCCGGGCAGGTCCTCCACCTTGGCCATAATGGTATACACCTGGGCGCGTGTGTTCTCGTAGACCAGTTTGCGGTAGGTGTAGGCGCCGTTGGCATAAATCACATTTTGCACGGTAATAAAGGCGCACAGCAGGCAAGCCAGCCAGGCGGCGCTGCGGGGGATGGTGTCCGGCTCCAGTCCAGTCAGCAGCAGCACCAACGCATACACCAGATACACCGGGTACAGCATCAACAGCGTGGGGTGCTTTTCCGACAGCAGATACACCACATTCAGCCCCAGCGGCAGCAGCACTAACAGGATAACCACCTGCACAGCGGCGCGCAGTGGCTTTTTACGCAGGGCCAGTACCAGGCAGGCAAGACCCAGCAGCAGGCAGACAGCCGTTGCCAGCCGCATGCCACGGTTGTTCCAGACATCATACCCCAGCAGGGTGGTAAATACCTGTTTGTACGCGCCGGGCAGGCGGGCCAGGTAATCCGCCACCCCGGCACGGCTCATCTGCTGCAGGCCGTTGGAGCTGTCGATCAGTTCCAGATGTTTATAGGCCAGCACAACTTTCAGCGAAACAGCGTACAGTACACCGCCCAACAGCAGCGAAACCACAGCTGTGACCCCACGGCGCAGATACTCTGCCCAAGCGAGATCCTCTGTCAGGCAATCACGCAGCAGGCAGATCAGGAACAGCCCGATGGCAAACTCGATGTAACCCTGGTATAGTCCCATCGCCAGACAGAGGCACCCGCTGCAGAACAGCACACCCCACCAGCGGCAACGGAAGCGCCGTACCGCGTACACGCCCCAAACGGCCAGAAACATGGCACAGGTAAACGGATCACTTTTATCATTATAGGTCGCATTCAGCAAGGTAATGCTGATGGCTGTCCCAAGGACAGTCGCCAGCGCAGCTGTTGCCTTGCGGCTCAATTTCAGCAAATCAGAGACAATGTACACGGATAAAGCTGTCCACAATACACTGAACATGCCCGTAAGCCACGGCATATTGACTTTTCCCCGCAGGAAACGGTAATACGGCAGCTGCACCCACCGCCCCAGCTGCAGCATAACAACATCGGCATCAAAAAACAGAATCGTGCCGTCATGGCTGGGGAACAGGTTAAACCATGCAAAGCCGTGCGCCAGCAGCATACAAAGCGCCGTTGCGGCAAAGCACCATTTCAAGCGGGCCCAATCAAAGGCCCTGACCCGGCGCAGCAGGGCATCTTCCCTGCTCTGCAAAGTTGTCATGCGTGTGTGTCCTCCTCGGCGTAGGCGTAGATTTTCTTCAACTCAGCCATATCGCCGTTAATCGGCGGCTGCCAGCTGTGCTGCGCCTTTTTGAACGCACAGTTCTGCGGCACAACCAGACGGCCGATCAGCCCGCGTAGCAGGCGGGATTTGTGGCGGTCGTTGTGGTAATACTCCCACGCCAGACGCACCAGCCGGTCTTGGGGATACAATTCCCGCATCAGCGTCAGCATGGCGCGCCAATCGGCTTCCATCCTGGCGCGGGCCTTCTCGTTGGTGGAAACACCTGTGCCGTACTCGTACCAGCGCAGAATGCGGTCATAGCAGCGGATGTGGAGGCCCTGCACGGCAAACATGCGGGTAGCGAAGTCCTCGGCAAAGCGGACGCGGCCATTCATCTTTTGCAGCGCATCCAGGAAAATTCCGCGCTCGTACATTGTTTCAATGCCGCTGATGCCGTCATCGTACAACAGCACATTGCGGCGGATAGCCTTGTTATCGTAGTGGGCGGCCTCGTAGGGAGTGCGGTCAAAGGGGGTCTCCCCGGGCAGCTGCACCAGCGTGCCGTCGCTTTCCTGCCGGTAATAGGCGGACTTTCCAAAGGCCACCTGCGGAGCATCCCTGCACAGCATGTCCAGCACCCAGCGGACAGTAGAGGCATCGTACACATAATCGCCCGGCGAGATACCGGCAATCCACTGCCCGCTGGCCATCTCCACCGCGTGGAGCATATTAGTGACCGTGCCCTGGTTGACCTTGTTTTTGGACAGTTTTACGTTGGTAAAGCCGTGGACCGCCAGGTAGGCGCGGGTGTCATCCCAGTAATCCTCCGGCGAGCCATCATCTGCGATGATCAACTCAAAGTCGTAGGTATCCTGCATCAGCAGCGAGTCCAGCGTGTGGCGCAGCTGCATTTTATCCGGGTAATACTGTGCCAGAATAATTGACAGCGTCTGTGCCACGTTCAGGCCTCCTTTGTTTTGGGCGATTCCATCCGCCCCATCTTGCCGTTCCAAAAGTCCACGGCACCACGGTAGGCGCCATAACTGCGGCCTTTTTTGCGACCCAGCGCCTTGGTCAGCGCATAGCGGGCCGCGCCGGTGAGAATCGGCAGCACGGTTTTCCTCTTCGCGTAGGCGCGGGATTTGCCCTTGCAGGTCAAATACAGCGTGTTGCGGGTGATATAGTACACCGACAACATGCCCCCTGCGCTGCCGCCTGCCTTATGCCAGAGTTTTGCATCGGGCAGGAACCACAGCGGCACACCGGCTTGGCCTAAACGGATGCAGTAATCCACATCCTCGCAATACATAAACAGTGTCTCGTCGAGATAACCAACCTGTTCAATGACCGCCCGCGGCAGCAGCACACAGCAGAACGTGATAAAGCTCACCTGCTGCTTTTGGGCAAAGGCGGAACCGTCCTTAGCGTGGCCGCCCAGGTGCTTCACCTTACCGGTAGCGGGATCCAGCGTGCCGCCTGCAAACCAGATTTCGTCCGGCGGGTTCATAAACAACATTTTTGGGCAGCTCACGGCGCCCGCCGGGGTCTCCCGCAGCAAGGTCTCCAGCATATCGGGGGCAACGGCGGTGTCGTTGTTCAGCAGCAGCACATAGTCGCAGCCATCGGCCAGTGCACGGCGCATACCCACATTGTTGACGGCGGCAAAGCCCAGGTTCTGCTCTTGCGGCAGAAACACCGTGTTGGCAGGCAGTTTATCCTGCAATTGCACTACCGAGTCATTGGGCGAAGCATCGTCCAGCAGGATAATTTCAAAGTCCTTGTACGTCTGCTTTTGCAAGCTGTCCAGACAGACCAGCGTATCCTGCCAGCCGTTGTAATTGGAGATAACGATTCCTACCTTGGGCATGGTTACTCCTTAAAGCTGTTCACGGCGTCGATGACAGCGGTTACCTGCTCCTCAGTCATGCCGTAGTACATGGGCAGGCTCAGCTCCGTGGCGGAGATTTCTTCAGCCAGGGGCAGCGCACCGGCGGGGATGCCCAGTTCTTTGTAGGCGCCCTGCAGATGGATAGGCGTGGGATAATGCTTGTTGGTGCCGACACCGCGTTCGTTGAGATGTTTTTCCAGTGCATCACGGTTTTTGCAGCGCACGGCGAAGATGTGGAACACATGCTCACAGCCCGGCATCACAGTGGGCAGGGTCACGGCGGGGTTGGTGATCTCGGCAAAATAGCGGGCAGCAATGGTGCGGCGCTGGGCGTTCATCGCGTCCAGGTGGGGCAGCTTAGCCGCCAGGAAAGCCGCCTGCATCTCATCCAGGCGGGAGTTCTGGCCTTTATAAATATGATGGTATTTGTAGTCGCTGCCGTAGTTGCCCAGGGCGCGGATCTTCTCGGCCAGGGCCTTGTCGCTGGTGGTCACGCAGCCGGCATCGCCCAAGGCGCCCAGGTTTTTGCCGGGGTAAAAGCTGAACCCGGCGGCATCGCCCAAACTGCCTGCGCGGCGGCCCTTGTAGGTGGCACCGTGAGCCTGGGCAGCATCCTCGACGACCTTCAGGCCGTGGGCACGGGCGATCTCCAAAATAGGGTCCATGTCGGCGCACTGGCCGTAGAGGTGCACAGCCATGATAGCCTTGGTCTTCTCGGTGATGGCCGCCTCGATGCGGGCGGGATCAATGTTGTAACTGGCCAACACCGGCTCCACAAAGACCGGCGTTGCCCCGGCGTAGGAGATAGCCAGCACGGTGGCAATAAAGGTGTTGGATGGCACGATGACCTCGTCCTCGGGGCCGATGCCCAGCGCTTTTAAAATAAGCACCAGGGCATCCAGGCCGTTGCCGCAGCCGACGCAGTATTTTGCGCCGCAGTAATCGGCAAAGGCGGCTTCAAAAGCAGCATCTTCTTTGCCCTCGATATACCAGCTGTTGTCCAGCACGCGGGCAAAAGCCGCGCGCAGATCGGCATCCAGTTCCCGCTCCATGGGGCGGAAAGAGACAAAAGGCACGGTGATGGGCTGTGCAGCCATAATAAAACGCCTCGTTTCGTCAAATTTATAGTACAGCACCCACGCATGGGCGCACAAGACCTACTATATCGTCTTATTATACAACGAAATGCGGTGTTTCGCAACTAAAAGCACACAAAAAGGCTTCCCCGTTCCATAAGGGAAGCCTTTTTGCGCAGTTTGCGGTTATCTTGGCGCCCGTGTAGCGCAGGCGGGGCCGCAGCTGCAGGTGTCCACGCTGACATGGCTGGCGCAGCAGCAAAGCCCCTGCTGGTGGCGGCAGCCGCGGTCGTCGCAGGCAATCTCGGTCTCGGGGCTTGCGGGCTGGTTGTCGGTGGCAACGTTGCCATAACCCTCGCTGTTGCGGTAACTGCTGCAGACGGCATCACTCTCGCCGGTGTGATGGACCTTGATGTCGTTCAGGCAGCAGCAGCCCGCCTTGTTATGGCAGCAATCATACTGCGCGCAATCCAGATAAGACATACAAAACACCTCCGCCCGTAGTATGCCCGGCTGGTGGGCGGGGTATGCACGGGGCGCGGGCTGTTCAAATCCGGCCTAAAAATATCCCTTGCAAACAAAAAATTATAATAAAAAGCGCATCCCCTTTTTATGGGGATGCGTGGTTGGGCCGGCCGGATTTGAACCGACGGATGGAGGAGTCAAAGTCCTCTGCCTTACCGCTTGGCGACGGCCCATTATAAAGAAAAGACCGCGCAGCGTGTATCACTGTGCGGTCTTTGGTGGGGTGCCTAGAGAGATTCGAACTCTCGGCCTCCAGAGCCACAATCTGGCGCGCTAACCAACTGCGCCATAGGCACCATAGAATGCGCCCGAAGGGACTTGAACCCCTGGCCCACTGCTTAGAAGGCAGTTGCTCTATCCACCTGAGCTACGGGCGCGCACGGGTCAGTTCCTGTTGTCTGGGAACATGCTGCGTGAATTATAATATCACATGGGGCGCATTGTGTCAATAGTAAAGTCCAATTTTTTTGAACTTTTTTATTTGTGTTTTTATCGGGGCTTTCTGCCCGGCTTTTAATAGATTCCTGCCGGGGCCTGGGTGTTTACGAAATACAGCTCGTACCACAAAATAAAGGAATAGAAGCTCCAAATCTTGGTCATGTTCTTGGCCTTGCCCGCCTTATGATCATCCAGCAGGCGCATAATTTCGTCCACATTAAAGAACTTTTCGGCAACGGGGCCAGTGAACTTTTCCTTTACCATATTATAGTACTTATCTTCCCGCAGCCAGTCGTTCAGCGGCACGGGGAAGCCCAGCTTTTTGCGATGGGCAACGCTTTCCGGCAGCTGCTTCATGGCAGCACCGCGCAGAGCGATCTTGGTGGACTCTTTGCCGGAGCGGTATTTCTGCGGGATGGACAGTGCCACATCCAGCATGTTGCGGTCCAGGAAAGGCACGCGCAGTTCCAGGCTGTTGGCCATGCTCATGCGGTCGGCTTTCAGCAGGATATCATACAGCATCCAGGTGTGCATATCCACCCACTGCAGCTGGGTGGGCTCATCCAGACCCTGCACTTTATCAAAATAAGGCTTAAAGAACTGTTCCGGGCGGGGGCTGTGGTAGTTCTTTTTCAGGCAGCGGTCACGTTCAGCCGGGTCCAGGAAAACATAGTTGGCGCGCATATAGCGCTGCCAGGGTTCTTCTGCACCGCGCACCAGGAAGTGCTTGCCCTTAAAGTCCGGCAGTTTGGATGCCACTGCGCCTGCGGCCTTACGCAGCGCTTTGGGCACCTTATGCTCGTAATCCATAAAGTGAACCGCCTGGCAGTACATGGGGTAGCCGCCAAACAGTTCATCGGCACCTTCGCCGGAAAGCACGACCTTGACGTACTTGCGGGCGTTCTGGGCCAAAAAGTAAAGCGGAACTTCCGCCGGGTTGGGCATGGGTTCATCCAGGTACCACTGGATCAGGCGGTTGGCTTCAAAGAACTGTTCGGCATCCACCTTATTGGCAATGCTGGGCACACCGATTTCCTTACTGAACTCCTGGGCATACGGCAGCTCGGAGTATTTTTCCTCCGCATAGCCGACCGAGAAGCTCTTGACATGCGGAGTACCCTTAGCAACCTCGTTGACCACAAAGCTGGAATCCACACCGGAAGAAAGGAAGCAGCCAACCTCAACATCGGCAATCTGGTGGGCGGCAACGCTTTCGGCAAAGGTATCGGTGATGATTTTTTCCCACTCTTCCAGGCTCTTGGAATCGTCCACATGGTACTTGATCTCATAGTAGCGTTCCACTGTCAGCTCGCCATTTTCCCAGGTGAACATACATCCGCTGGGCAGCTTGTAGACATTTTTGAACATGGTTTCCTCATTGGGGATATACTCAATGCTCAAATATTCCGGCAGGCGTTCCTCGTTTAGTTCCTTTTTGAAACCGGGATGAGCCAGAAAGCTTTTGATCTCGCTGCCAAACAGGAACAGACCATCCTGATTATAATAATAGAACGGTTTGATACCGAAGATATCCCGCGCACCAAACATGGTTTTGGTTTTCTGGTCCCAGATCACGAAGGTGAACATGCCGCGCAGTTTGCCGGGCAGCTGATTGCCCCACTGCTCATAGCCATGCAGCAGCACCTCGGTATCGGACCGGGTGGCAAAGGTATGGCCTGCGGCGATCAGTTCCTCGCGCAGTGTCTGGAAGTTATAGATCTCGCCGTTAAAAATGCAGACAAGACTGCCATCCTCATTGAACATGGGCTGCTTGCCGCCCTCCAGGTCAATGATGGAAAGGCGGCGGTGGCCCAGGGCTACCTGGTCGTCCACATAGTAGCCTTCGCCGTCCGGGCCGCGGTAGGTGATCAGGTCCGCCATTCCTTTTACAATGCGGCGGGCGGTTTCCGCTTTATGGTTGCGCTCAGCAAAGCCGGTAATGCCACACATAGGCGCTTTCCCCTCTCTTAATGGTTTGTTTTGTTACAGGCTGGCGTTTCTACGATTGCCAAAAGGGCGGTGGGTGCACAATGTGCGCCCCTACGGGGGCCAGCGATTTTATTTATAGTGTGTGATAGCTTTTAGGCAACACCTCACAATTCCCGCCTTACGGCTTAAGCACCGCTCCGGCGGCTGCGGCACGGCATCT
>ERZ791741.2165-NODE-2165-length-14464-cov-3.817128_pt1 | contig 14464 bp, 14 predicted proteins | sample MGYA00510040_ERZ791741 | MGnify/ENA primary metagenome ERZ791741 (study PRJEB30046, sample SAMN00791960) | human gut metagenome | study: EMG produced TPA metagenomics assembly of the A metagenome-wide association study of gut microbiota in type 2... | reverse complement strand
CAGATAACTGGGCTTTGAAAGCAACAGCAGAGGCTTATGGCTCAAAAGGTAAGCATATTATTACGACAAAGATTGAACATCATGCAATCCTTCATACAGGAGAGTATCTGGAGAAGCGTGGATATGAGGTGACTTATCTGGATGTGGATGAGAATGGTATTGTCAGTCCGGAAGCTGTAGAAGCGGCAATCCGCCCGGATACGATATTGATCAGTATTATGTTTGCTAACAATGAAATCGGTACGATCGAACCGATTAAAGAAATCGGCGAGATCGCACATAAACATGGAATCTTATTCCATACAGACGCAGTTCAGGCATTTGGACAGGTTCCGATCAATGTAGATGAGATGAATATTGATATGCTCAGTTCCAGTGGACATAAGCTGAACGGACCAAAGGGAATCGGTTTCCTGTATATCAGAAAAGGAGTTAAGATCCGTTCTTTTGTACATGGAGGAGCTCAGGAAAGAAAGCGTCGTGCAGGAACGGAGAACGTTCCGGGAATCGTAGGATTTGGAAAAGCTGTGGAACTTGCGGTGGCTTCTATGGATGATCGGATCAGAAAAGAGACAGAACTAAGAGATTATGCGATCGCAAGAATTGAGAAAGAGATTCCGTACTGCCGTCTGAACGGAGACCGGACAAGACGTCTTCCAAATAATATCAATTTCAGTTTCCGGTTTGTAGAGGGAGAGTCCCTTCTGATCATGCTGGATATGAAAGGGATCTGTGCATCCAGTGGTTCAGCCTGTACATCCGGTTCTCTGGATCCGTCACACGTACTTCTTGCCATCGGTCTGCCTCATGAGATTGCACATGGCTCACTTCGTATGACCTTAAGTGCAGAGACAACAAAAGAAGATATTGATTATACGATCGACAATCTGAAAGAGATCGTGGCACATCTTCGCAGTATGTCTCCGCTGTATGAAGACTTTATGAGAAAGCAGAAATAAGAGCGGCAGATCAGGACAATAAAAGATAACACATAGAAGATAAAAAAGAAAATAAAAATAGAAAAAGATAAGATCAGAGATTAATGGAGGAAAGTCAGAATGTATACAGAAAAGGTAATGGATCATTTTCAGCATCCGAGAAATGTAGGGGAAATTGAGAATGCGAGCGGAGTAGGTACAGTAGGAAACGCAAAATGTGGAGATATCATGAGAATTTATCTGGATATCGACGAAAATCAGATTATCCGTGATGTAAAGTTTAAGACTTTTGGCTGCGGTGCAGCGGTTGCAACTTCCAGTATGGCAACAGAAATGGTAAAGGGAAAAACGGTTCAGGAGGCAATGGAGGTAACGAACAAAGCCGTTATGGAAGCTTTGGACGGACTTCCACCGGTAAAGGTACATTGTTCCCTGCTTGCTGAAGAAGCAATCCATGCAGCACTCTGGGATTATGCTGAAAAGCATGGCATCAAAATTGAAGGTCTGAAGAAACCAAAGTCAGATATCCATGAGGGAGAAGAGGCTGAAGAAGAGGAATATTGATGAGTAAAGGAAAAGTAGTTGTAGGAATGTCCGGTGGTGTGGATTCATCTGTGGCGGCATGGCTTTTAAAAAAGCAGGGATATGATGTCATAGGTGTGACCATGCAGATCTGGCAGGACGAAGAAAATATTGTGCAGGAAGAGAACGGTGGCTGCTGTGGACTGAGTGCGGTGGATGACGCAAGAAGAGTTGCAGCTGCGATCGGGATTCCTTATTATGTCATGAATTTTAAGGATGAGTTCCAAAAGAGCGTGATCGAATATTTTACAAAAGAATATCTTGCCGGAAGAACACCAAACCCCTGTATTGCATGCAACCGGTATGTGAAATGGGAGGCACTGCTTCAGAGAAGCCTTTCTATCGGTGCTGATTATATTGCTACAGGCCATTATGCAAGGATAGAACATCTTCCAAATGGAAGGTATGCGATCCGCCGTTCGGCTACAATGGAAAAAGATCAGACGTATGCACTGTATAATCTGACCCAGGAACAACTGGCACGTACTCTGATGCCTGTAGGAGAATATTCCAAAGACAGGATCCGGGAAATGGCGGATGAGATCGGACTTCTGGTTGCACATAAGCCGGACAGCCAGGATATCTGCTTTGTACCGGATGGTGATTACGCTTCGTTTATTGAAAACACAACAGATCAGGTATTGCCGACCGGTAATTTTGTTACCCCGGAGGGAAAGGTTCTTGGAAAGCATAAGGGGATCATCCATTATACGGTGGGGCAGCGGAAGGGACTTGGACTGGCTCTGGGATACCCGGCATTCGTCCTTGAAATCCGTCCTGAAACCAACGAAGTTGTGATCGGAACTTACGAGGAATCCCTGACTTATACAGTGCGTGCAAATGAACTGAATTTTATGAGTGTGGAGCAGATCACAGAGCCGGTACGTATCTTTGCAAAGATCCGCTATAACCATAAAGGAGCATGGTGTACTGTGGAACGGACGGGAGAAGATGAAATCGTCTGTACATTTGATGAGCCGATCCGTGCAGCAACACCGGGGCAGGCAGTGGTATTATATGACGGAGAATATGTACTTGGAGGCGGAACAATATTATGATAAAAAGTGACTGTCACATGCATACGTGCTTTTCGGCTGACAGTGAAGCAACGGTTACTTCCATGCTGGATGCAGCGGTTGAAAAAGGACTGGAAGGGGTCTGTATCACAGATCATATGGATCTGGACTTTCCGGAGACCCCGGATTTTCCGGCAAATGCATTTCAATTTGACCTGGATGAGTATTTTGGACAGCTTAACCGTCTGAAGGAACAATATAAAGGAAAACTGGATCTGAGGATCGGAGTGGAGATTGGGCTTCAGAAGCATCTTGGAGAAGCGTATCACCGACTGACAGAAGCATATCCCTTTGATTTCGTAATTGGATCCGTTCATCTTGTTGGTGGACAGGATCCTTATTATCGTAAAATCTTTGAAGGAAGAACGGATGAAGAAGTTTACCGGATGGCTTTCCGGGAAACACTGGAGAATGTGGAGGCAGTGAAAGATTTTGATACACTTGGACATCTGGATTATGTGGTCCGTTATGGAATCCATCAGGCTGCGGAATATTCTTATAGAAAATTTTCGGATGAGATTGATGCGGTCCTGAAAAAACTGATCGCAGAGGGAAAAGGACTGGAAATGAACCTGGCGGGTATAAAATACGGACTTGGATTCCCGAATCCCCACCCGGATGTACTGAAACGTTACCGGGAGCTTGGCGGGGAGATCATTACGATCGGGGCGGATGCCCATGAACCTGCCCATGTTGCTTATGAATTTGAAAAGGCAACGGAAATACTCCGGGAATGTGGCTTTAGTTATTATGCAGAATTTCATGGACGCAAACCTGTATTTCAAAGGATTGTTCCATAAAATTGTATTTAAATGGATTTAGTACTTGAATTTTTGTTCTTGTTTTAGTACAATTAATTTAGTTGATGAATTCTTAACAATCATCGCTTTGTAAAGAGTTTATCGCCATGGCTGAAGAACAGTCATAACTTTTTAAAAACTTTTAGGAGGAATTAATCATGGCAGTAAAAGTAGCGATCAATGGTTTTGGACGTATCGGACGTCTTGCTTTCAGACAGATGTTCGGAGCAGAAGGATATGAGGTAGTAGCAATCAACGACCTTACATCCCCTAAGATGCTTGCTCATCTGTTAAAATATGACTCAACTCAGGGAACATACGCTCTGGCTGATAAAGTAGAGGCAGGAGAGGATTCCATCACAGTTGACGGAAAAGAGATCAAAATCTACGCTAAGGCTAATGCAGCTGAACTTCCTTGGGGAGAGATCGGTGTTGACGTTGTTCTGGAGTGTACAGGATTCTATACATCCAAAGCAAAAGCTCAGGCTCACATCGATGCAGGTGCTAAGAAAGTAGTTATCTCCGCTCCGGCTGGAAATGACCTTCCGACAATCGTTTACAATGTAAACCACGAGACACTTACAAAAGATGACAACATCATCTCAGCAGCTTCTTGTACAACAAACTGCCTGGCTCCGATGGCAAAAGCTCTTAATGACCTTGCAGCAATCAAGTCCGGTATCATGTGTACAATCCATGCTTACACAGGAGATCAGATGACTCTTGATGGACCGCAGAGAAAAGGCGATCTCAGAAGATCCCGTGCAGCAGCAGTTAATATCGTTCCTAACAGCACAGGTGCTGCAAAGGCAATCGGTCTTGTTATCCCAGAACTGAATGGCAAGCTGATCGGATCTGCACAGCGTGTTCCTACACCAACAGGTTCTACAACAATCCTTACAGCAGTAGTTGAAGGAAACGTAACAGTTGATCAGATCAACGAAGCTATGAAAGCAGCATCTAACGAATCTTTCGGATACAACACAGATGAGATCGTATCCAGCGATATCGTAGGAATGAGATTTGGTTCTCTGTTCGATTCAACTCAGACAATGGCTCTTCCGGTTGGCGATGGTACAACAGAAGTTCAGGTTGTTTCATGGTATGACAATGAGAACTCTTACACAAGCCAGATGGTAAGAACAATCAAATACTTCGGAAAACTTCTTGAGGCTTAATTCTCATAAGAGGATCATGACTCAATAGGCAATTTGAATTATTGACTCACAATGGGGTCCGGTCTTATTGTTGGACCGGACTCCATTTTTGCTATCAAGCAAAGAAAAATTAACAGGAGGCTATTATTATGGCAGCACTTAACAAAAAATCAGTAGATGATATTAATGTAAAAGGAAAGAGAGTCCTTGTAAGATGTGACTTCAATGTTCCGCTTATCGATGGAAAAATCACAGATGAGAACCGTATCGTAGCAGCACTTCCGACGATCAAAAAGCTGATTGCAGACGGTGGAAAGGTAATCCTCTGCTCTCATCTTGGAAAGCCGAAGGGAGAGCCAAAACCGGAGCTGTCTCTTGCACCGGTTGCAGTAAGACTTTCCGAACTTCTTGGACAGGAAGTTAAATTTGCAGCAGATCCGGAAGTTGTAGGACCAAATGCAAGAGCTGCAGTTGCAGCTATGAAGGACGGAGACGTTATCCTTCTTGAGAATACACGTTATAGAGCAGAAGAGACAAAGAATGGTGAGGCATTCAGCAAAGATCTTGCCTCTCTTTGTGATGTATTTGTAAATGATGCATTCGGAACAGCTCACAGAGCACACTGCTCTAACGTTGGAGTTACTCAGTTTGTTGATACAGCAGTTGTTGGATATCTGATGCAGAAAGAAATCGATTTCCTCGGAAATGCCGTAGAGAATCCGGAAAGACCATTTGTTGCAATCCTCGGTGGTGCAAAAGTATCCAGCAAAATCTCAGTGATCGAGAACTTGCTTGAGAAAGTTGATACACTGATTATTGGTGGTGGAATGTCTTATACATTCAGTAAAGCACTTGGCGGAAGTGTTGGTACATCTCTTCTTGAGGAAGATTATTGCCAGTATGCACTTGATATGCTGAAAAAGGCAGAGGCGAAAGGTGTGAAACTGCTTCTCCCTGTTGATAATGTGATCGCTGATGATTTCTCAAATGATGCAAATACTCAGGTAGTTGCAAATGGAGAAATCCCGGATGGATGGGAAGGTCTTGATATCGGACCAAAGACAGCAGAATTATTTGCTGATGCTGTTAAGACAGCTAAGACAGTTGTATGGAATGGACCAATGGGATGCTTCGAGATGCCAAAATTTGCAGCAGGTACAAAAGCAGTAGCAGAAGCACTGGCTGAGACTGATGCAGTAACGATCATTGGTGGTGGAGATTCAGCAGCCGCTGTAAACCAGCTTGGATATGGTGACAAGATGACTCATATTTCAACAGGTGGCGGTGCATCACTTGAGTTCCTTGAAGGAAAAGAACTTCCGGGTGTTGCAGCAGCAAATGATAAATAATCACCTGACGAAAAAGGACATAAATGAAGATTGAGTCCTGACGGGGATTCGTTCACCATATCTGAGCAGTCCGGGGAATATGCGACGGATAAGTATGATACGGTGAACATCCCCGTAATATGGAAAAGGAGATAGAACAATGGCAAGAAAAAAAATTATTGCAGGAAACTGGAAAATGAATAAGACTCCAAGCGAGGCAGTAGCACTTGTAGAAGAGTTAAAGCCACTCGTTGCAAACGAGGAAGTTGATGTAGTATTCTGTGTACCGGCTATCGACATTGTACCGGTTGTAGAGGCTGCAAAAGGAACCAATATCCAGGTTGGTGCTGAGAATATGTATTTTGAGGAAAGCGGAGCTTATACAGGCGAGATTTCTCCGAATATGCTTGTAGATGCAGGTGTTAAATATGTAGTTCTCGGACATTCCGAGAGAAGAGATTACTTCGGTGAGACAAATGAAGATGTTAATAAGAAAGTTCTGAAAGCATTCGAGCATGGTATCACACCGATCATGTGCTGTGGAGAAACTCTTGAGCAGAGAGAGCAGGGTGTAACAATGGATTTCATCCGTCAGCAGGTTAAAGTTGGATTCCAGGGAGTCACAGCAGATCAGGCTAAGACAGCAGTGATCGCTTACGAGCCAATCTGGGCAATCGGAACAGGCAAGACAGCTACAACAGAGCAGGCACAGGAAGTTTGTGCAGGTATCCGTGCATGCATCGCAGAAGTTTATGATGAAGCTACAGCAGAAGCAATCCGTATCCAGTATGGCGGATCTGTAAATGCTACTACAGCTCCGGAGTTATTTGCTCAGGCAGATATCGATGGTGGTCTTGTAGGTGGAGCATCTCTGAAGGCTGATTTTGGTAAGATCGTAAATTATAAATAAGCCGAATAATTTTGTGTAAAGTTAATAAAAAGTAAGCTTATATATAAGCAGAAAGGCTATTTGATTTGGTAAAGATTACCGGTTGAATAGCCTTTTATCAAAGGAGAAGCAAAAATATGATAGGAATTATCGGTGCAATGGAAGAGGAAGTCCGTGAGTTAATTGCGGATATGCAGGAATGTGAGATGAATGAAAAAGCATCTATGAAATTCTACAAAGGAAAGCTTTATGGAAAAGATGCTGTAGTTGTGCAGAGCGGAATTGGTAAAGTAAATGCGGCGATCTGTACGCAGATTCTTGCAGATTGTTATCATGTTGATGAGTTGATCAATACGGGCGTGGCAGGTTCTTTGGATGCAGAGATCAATATTGGCGATATCGTAATCTCTACAGATGCAGTGCATCATGACATGGATGTAAGTGCATTGGGCGATCCGGTCGGACAGGTTCCAAGAATGGATGTATTTGCATTTCCGGCAGATAAGGAACTTGCTGAAAAAGCAATGCAGGCAAATAAAAAGGCAAATCCGGAGATCCGCACCTTTATGGGAAGAGTTGCGAGTGGTGATCAGTTTATTTCCAAAAAGGAAGTAAAAGATCGGATTGTTGAAAATTTTCAGGCAAAATGTACTGAAATGGAAGGTGCAGCAATCGCACATGGAGCATATCTGAATCACATTCCGTATGTTATTATCAGAGCAATTTCAGATAAGGCAGACGGAACAGCACAGGTTGACTATCCGACCTTTGAGAAACAGGCAATCACACATAGTGTAAATCTGATGAGAGAATTACTGCCGATGATCTAGGGACGGGAAAATAGACGGGAGAAATAAAATGTAAGGCGTAGTACTAATTTTGATTTAGTGCTACGCCTTACATTTTATTTAGCGGTTGTGAATATATTCTTGTAATAAAATTTTTAAGATATTTTTCTCATGAGAAGAAAGTTGAGCATAGAGTTCTTCGAAATCCTGAGCTAGATAGTGTTCAGTATTGGAATTAATTCCATCTATAAAGAAATCTATATTGCAATTAAAATATTCGGAAATGGAAACTAACCGCTCAAGACTGACTTTCGATATGCCTCGCTCTAACTGGCTGATATAGCCAACAGAAACGTCCATATGTTCTGCAAATTTTTCTTGAGTAATACCTTGAGAAATTCGCTTGGTTTTTATGCGATCTCCGAGAGTTTTGTAATTAATAGCCATGTTAATCACCTACTTTCGAATCATTATAATGTAGCTAAACACTAAAATTAAAGAAAGTAATAACTAAAACTTTAGTTATAAGTATTGAAAAAAGAAAAATAAAATGTATAATAAAGTAAGTACAAAAGTAAAAACGAAGGGAGGGGAAAAGATGAATAGAAAAATTATAGCAGTTCTTATGTTAGTTTTGACTATAAGTTTTCTCTTAATGGGAGCTTTGTATGGAAAAACTGCAGAAACCCAAAAAGGAATAGAAGTCAGTTTTGGAACAATGGTTGATGGAGAATTTGTATCGAATGAGACAGGAACACTTGGTGGAAATCAGCGAAAGTATGAAATATTGCAGTCAAGTGGAAAGCTTTTTTATGGTCTTAGTGGAGTAACTGGGATTGGATTTGTTTTGTCACTTGTAATAAGGAAAAAAGATTAAAGGGGAGAGAAGAAGATGACAGTTAGAATTGATAATTCAGGAGTAGATAAATTTGGAGAAGCTTTTCCTGTAATTTTTGCGATTTTGGTAATTCTTATGTTAGTAGTAATTGCAGCCAATTTTATATTGAGAACAAAAGATGATTCAAAAGAGGCAATTAGAAGAAAAGTAAAAATTTTAGAGAAGCAGTCAAATGCAGGAGCCGAATGGTATATCGTGGAATGTGAAAATGGAGAGCGTTTGCGATTAAGAAATTTTCAGGGATATAAGGTATTTATTACTGTTGGGGATGAAGGAATTTTAGAATATAAAGGCTTAACAATAAAATCTTTTCAAAAGCTGTAATAAAGGGATGAAAAATGAATAGAAAAGCATTAATCTTATATCTAAGAGATTTAAGAGATCTGGAAATTGCTGCACGTAGGATAGAAAAGCTTTATCAAGAAGAAAAAAAGGATTATGAGCAGGTACTGGACAGTTTAGAAAACGGTAAATTCATGTCGGAAATTGAAGAACCGATTTTTGGAGTGTTGATGGGATGTGGAGTATGTTTTCTGATGGGATATTTTTGCAATTGGTTAAAGAAATTAGTTGCACTTCAGTTATGGAATTATTGTTTCTTTGGCGTTGCAATCTTTTTTTGGTTTATGGGGATAGTTTTCTTATTTGCAGTTATCAGTGGCGTACTTGAAAATAGTCGAAAAAGGGATGAAGCTCAAAAAAATAATGCAAGAGAGGAAAAAAGGATTGCTGATAATCAAGAGCTGATTAATCAGGTGAAAAGCAATTGGAAAAAGAAAGAAACTTATATCCAGTCAGAATATAGAAAAGTGTATGAGTTGAAAAAGAATTATTATGATCAGAATATTTTGGCAAAACCATATAGAAACTTGCCGGCACTTATTTATATATATGATTATATATCTACATCATCTGCGTCATTATCAGAAACATTATTACATGAACATATAGATTATGGAATAAAGAAAATAGTAGAAAGATTGGATTATATTATAAAGCAAAATCAAGCTATTATTTTTAATCAACATAGACAGGAAGCCAGAAATCAAACTATGATTGACCAAAATCAAAAAATGTTATCTACATTGAGAAGAACAGAAGCGAATACAGAGCAAACTGCTCAATATGCAAAATTATCTGCTAACTATAGCAGGACATGTGCTTATTTTTCAATGGCAAACTATTTAGAAAAGAATTTTTAAAAACCATAGATTGTCGGCGAATGATGAACTGACAGTATTGTATTGAAAAGAATTACAATACTGTCAGTTTTTTCTATGTATAAAAGGAAAATATGCAAAGCCAACAAATATTACAAATCGTATTGACAAAAAAAGAAAAGGATACCTATAATGAAATTAGATATGAAATGGGTTTCAAAAAATGAAGAAAAAAGCTAGGAAATAGATTATAAAATGAAGGAGAAAGAAAAATGAGGCTTGCAGTTGTAGGAAGTATCAATACGGATATGACAGTTACTGCGGAGAGAATCCCTTTAAAGGGTGAGACGCTGATGGGCAGCTCCCTTTCTTATATTCCGGGGGGAAAAGGGGCGAATCAGGCAGTAGCAATGGCGAAGCTTGGTGCAGAGGTAGAGATGTTTGGATGTGTCGGAGACGACAGCAATGGAGAAAAAATGCTGGAGAATCTGAAAGCAGTCGGAGTCGGAACAGAACATATCCAGATTCTGAAAGGCGTTCCGACGGGGATCGCAATGATTACGGTCGGAGATAATGACAATACAATCATTGTTGTACCGGGAGCAAATGGTAAGGTAGACAGAGCCTATATTGACAGTATTAAATCAGAACTTGAGAAATTTGATATGGTAGTGCTTCAGCACGAAATTCCATTAGAGACAGTTCATTATGTGATAGAGTTTTGTTATGAAAAAGGGATAAAAATTGTTCTGAATCCCGCACCTGCTGCAGCAGTTCCGATGGAAATCATTGATAAGGTGACTTATGTGACACCAAATGAACATGAAGCAGTTCTGATTTTCGGTGATAAATTAAGTACAGAAGATCTGTTGAGAAAGTACCCGGAAAAACTGGTCATTACCCAGGGATCAAGAGGTGTTTCAACGTGTCTTAAGGATGGGCGGATTCTGAATATTCCGGCAAGAAAAGCACAGGTTGTAGATACGACAGGAGCTGGAGATACGCTGAATGGTGCTTTTTCGGTGCAGATCGCGGAAGGAAAGGCGATTGAAGATGCACTTACATATGCAAATGTGGCAGCAAGTCTGTCTACAGAAAAATTTGGAGCACAGACAGGAATGCCGACCGCAGAAGAAGTAGAGACAGAGTTAAAGAAATAGTCAGATCGGCAAAAGAAAAAAGAAAGACCGGATAACGGCGGTGAAAGGTGTCGAAATGAAAAAGCAGGGAATTATAATAAAAGCCATGTAACGGGTTACAGACAGATGGATACGGGGGAAAATAAAAAGAATGACAAGTATCAGAGATGTGGCAAAGATCGCCGGAGTATCACCTGCGACCGTTTCCAGAGTCATGAATGGAACAGCAAATGTAAATGAAGAAAAGAGACAGCGGGTGGAGGCTGCGATAGAAAAGACGGGATTTTGTCCCAATGAACTTGCTCGTGCTTTATATAAAAAGTCCTCAAAGATTATCGGAGTAATCGTACCGGATATTGAAAATCCTTTTTTCAGTGAACTGGCAAAAGCCGTGGAAGATGAGGCGTTTCAGAATGGTTACAGAATGCTTCTGTGTAGTTCCGGGAATAATGCAGAAAAAGAGATGCAGAATATTCAGATGCTGGTACAGATGAAAGCAGATGGGGTAATTATCATGACCGACAGTGCAGATACAGGAAAAGTACTGAAGGCCTGTCAGGTTCCGGTTGTTCTTGTAGACCGGACTTTGCAGAATGTAAATGAAAAAGCGGTTGTTAAATCGGATCATTATAAGGGAGGATATCTGGCAGCAGAGCATCTGGTGCAGTGCGGATGCAAAAAGATTGTGTGTCTGAAAGAACCGTCAGGCTATTCCAGTGGAAATGAGCGATACAGAGGTTATCTTGCGGTCTGCGAAAAATACGGTCTGAAAGAGCAGTCTGTGGATTGCACCTATGTATATGAAGAGGGAATCCGGGCTGTAGGAAAAATGCTGGAACAATACCCTGATGTGGACGGGGTTATTGCAGGAAATGATATGATCGCGATGGCTGTGTATAAAGAACTTACCAGGATGGGCAAGAAAATTCCGCAGGAGGTCCAACTGATCGGATTTGATGATGTAAAATTCGGGCAGATATTTACCCCAGAACTGACGACGATCCATCAGTCAATCCGGGAAATGGGAACTGCTGCAGCACAGATCATAGAGAAATGTGTAGAAGGGCAGCCCTGTCAGAAGAAAAATATATTTGATGTAAGTCTTGTTGTAAGAGAGACAACGATGGAGTGGTGATTTTTACTTGAACCGGAATGAAATCCTGTTATTTTTCAGGTATATTTGTTCGGTGGTCCGTCTTGCAAAATTGTGCTAAAACTAGTACAATAGGCTGTGGAGTTAAAAATTAGACAATCTAAATGCAAAGGAGATTTTGGAATGAGCAAAAAACCAACCGTATTGATGATTTTAGATGGATATGGATTAAGAGATAAGACGGAGGGCAATGCAGTAGCACTTGCGAATACTCCGGTTATGGATAAACTGATGGCAGAGTGTCCGTTCGTAAAAGGAAATGCCAGCGGACTTGCTGTAGGTCTTCCGGATGGACAGATGGGTAACTCAGAGGTAGGACATATGAATATGGGTGCCGGACGTATCATTTACCAGGAACTTACAAAGATTACGAAGTCCATTGAAGATGGAGATTTCTTTGAGAATAAGGCACTTCTTGCAGCCTGCGAAAATGTTAAGAAAAATGATTCTGCACTGCATCTGATGGGACTGGTATCTGATGGAGGAGTCCACAGTCATATTACTCATATCTATGGAATCCTTGAACTGGCAAAGAGACAGGGAATCAAAAAGGTTTATGTACACTGTTTCCTAGATGGCCGTGATACACCACCGGCATCGGGTAAGGAGTATGTAGAGCAGCTTGAAGCAAAGATGAAAGAGATCGGTGTAGGTGAAGTTGCATCCGTATCCGGTCGTTATTATGCAATGGACCGTGATAATCGTTGGGATCGTGTGGAAAAAGCGTATAAAGCACTGGTCGCAGGAGAAGGAAATACAGCAGAGTCAGCAACAGCAGGAATCCAGGCTTCTTATGATGAAGATGTAACGGATGAGTTTGTTGTACCATTTGTTGTAACAAAAGACGGTGCTGCTAAAGCTACAGTAAAAGAGAATGATTCTGTAGTGTTCTTCAATTTCCGTCCTGACAGAGCAAGAGAGCTGACAAGAACATTCTGTGATGACAGCTTTGACGGATTTGACAGAGGAGAGAGAGTTAAGACAACCTTCGTATGCTTTACTGAGTATGATGCAACGATTGAAAATAAGATGGTAGCATTTGTGAAAGAGTCTATTACGAATACGTTCGGACAGTTCCTTGCAGATAATGGACTGAAGCAGGCACGTATTGCTGAGACAGAGAAGTATGCTCATGTAACGTTCTTCTTTAACGGTGGAGTGGAAGAGCCAAATGAGGGTGAGGACAGAATCCTTGTGAAATCTCCAAAGGTTGCTACTTATGATCTGAAGCCGGAGATGAGTGCGTATGAAGTATGTGACAAGCTGGTTGGAGCAATCAAGTCTGAGAAGTATGATGTGATTGTGATCAACTTTGCAAATCCTGATATGGTAGGACATACTGGTGTGCAGGCGGCAGCAATCAAAGCGGTAGAAGCGGTTGATGAGTGTGTAGGAAAAGCTGTGGAGGCTCTGAAAGAAGTAGACGGACAGATGTTTATCTGTGCAGACCACGGAAATGCAGAACAGTTGATTGATGAGGAGACAGGTGAGCCATTCACAGCTCATACAACAAACCCGGTACCGTTCATCCTTGTAAATGCTGATCCGGCTTATAAGCTGAGAGAGGGAGGATGCCTTGCAGATATCGCTCCGACACTGATCGAGCTGATGGGCTTGACTCAGCCTCAGGAGATGACCGGTCACAGTTTATTAACTAAGAAATAAGATGTGGATTTTCTTCCCTTTCTGATTCAAATATAACGTATGTAAGAATTGAATCAGGAAGTATCACTGGTAAAGTGAGCTTTTTTCGCCACACAACAGTTATTCTAATTGTTGTGTGGCTTTTTCTATGTATATTTACTTGAAAAGAAATTATTGATTTAAATGGATACGGTTCAGACAGATAAGTTCAAGAATGCCGGAGGATTCTTGAACAGATATGAATAAATATAAGTAACAAGGCAATACCAGCTTTGTGATAGGAGGAGTATAAGTAATTGAACGAGACATTTATGAAGGAAAAACCGATTTTTCCGCTGTTGCTATCGATGTCCCTTCCGATGGTCATCTCCATGGCGGTAAATTCGCTTTACAACATTGTAGACAGTTATTTTGTGGCAAAGATCAGTGAGAATGCTATGACGGCACTTTCACTGGTGTTTCCAATCCAGAACTTTATCAATGCAGTAGCCATTGGTTTTGGTGTCGGAATCAATGCCATGATCGCCCAGCATCTTGGTGCGGGAAGAAGGGACAAAGCAGACGAGGCACTGACACAGGGTATGGTGCTGTCGGTCATTCATGGAATTATTATGATGATTGTGTGCATCGTTGGAATTCCATACTTTTTGAAATTATTTACCACAGACGCAAATGTGATTGCGCTTGGTGTGCGTTACGCGACCATCGCATTTTCGTTTTCCATTATTATCACGGTAAATCTGACCTTGGAAAAAATGTATCAGGCGATCGGAAATATGAATATTACCATGGTATGTCTGCTGATCGGCTGTGGATTGAATATTTTACTGGATCCGATGATCATTTTTGGCATCGGACCGTTCCCGCAACTTGGTATTGCGGGAGCAGCGCTGGCAACCGGAGTAGGACAGT
>ERZ791741.2153-NODE-2153-length-14517-cov-3.876642_pt1 | contig 14517 bp, 14 predicted proteins | sample MGYA00510040_ERZ791741 | MGnify/ENA primary metagenome ERZ791741 (study PRJEB30046, sample SAMN00791960) | human gut metagenome | study: EMG produced TPA metagenomics assembly of the A metagenome-wide association study of gut microbiota in type 2... | reverse complement strand
GCATCCCAGTCGCCTTCGTTCAGGCATTTCGCCACGTTCTTCATCAGCAGGTTGATGATGTAACGCGTCATCAACATAGCAAACTGCGTCATCAAGAAACGCCAGAATTTCAGGATTAGTTAACTGCTCCCGGTGAGCACCGAGGGCTGAGATATAGCTGGTAAACGTATGGTTAAGGCACAGCAACCGAAACGCGGCTTCGCGAATTTGCGGGGTAACGTTCGGCTCGCTGGACATATTTGATACCACCGACGCCAGCTCAGCATCACGGTTGTGTGCATCGCGGCGGGCAATACGATACGCCAGACGGTTATCACGCCCCTGATGGTATTGCTCCAGTATGGCATCGAGATACCGACAGTTGGCCTCTGTGGCGCGTTCGAGCATGCGCGGCAGATTGCGAAACTGCCAGTCAGGCCAGATGTAGCTCACTGCCGCCCACGCAATGGCACAACCAATCAGCGTATCGATTACGCGAGGTAACGCTACTTCAAAACCTTCACCCAGTAAGTTAAAACACAGTAGCACCAAAAGTGTGATGAACATCGTTGCATGAGCGTATTGCACGTTACGGAAGGCAAAAAAGAGCACGCCGGTAATAACCAGCAGCACCAGCTGCCCTTCCAGTGATGGCACAAACCACAGCACAGGAATGCCAATGGCGATACCTACCAGCGTACCAATAATCCTTAACTTCAGGCGGTGGCGCGTGGCGTTATAGTTTGGCTGGCAGACAAACAAACTTGTCAGCAAGATCCAATACCCGTGATGCATTCCGGTTATTTGAATGATGGCGTAGCCGAAGCACAACACCAGCGACATTCTTACCGCATGACGGAAGAGGGCGGATTCCGGCGTGAAGTGACGGCTAAGACGCAGCCAGATATCACTCAACCCGTGCGGGCTGTCATCAGCGAGCTCATTTTCGTCATTATTATGGGGTAGTGCCTGGGCCTGTTCTGATTCAATTGTTGCCAGTTGGGCATCAATGGCGCGTAAATTGTTCAGCAAAAATCCCAGTGTTTTGAGTAAATCGGCGGGTGCGCCGTTATCGCGCATCCGCTCCAGCGCAGCATCAATATGCGTAAAAGCGCGCTCAAAATGCGGATCATGTTGATAAGGCTGACGCAGCAAAATACAGCGTGACAGTTGCTGGCACGCCTGGCCCTGCATCGACATCAGCCGCTGAAAACGGAACAGCACGTCGCTGTGGCGAAAATGTTCACGCAATGTTTGATACTGAATATGAGAAGAGCTGGCACGCTCGTGAATATCCTGCGCGACAAAGTAATAATGCAGCGTGCGACGCGTTCCCCGTTGACCACGATCGCCACGTAAGCGGGTCAGCAGCGAGAGTTTCGTCTGATTCAATGTCGCCATCAGTTGTCCGTTGGCGAGAGCCAAATCGTACAGCGGTGCCTGGCTTTCATCTTCAATATCAGGATCAAACATGCGCGACTTGAGCTCAAGATAACGCGCCAGTTGTTCATAGCAACGCGCCAGGTTGTCCTGCAGCGGGCGGACCGGGAACAGCAGATGACCAATAAGTGTCAGGACGTTGTACCAGACGGCACCGGCCAGCAGATACATCGGCTGCTGATACCAGTGCTCATACAGTGATGTTCCCAACATAGTGTAAATGGCGATCAGCAATGCACCGAAGGCAATTGTTGCATAGCGTTGACCCAGACCGCCGAGCAAAATGAAGCCGCTGGTAGAGAGCGTTAAGCCAATCGCAAATAGCCAGGGCCAGGGAAACAGCAATTCTACTGAGGCCGAGGCGATAAAAAAGCAGAACAGCGTAATGATGAGGTTACGCAAACGTCCCGCCAGTCGGTCATCGAGATCGGTCAGCGCCGCTGCCACCATCCCCAGCGTTAGCGGAATCGTCAGTTTTACATCACCCAGCCACCACGGAAACGCTGTGGTTCCACAAAGCGCAATAAAAATACGCGCGTAATACAGCCAGGCGCTGTTCCAGGTATAGCGTTTGAGCAAAGGACTTAGCATAAAGGCCATATTAGTGGATTATTCAAAACGACGACGTGCATTGGCTTCACGCGCAGCTTGCGCTGTTTCTACCGATACCACGCGACGACCAACCGGCCATAGTGCAATAGCGGCAATTTTAAAGTTCGCAATACCGACAGGAATGCCAATGATGGAAATACATTGTGCGATGCCCGTTGCAATGTGCATCAGGCATAACCACCAGCCAAAGAAAATCAGCCAGAAAATATTCAATACCGTACCGCCAGTATTCAGCAGCACATTTTTGCCAGCCGGGTTCAGTTCATCGACATGAATAGCTTCATTGCCATAAGGCACCAGAGACAGTTTAGTGATCTCCCAGCAGGATCGTGTCAGCGGTAAGGTAAAAATCAGCACAATACTGACCAGAGTCGCCAACAGCCAGCCCAGAGTGGTGGCAAATCCGCCAAGCACAAAGTTCAGAATGTTCAAAACGGTACGCATAAAACCTCGCTTTACTGTGGTTTTCAGTAATGGGCGGCAATTGTAACGTTTTTTTGGGCTGGAGCACGTTTTCTCTGACGGTTACACTGATAAGAAATAATTTCGTGTGGATCTACAGAGTCATGGAACTGAAAGCGACAACGCTTGGAAAACGTCTGGCACAGCACCCTTACGATCGGGCGGTGATCCTCAATGCCGGGATTAAAGTCTCCGGCGATCGCCACGAATACCTTATTCCTTTCAATCAATTACTGGCGATTCACTGTAAGCGCGGTCTGGTATGGGGCGAGCTGGAATTTGTACTGCCGGACGAAAAAGTGGTGCGTCTGCACGGCACCGAATGGGGCGAGACGCAGCGTTTTTACCATCATCTTGATGCTCACTGGCGGCGGTGGAGTGGCGAGATGAGCGAAATTGCGTCTGGTGTTTTACGCCAGCAACTGGATTTGATTGCCACGCGCACTGGAGAAAATAAATGGCTGACGCGTGAGCAAACCTCTGGCGTTCAGCAACAAATCCGCCAGGCTTTGTCGGCGTTGCCGTTGCCGGTTAACCGACTGGAAGAATTCGATAACTGCCGTGAGGCGTGGCGTAAATGTCAGGCCTGGTTGAAAGATATTGAAAGCGCTCGGTTGCAGCATAACCAGGCGTATACCGAAGCCATGCTTACCGAGTATGCGGATTTTTTCCGCCAGGTCGAGTCTTCACCGCTGAATCCGGCGCAGGCCCGGGCAGTCGTTAATGGCGAGCATTCTCTGTTAGTGCTGGCAGGTGCAGGAAGCGGAAAAACGTCGGTGCTGGTGGCCCGTGCAGGCTGGTTGCTGGCGCGTGGTGAAGCGTCCCCTGAGCAAATTTTATTGCTGGCGTTTGGTCGCAAAGCCGCTGAAGAGATGGACGAGCGGATTCGCGAACGGCTACATACCGAAGACATTACCGCACGCACGTTTCATGCGCTGGCGCTGCATATTATTCAGCAGGGCAGCAAAAAAGTTCCGATAGTCAGCAAACTGGAAAATGATACCGCTGCCCGTCATGAACTCTTTATTGCTGAGTGGCGCAAGCAATGCAGCGAAAAGAAAGCGCAGGCGAAGGGCTGGCGGCAATGGCTGACGGAAGAAATGCAGTGGTCAGTGCCAGAAGGTAACTTCTGGGATGATGAAAAATTACAGCGTCGCCTTGCCTCTCGCCTCGATCGCTGGGTAAGTCTGATGCGGATGCACGGTGGTGCACAGGCAGAAATGATTGCCAGTGCACCCGAAGAGATTCGCGATCTGTTCAGTAAACGTATCAAGTTGATGGCCCCGTTATTAAAAGCCTGGAAAGGTGCGCTGAAGGCAGAAAACGCTGTCGATTTTTCGGGCCTTATTCATCAGGCGATTGTGATTCTGGAGAAAGGTCGCTTTATCAGCCCGTGGAAGCATATTCTGGTTGATGAATTTCAGGATATCTCGCCGCAGCGGGCAGCGTTGTTAGCGGCATTACGCAAGCAAAACAGTCAGACGACGTTGTTCGCCGTTGGTGATGACTGGCAGGCGATTTACCGATTCAGCGGTGCGCAAATGTCGCTCACCACCGCTTTCCATGAAAACTTTGGTGAAGGCGATCGCTGTGATTTAGACACGACTTACCGTTTTAACAGTCGTATCGGTGAGGTGGCAAACCGGTTTATTCAGCAGAACCCAGGCCAGTTGAAAAAGCCGCTAAACAGCTTAACCAATGGAGACGAAAAAGCCGTCACGTTATTGGATGAGAGTCAACTTGACGCTTTGCTGGATAAGCTCTCTGGTTATGCCAAACCGGAAGAGCGCATTCTTATCCTGGCGCGTTACCATCACATGAGGCCTGCCAGCCTGGAAAAAGCGGCAACACGCTGGCCGAAGTTGCAAATCGACTTTATGACCATTCATGCCAGCAAAGGGCAACAGGCGGATTACGTCATCATCGTTGGCTTGCAGGAGGGGAGTGATGGTTTTCCGGCTGCGGCGCGGGAGTCGATTATGGAAGAGGCGCTACTGCCACCGGTTGAGGATTTCCCGGACGCTGAAGAACGGCGGTTAATGTACGTGGCGCTGACCCGGGCACGCCATCGGGTATGGGCACTGTTTAACAAAGAGAATCCCTCTCCCTTTGTGGAAATACTGAAAAATCTGGATGTGCCGGTGGCGAGAAAACCGTAAGAAACAGGTGGCGTTTGCCACCTGTGCAATATTACTTCAGACGGTCCGCGAGATAACGCTGATAATCGGGGATCAGAATATCGACCGCGTCGTTGAAATGCGGCGACTGGATAATGAAGTCTGCCGTTGCCACGTTGGTGGCGACCGGAATGTTCCATACCGTCGCCAGACGCAGCAAGGCTTTCACGTCAGGATCGTGCGGCACGGCATTTAGTGGATCCCAGAAGAAAATCAATACATCAATTTTCCCTTCTGAGATCAATGCGCCAACCTGCTGGTCACCCCCCATTGGGCCACTCAACATCGCGTTGACGTTCATGCCGGTTGCACGGGAAATCAAGTTACCGGTAGTGCCTGTTGCATACAGTACGTGTTGTTCCAGTAACGGTTGATGCCGTTCCACCCAGCTCATCAGCATTTGTTTGCAGTGATCGTGTGCCACCAGCGCAATATGTTTCCGCGCAGGTAAAGTGCGAGTCGTCAGTTCCATAATGTACATCCGTAGTTAACTTTCCTACAGATTACTGTAAGCACTTATCGCTGCAAGATAAAGACCGAAAAAGCCTGCGCACAGGCACAAAAATCTCAGGAAGATGGTTGTTTTTCCGCCCACTGCAGGAAAGTATTTCGCGTTTGTGGGTCAGCCAGTTTAAACCAATACTTCAGCCGTTGTTCTGTGAGCACCTGAGACTGCGGTGGAATAGCATCCAGCTCGGAAACACCCGAAAGCAGCGTACTGTCATCTGCCATCATCGTGGCAAATTGCGGTAGTGAAGCGCGTTTCGCGGATTTGTTATAGCGTTCAACCTCGACCTCATAATCAATCGTTTTTGCCGTTGAGGTAATGGCGAGAATATCCAGCTTTACCGGAATCGGCGTCGCATCGCCATCCAACAATTCAAGGCGCGGCGCGGCATCAAAATGGTTAGCTTCCCGCTCATTCTCCAGGCGAGGCAGGCGAAAATTGACCTGGTTGATGAGCTGGGTATTAAAACTGACCACCAGCGGTGGGGAGATATACAGCCGTTCTTCACTATTGGAAAGATGAATCGTCTTCTCAACGCGAAACACTAACTGATGCGGTCCATTATCCAGTTCAATGCTGTCCGCACCGCGCAGCAGAGAGCTGGAAACCTTCTTGCCGTCGAGTACCAGAAGATCGACATCGGTTGAAAGCCGCAGCGTGGTGGCAAAAACGGATACCGGCAAACATAATGCAATCAAGGTGGTCACGATGCCGGTTTTCATAGGTAGCTCCTGTCAAAAGACCGCCCGAATAATAATGTGTCAAAATTTTTCTTTAATCATACTTACTAACATATAGACATATTTCCCGCTTTTGCTCTCATTCATTCGTATTAGCTGCATGGTTGGCATGTCGGCTTTGTCGTACACTTTGTTAAACAGTCTGGAGGAAATAATGAAAGAAACCGATATTGCAGGCATTTTAACGTCCACTCACACCATTGCGCTGGTGGGGGCAAGCGACAAACCCGATCGTCCCAGCTATCGCGTGATGAAATATCTACTCGACCAGGGGTATCACGTCATTCCGGTTTCGCCAAAAGTTGCCGGCAAAACGCTGCTGGGCCAGCAGGGGTATGGCACGCTGGCAGACGTTCCGGAAAAGGTCGATATGGTCGATGTTTTCCGTAATTCAGAAGCGGCGTGGGGCGTGGCACAGGAAGCTATTGCCATTGGCGCGAAAACCCTCTGGATGCAACTGGGGGTGATTAATGAGCAAGCGGCAGTACTGGCACGGGATGCCGGGTTAAATGTGGTGATGGATCGCTGCCCGGCTATTGAGATCCCTCGCCTGGGCCTGGCCAAATAAAAAATCCCCGGAAGGCAAAAACCTTCCGGGGATTCGTTCAGGGATCAGTTACGCAGACGCGGGGCCTGGAGTTGTTTGCGGATGGTCTGCGCCAGCTCATCCATGGATGGCTGTTCAGGATGTTCATCCTGCAATTCGCTACTTAGCTGGGCTTCAGCCAGGTAGGTATGAACCGGTAGGCCGTTATCGTCCTCCATCACTACGTGATACCACGGAGCGGCGCGAAGCTCGTCATTTACCGCCAGCTCATCAGGCGACGGTTCAGAGAGCGAATAAACCGGGTCGATATCCACGACCACTCCGAGATAACCTAACAGGGAATGGCGGACCTGCTGGCCGATACCGAATTTGCTGGCAATCATAGTCACCTCCCGGGAAATCTTTACCTTTGATATAAGGGTAAAATTCCACATTTCAAGTTACATGACGCGACAGGCAAACCCTTTCAGATATAGCCCTTCCGGATAGGTAGCGATCACCGGATGATCGGCTGCCTGACGGAACTGCTCTATAAATTGTACATCACGGCCGGCATCAATTGCGGCATCCGCGATGATTTTCTGAAATAAATCGCTGGTCATCAGACCGGAACAGGAGAAAGTCAGGAGAATACCGCCTTCATTCAGCAACTGAATCGCCAGCATGTTGATATCTTTATAGCCACGACACGCGCCCATCAACTGGCTTTTATTCTCAACAAACTTCGGCGGGTCCATCACGATAACGTCAAATTTTTCACCGCGATCGCGATAAGTACGCAGCAATTTAAAGACATCATCACGGACAAACTCAGCCTTGCTCAGATCCAGTTTGTTCAGCTCAACGTTCTGCCGTGCAATATCCAGCGCTTCCTGGGAGGTATCAACGCTGACAACCTGGCTGCAACCGCCCATCAGTGCCGATACGGCGAAACCACCGGTATAGGAGAAACAGTTCAGCACACGTTTATTTTCAACGTAGCGGCGGGTAGCCAGGCGGCTATCACGCTGGTCCAGGTAGTAGCCCGTTTTGTGTCCGTGCTGAATATCCACCAGCAGTTTCATGCCGTGTTCTTCAATCGGCAGCAGGGCAGGTGGCAACTCGCCGGTGACGAGGCCCTGGGTCAGCTCCATCCCTTCTTTTTTACGTACCGCAACATCGCTGCGATCGTAAATCGCACATTCCGGGTACAGCGTTTGCAGGGCACTAATTAATGCCGCGCGCTGATATTCTGCGCCAGCACTCAGCAGTTGCAGCACCAGAAAATTACCGAAACGATCGATAGTAATACCCGGCAGGCCATCAGATTCTCCGGCGATTAAACGATAGCTGTCGAGGCCATCTTTTTGCGCCAGCCAGTCACGCCATTTTTGTGCTTGTTGCAAACGGCGGGAAAAAAAAGCAATGTCGATAGACTCAGACGGGTCAAACGTCCAGACGCGCGCCCGGATTTGCGAAGCTGGTGAATAAGCGCCGCGTGCTAACCATTTTCCCTGATGATCAACAATATCGATGGTTTCACCGAGGCTTGCTTTACCTTCCATGCGGGCAACGGCCCCGGAAAAGACCCACGGATGGCGACGAAGTAATGATTTTTCGCGCCCTTTGGCTAACACTAAACGTACACTCATAATTTACTTTTCTGTCGATGCAAAGAAATGGGCGTCATTGTCCGGAGTTTTCCATGGATTTGCAACGCGTCCATTAAGGATAAGGAGAGCAGCAATGTCGAAAGTCTGCATAATTGCCTGGGTTTACGGGCGAGTTCAGGGCGTAGGATTTCGCTACACCACACAGTACGAAGCGAAAAGACTGGGTTTAACCGGGTACGCCAAAAATCTTGACGATGGCAGCGTGGAAGTGGTTGCCTGCGGTGAAGAAGGGCAGGTGGAAAAATTAATGCAGTGGTTAAAGAGTGGCGGCCCGCGTTCTGCGCGTGTAGAACGGGGGCTCAGCGAGCCGCATCATCCCTCGGGGGAATTAGCCGATTTTCGTATCCATTAAATACATTTTACCGGTTTTGGCAGGCCAGCAATTTTGGTGGCTTGCTTAGCCGGACCTTTCGGAAACAGTCGATATAAATAGCGGCTGTTACCTTTTTCTTCGCCAAATTTATTCGCCATCGCTTTTACCAGCATACGAATCGCCGGAGAAGTATTGAATTCCAGATAGAAATCACGCACAAAACGCACCACTTCCCAGTGTTCTGGCGACAGCGAAATCCCTTCGTTCTCTGCAATCACCACAGCCAGCGGCTCACTCCACTGGCTGCTTTCTTTGAGATAGCCTTCGGTATCCGTTTCTATCTCTTTACCTTCGAAGATCAGCATAATTATTACTACCTTAATCAGACTGGCGGCAGTGTAACAAAAAACAAAGCCCCGCATAAAGCGAGGCTATGAAAGTGTTAGCGGGTGAGATTAATCGCGGCTAGCGAAGCCCAGAATGCTCAGCAGGCTGACGAAGATGTTGTACAGCGAAACATACAGGCTAACCGTGGCACGAATATAGTTCGTCTCACCGCCATGAATGATGTTGCTGGTTTCAAACAAGATAGCGCCAGAGGAGATCAGAATGAAGACCGCGCTGATCGCCAGATGCAGAGCAGGCAGCTGCAGGAAGATATTCGCAACCATACCAATCAGCACCACCACAATACCCGCCATCAGCATACCGCCGAGGAACGACATATCTTTGCGGGTGGTCAGCACATATGCAGAGCAGCAGAAGAACACTAACGCCGTTCCGCCCAGTGCCATAGCGATTACGTCACCCATTCCGGCAGACAGATAGGTGTTCAGAATAGGTCCGAGGATATAACCCAGAAAACCGGTAAAGGCGAATGCGGAGATAATCCCGGTCGGCTTATTCGCCGTTTTATAGGTCAGGAACATCAAACCATACATACCCACCAGCGTCAGAATCAGACCCGGAGATGGCAGCATCAGCACCGTACTGGCAGTTGCGGTAATCGCCGAAAAGGCCAGCGTCAGGCTCAGCAGAAAATAGGTATTACGCAGCACCTTATGGGTGCTAAGCAGTGATGTACGGTCATGTGAAGAACTAACAATACGATCCATTGAGTCACTCTCTATGACAGATGTAATTAATTAAGCAGCATAATGATAATGCGTAAGGGCACCCAGAAGTTTTACCCATCTTTACGCATTTGATCTGGAACAGGTTTAACAGCGGATTATCAGGTCATTAAGCAAATATAACGCCCTGAGAATTTCGACAGGCAAAAGAAAAAGGGGTTAGCATTTAGCTAACCCCTTATCTTATTTGGCGGAAGCGCAGAGATTCGAACTCTGGAACCCTTTCGGGTCGCCGGTTTTCAAGACCGAAGAAAAACAAATGAAAATCAGTGTAATACGTGAATCTGCTGAAAATTTAATTAAATTTAACACCAAGAAAAATCAAGGTGTTAGGAAGTTGCTCATAGCTAGTATACCAAGTATTTTTGCCAGAAAATTTTCTGTATTGCCTACTTGCTAACCACGAGCGGCAGATCCAGTGTTGGTGTGATTTTTGTTTTACGATCGTAAATCAACACCTGATTTTCTGTTTTATGCCCGCTGAAAATTTGTTTGTCGCGACTGCTGCCTTCGTAATCTGAGATCCCCTTGGCTTTTATGTCGTGAAAATTGCACCCGAACGGAACGCCAACTTTTTGCTCGGCTGAGCGTTTAGCCTGATTCCACCAGTTGTTCAGCGTTTTAGCTATGACTTTCCCGCCTTTGGTTGTATTGATCACATATTCGCATGTACAGGAAGATACATTTCGGGCTAACTGGATCGCTGTACGTAATCGCGGTGACCATTCCTTGATTTGTTTGGTGCCGGTTTTGTTTTGCTCAATGTAGATCCCTTTATCCATAATATCCTGCCATTTCAACTCAAGCACATCACCGAGCCTTGCCGCACAGAGATAGGAAATCTCCATTGCAATGCGTAACTGTGGAATTGCTTCCGCATATATCGCTGCATACTGTTCATCGGTGATGTAAACAGTGCGGGCTTTAAGAGAGAATTTTCTGACTCCTTTACATGGGTTATTCTTCACGTATCCACGCTCATATCCCCACCCGTATACTCGACTCAGGCTTGCCAGTTCATGATTTGCCTGGGTCTTGCTCTCAAGCCCTCGTTTATCCATGAAAATTCTTACCTGCTCAGTTTTGACATTATCAGCAAGCACTTTTCCGAATACCATCAGCAACGCCTTCTGATGTTGTCGATAATCTTTTTGGGTTCGGGGGGCCAGTTCTGTAAATGCAGGGGAGTCCATAAACATGTGCCATAATTTAGCTACGGTCATTATGTTGTGGAGTTTTGCTTTTTCCAGTTCATAATTTTGCCAGACTTTAGCTACGCTGGTTTTCCGCACTCTTCCTAGCCCTATAGTTCTTGTACTTCCTTCTGGTTTCCACACGTAACTGTAACCATTCGATCTAACCCGCGGTGGCAGTACATTATCTTTTTTATTTTTTCTTGGTCTTCCCATTGTTCAGTGCCTCAAAATCGGGTTCAGCAGAAACCAGTTCAGATGTTTTTGGCATCGTTGTCAGTCCGTGTGGAATATCCCTGCGTAGAACTATTGGTTCGTTTTTAGGACCGATTACAAATGGGATGCCGTGCAGTCTTAACTGGTGTTGCTGTTTTGTGTATCGCTCGTATTTCGTGATCTCTTTAATCTCTGCTGGAGATAGAGTTAATTCGTACATGTGGTCACGTGCCTTTACAGCATGACCGCCGCCACTATAGCTGGTGGGCGGCGATATGGGTTGAACATTAAAAATCAGCCTGACTCGGGATCAGTTTTTGCCAGATAACTGAAACGTATTTTGCCTGGTAACGGGCGTCATCAAGTGCATTATGGCGCTCACCTTCGAATGGAATAGCCGTTCTGGCATCGAAGTCTATGGCTTTCCCCAGCTCAACGATTGTGCGTACATCGCGATCGTTGTAGTAACGCCACGGGCAGGGGATCCCCTGCCGTTCGTATGAACGGCGCAAAATCGTGTTGTCGAAGTTGGCTCCATTTCCCCAGACCTGAACAAAAAATTCACCGGAGTTTTCGTCGATAAATTCCCGCAATTGTAACAGTGCATCATCTAACGGGATTTCATCGGTCATAATGGCAGATTGCGCTTCGCGTGATTGCTTAAGCCACCATTTAATGGTGTCCCGATCAATGACTCCGCCAGCAGTTTCCAGATCGATAGTCTTACTAAATTCCGGTCCCATATCTCCGGTTTGCGGATCGAAAAATATTGCACCTATTGAGATGATCGGGGCATCAGGATTTTTTCCCATGGTTTCAAGGTCGATCATTAGATGGTCACACGTCCTGCTGGTGGATGTGATTTCTTGATGACCGTTCACCTTAATTGAGTGATCTGCCGTCTCGCCAGTTTCATTATCGCTATTGTGATGCTGATTGCCGCCAGTGTTCTCCTTGTGTGGATGTTCAGCGCCTTCCATTTCCTCCGGATCATCTTCCTGAACTTCAACCTGATACTCTTCATCGAATGTTTCCTGGTATGTTGCGTCGCCCATCACCGCGCCACAATCAGGGCAGTTGCCGCCGCCGGTCTGACCGCAGGCGGTGCAGACTTTTTCCACTTCCTGTTGCGCCACTGGTTCAGGCTGTTTCGTTTCTGGCTCGTTTTGTAACGCATTTGGGCTGTTTTGTTCCGCTTTTTGGTAGTTCCGTTCCGATTCATGCTGGTTCTGGTTTACAGAATCGCGGGTCTGGATCCCCTTAACCCATTTCGGATCATTCGGGTCGCTAATCCCTGCAACAAATTCTCCGCGAGAGGCAGCAAGCAACTTATCGGCGTCAGGCTGGCTGATATTGGCTGCCTGCATAATTTTGTTTACTTCGTCAGCGGTAACTTTTACCGGCCCTGGTTGTGCGGTCGTGTCAGATGCATCAGTATTTTGTTGTGAACCTGAGTATGTACCGTTTTTGCGGACGAAATATTCTTCTTTCGTGATTTCAGTAGCCCCGGCAGCCAGTGCCTTATCCAGACCAGAAAGTTTGTTTGCGCGACCGTATTTTTCGCCATCCTTGTCGGTGAAGAGGAAGTAGAACGGCCCCTCACGCTCTACAGATGGTTCGACTTCCACTTTGCATTCGGTTTTTTCGTTGTCCGGCATTGCCGTTTCCACTGCATCAGCTTCTGGTACTGGCGACGGGAGAGTATTAGTTGTGCTCTGATTTGTTCCTTCATCTTCAAACACGCCCTTTGTAGTCAGGTATTCAGTAATGTATTTGTTCAGCGCTACGGGATCTTTGTGAATGTCGATCGGACGTTCACGGACAAGGCCAAAAATAGTCTGACGGTCATAGCCAAGTGCTTCAGGCTGTTTGCGCATTGATGCCGAGATACGCTTCCAGTCTTCGCGGTCGTTGTCGATAACTTCATTTTTTGCCCAGCGATGGATGCTGCCGTCAATGTTTCCGGCATCCACATCACCAGGCCAGAGAGCGTAGGCCAGTTCGTCATCCAGTGTTTTCCATGTCTGCTTGTATTCGCGATGAATGGCAGCAATGACCGGGCTGATTTTTCCTGTTGAATTTTCAGTGTGCTGTTGATTGGTTCTGGCGCGGGCGAGATCAACAACAGACGTGTATTTTCCGGTTTCCTTGCGTTCACCTTCGCGACGTTTTTTCCAGATGCGCATCTCTGCCTGAATTTCGGGCCATTTAGCACCAGGAATACATTTATGCTTAACCCACCCAATGGCGTGCAACTTAAGCTCCGGATACATGGCGTTAACTTCTGGCATTTTCATCAACGCTTCAACGATATGTCCGTCGAATGTTGCCATGTCTTCCTGCAACAATTCCTGTGCGCTAATAACCATATCAACGGTGATGTTTTCACATGTGTCGAACTTAACCATGACAGCGTTCTGTACTTCAGGGGCCAGCTTGTCAAAAGTGACGTTCATCGGATCGGATTCAGTCTCAACCGGGACAAAAGAAGCAGACTCCTCATCCCAGCGGTTTTCCTGCATATATTCAGCATCCCATGAATCGAGGGCAGGGCGGGGTATGCCAGGTTTATCCTCGCAGACAATAAATTTATAAGCGCAGTCCTGAGCAGCCGGATAATGTTCCAGGAATTGCCAGTGAAATTTTGCTCGAGCACGGCGTTCGTCGCCAGCTTCAATGGCTGTGGCTACAGCCACAGCGCCTTCTTCCCTTGTTGCCAGTTCGTCAGGAATAGCGGCGCAAATAAAGACTTTACTCATTTTGTTTTAACCTCATTACAGATTTCAGGGTGAACGAATCCCTGCCATTGCTGGCATTTTTAATCCGTTGGTATGGCGTTAATATGGCTGGCGGGTTATCCAGCCGGTATTGCGTTATTCAGGTTCAGCGATACTTTTTTTAACGGGAGGCATTCACCGGGGATTTTTTGTTCGTCCCTTACCTGAATGCAGGATGACTTACTGTCATAAATTCCGGTAATCACATTTTGTGGCTCACCCGTTATAAGAAAAACGGTCATCACCAGTGCAAATGCTGAAGTCACTGCTGTTCTCCGATAATACCAAGTTCAAGAAGGGCAATTCTGGAAAGTATGGAATTATCATTGAGAAGATAAGGTTCATATTTTCTCATCTTAATGGCATCTTCCGTAAACTCCCGGTTACTGAGTAGAACACCAATATCAAAACAACCTTCAGACGTATTAACGTTTGGTAATAACGTTTCCATTATCGCGTCCTCAACAATGAATTTTGTGATGCGGTGCCTGGTGCCTCCAGGTGACGTTAACCAGTTAACAATTAACGCCGGATACAGAGAATCCACCCATAACACTGTTTTTGGTTTTAACTGTTCCGCGTGCGCTTAGCCGCATTCACCGCATCACAAAATTCACTTTAAAAAGGGCGGCAGAGCAGTCACGGAGTAAAACTGATACCGCCAAACGTCACCAGAAAATTGATAACAGAGGGCGTTGCAGCGGGGTTGTCACTTAAGCGTATGGTCAACCTGACAACTCGGTGTCCTCAACGGGGAAGGAATAACCC
>ERZ791741.2139-NODE-2139-length-14575-cov-6.385124_pt1 | contig 14575 bp, 6 predicted proteins | sample MGYA00510040_ERZ791741 | MGnify/ENA primary metagenome ERZ791741 (study PRJEB30046, sample SAMN00791960) | human gut metagenome | study: EMG produced TPA metagenomics assembly of the A metagenome-wide association study of gut microbiota in type 2... | reverse complement strand
GCGCTGCTGCCATCGGCGAAGGCCTGGAAGCTTTCACCATCCCCGGCTCTGTTGCAGAGCAGCGTAAGGTCGGCCTGGGCCATGGTAACCTGGGCGCCATGCTGCTGCACGAGGACACCCATTGCTTCGCCTTCCTGGCTGGCCATGAGTCCTTCGCTGCTGCTGAGGGTGCTATCGGCATCGCCCGTACCGCCAACAAGGTCCGTAAGGAGCCCCTGCGTGTTATCCTGAACGGCCTGGGCAAGGACGCTGCTCAGATCATCAGCCGTATCAATGGCTTCACCTATGTCAAGACCGACTACGACTTCGCCACCGGCGAGCTGAAGGTCGTCGAGACCATCCCTTACTCTGACGGCGAGCGCGCTGCTGTTAAGTGCTACGGCGCCAACGACGTTCTGGAAGGCGTTGCTATCATGAAGGCTGAGGGTGTTGAGGTTTCCATCACCGGTAACTCCACCAACCCCACCCGTTTCCAGCACCTGGTTGCCGGTACCTACAAGAAGTGGGCTATCGAGAATGGCAAGAAGTACTTCTCCGTTGCTTCCGGCGGCGGCACGGGCCGTACCCTGCACCCGGACAACGTGGCAGCAGGCCCCGCTTCCTACGGCCTGACCGACTCCATGGGCCGTATGCACGGCGATGCTCAGTTCGCTGGTTCTTCCTCCGTCCCGGCTCACGTCGAGATGATGGGTCTGATCGGCGCCGGCAACAACCCGATGGTCGGTATGACTGTCGCCTGCGCTGTTGCTGCTTCTCAGGCCAACGCCTAATCTCTTTTGCAATCGTGTATGGGAGAAACCCCGTTTGTGGGTTTCTCCCATTTTTTATGCCCGTTTTTGTGTATCGCACCAAAGTTACATAGCTGGTCTTGTGCAGATGCAAAGTTATGTGATACAATTTGCACAAAGAAAAGCTTCCCTCTGTGAGGGAGGTGGCACGGCGAAGCCGTGACGGAGGGGGAGACCATGCCAAAGTCTCTCTCCCACCCGCTTCGCGGGAGCCCCCTCGCATAGGGGCCAAATCAGTAAAAGGAGGAATCCGCTATGAAACTTGCCGCCCGCATTGCTATGGGGGTGCTGGCTGTTGTGGCCGTGGCCGCTGTGGGCTTCGGCGCGCTGTACACCAGCCGCATCCAGACCGCAAATTCTATCGAAAAACTGACCGACTACGATGATTACAACCTCTATCGCATGCAGGTCCGCTATGACTACGACCTGGACAAGATGATCGCCAACACCACGGCGGATAACCAAAGCTTTATTGATGCAGCCGTCAAGCAGGCGCTGCCGCTGCTGCCCGTCTCCATCAAAGCGCCTACCTTCGGCTGCAGCGCCTTCCACATCCAGGAGACCGGCGGCGACCACCTGATGGGCCGCAACTACGACTTCAAGCGGGATACCTCGGCCATGCTGGTGTGTACCGCGCCCAAGGGCGGCTACAAATCCATCGCCTTTGCCGCGCTGGATAACCTGGGTGCCAACCAGGCCGATGCCAGCACCAAGGCCAAAATTGCCAGCCTGCTGGCACCCTTTGCCTGCCTGGACGGCATCAACGAGAAGGGCGTTTCCATTGCCGTGCTGACGCTGGACAGCGAACCAACCAAACAGGATACCGGCAAGCCGGTGCTGGCTACCACTATGGCCATCCGCCTGGTGCTGGACCGCGCCGCCACCACCGCCGAGGCCGTGGAGCTGCTGCAGCAGTACGATATGTTTGCCACCAGCGTCCGCGACTACCACTTTTACATCACCGATGCCGCCGGTGACGGCCGCGTGATCGAGTACGACTGTGACGACCCGGTCCGCCCGATGGTCGTGACCCCCAGCCAGCAGGTGACGAACTTCTTTGTGAAGTACAAGGAGAACGTCCTGCCCAACCAGAAAAACGGCATCTACGGCCATGGCCGCGAGCGGTACGACGCCATTGAGGAAGTGCTGGACTCGAACGCCGGAGCCATCACCCCCGACATCGCCTGGCAGGCACTCCAGGCTGCCAGCCAGGAACCGAACCCCAAAGATGTGACCAGTAATACGCAATGGTCAATTTTGTATGATAATACAAATCGTACAGCAACCATCGCCCTGCGCAGAGATTGGGGGAACAAGACGGAGATTAATTTGAGAGATATGACGGGGTTTTAAACAATAAAGGCTCCCCTCAAGGGGGCGCCGATCCTACCCCGATTTCCTCGTCCTGTTGACAAAACCGAGCATCTGTTCTATAATCAAATGCTGTAAAACATAGTAAATCAGTAGCTTAATGCCTTTGGCGTGAGGGGAACGGAATGCTCAATCAATTTTCTAGAACCGAACTGTTGTTTGGCCGCGAGGCCATGGAAAAACTGTACAAGTCCCGTGTGGCGGTCTTCGGCATCGGCGGCGTGGGCGGCTATACCGTCGAGGCGCTGGCCCGCAGCGGCATCGGCACGCTGGATCTCATCGATGACGATAAGGTCTGCCTGACCAACATCAACCGCCAGATTTTAGCCACCCGCAAGACCGTGGGTAAGTACAAGGTCGAGGTCGCCCGCGACCGCATTTTGGAGATCAACCCCGACGCCGTGGTCAACATCTACCAGACCTTCTACACGCCGGATACCAAGGATCAGTTCGACTTTACCCAGTACGACTACGTGGTCGACGCCATCGATACCGTCACCGGCAAGCTGGCCATGATCATGCAGGCCGATGCCGCCGGTACGCCCATCATCAGCTGCATGGGTGCGGGCAACAAGATCAACCCCGCCGCGCTGGAAGTGGCTGATATTTACGAGACGTCCGTCTGCCCGCTGGCCCGCGTCATGCGTACCGAGCTGCGCAAGCGGGGCATCAAGCACCTGAAAGTGGTCTACTCCAAGGAGAAGGCCATCACCCCCGTGGACGATATGGCCATCAGCTGCAGCCAGCACTGCATCTGCCCGCCGGGCACCGCCCGCAAGTGCACCCAGCGCCGCCAGGTGCCGGGCAGCACCGCCTACGTCCCCGCCGTGGCCGGGCTTATCATCGCAGGCGAGGTCATCAACGACCTGGCCGGCAAGCAGCCCGAAATGGTACAGAATTAAACAAAACAAACCGGGAGCGCCTTTCAACAGGTGCTCCCGGTTTTTGTCCTATGGCAATACCGCACAATTCCCGCCTGACGGCTTAAGCACCGCTCCGGCGGCTGCGGCACGGCATCTGCGTTGCCAAAATGCTCGATAATACACAAAGTATTATCTGCGCTTTTGGCTTAGCATCTGCCGCACCTTGCTCGCCGTATCGGCACTTAGAATTATGCGGTATTGTCCTATTTATCCCCGCATCTTCGCCTGGTGCCCCTCGCCCCAGGCCCATATAGTGTCCAATACGGGCTTTAAACTGTAGCCCAGGTTGGGCAGGGTGTACTCCACCCGGGGCGGCACCTCGGCATAGACGGGGCGCAGCTTGTTGATTCTGTGGACAGTTACTGCGTAGGTTGTGTTGGCGCGGCAGGGGAGGGGGTGCTGCTGGTTTCAGCGCTGGCCTTGTCCAGCAGCACCTTGCACTTGCAGACCATCTCGCCGGTTTTCAGCAGGGTGGGCTGCAGGTACTCCGGGCTAAGTTCCTCACCGATGGTGGCCAGTGCCTCGGCAAAAAAGCGGTTCACCTCGTCGTCCAGCACGCCCAGCGCCAGGGCGCGGTGCGCATAGCCCGCCAGCCCATGGACGCCCAGGAGGATGAGCACCTTTAAGCTGCGGATGTCCTCCGGTGCGTTCCAGATGTTGGCCATGTTGTAATCGGCCGTCCGCCCGCAGGGAGAGGCGCAGATGGCGCAATCGGGCACAACCTTGAACTTTTCCGCATGCACCCGGTCGATGAGCGAGAGGATTTCGGCCTCGTTGCAGGCGGCAGCCGGGCTGTTCGCCGCCAGGGCTTCGATCATCACCCGCCAGGTCGCATCGCTTACCGCAGGGGCGGTATCCGCCGCCCGCGCCAGCCCCACCAGCGCCCCGGTCAGCTCATCCTGTAAGGCGGTGGTGTTGAATGTGTTGGTATCCATAGTCCCTCGTTTGTGGTTATAAGTGTACGGCTTCCGGCAGCTCCTGCACCCATACGGTGTCACCGCCAACGGATTTTGAGTCGGCCCAAACCAGCGGAACTCCGCGGACTTTTTAGGAGTTTTGGGGAATTTATTTTCCACCATTCTTTAGCAAAAAGATACCACATTTCGATATAAATGTCAAATTTCAAACGCATTTTCGGTAAGGATTATAACGACTATCTGCTGGCGGCTCGTAGACTTATGCAAGGCGGGGTCAGGGCTTGCTAATGCTGCCGGCTCAACCGTTAGTTATAATTTTATATCCACATAACGAAATAACGAAAAAAATCTTGAAACGATTTTGCGGCAATGCTATAATACATATTGTATTCGTTGGTATATACTGTTCAAAAAAGCTGCTGACAACCAGACGGGGATGATGCTTCCATGGTATTTTGAAATCAGCGGAGAAAGATGGGAAAGAATGAAAAACTCCGGAACGCGCAAAGCCATGCAGACCCCGATAAGGAAAAGCATCTGTGCAATGCTGTGCCTGCTGCTGTTGCTGTCAGCCTTGCTCCCCGTGAAGGCTGCCGCAGAAACCGCCCCCGCCAAGGTCGTCCGTGTCGGCTCGTTTGAGGACACCTTCAACTATGTCAACGAGAAGGGCGTAAGAAAGGGCTACGGCTACGAATTGCTGCAGACCTTATCCGGCTATACAGGCTGGCAGTTCGAGTATGTGAGTTGCGACTGGTCCGACTGCTTTGAAAAACTCAAAAACGGCGAAATCGACATTATGGGCGATATTTCCTATACGCCGGATCGCGCCGAGGAAATGCTGTTTTCGGACGAGCCGATGGGCGAAGAAAAATACTACCTCTACGCCGATCTTTCGCGCGAGGACATCACCGCTTCCGATTTCAAAACGCTGAACGGCAAAACAATCGGCGTTCTGATGGGAATCGAGCCGGAGGTGATGCTGACCGAATGGGAAGAAAAATACGACCTGAAAACGCAGCACGTCAACATCGCCAACAATGAGGATGTAAAGCAAAAGCTGGCAAACCGCGAAATCGACTGCTTTGTTTCGCTGGAAGAAGCCTTCTGGGCAGAGCTTGGCATCTCGACCATAACCCGCGTGGGAAGCTCCGGCATCTACTATGCAATCAACAAAGACCGCCCCGACATCAAGGAAGAACTGGACAGTGCAATGCGCGCTGGACGAATCGGAGCCTTTTTATATAGCGGATCTGTATAAACGGTATTTCGCGCTGGATTATACCCCCATCCTTACGGGCGAGGAAAAGGCGTGGGTCAAAGAACACGGTGCCATCAAGATGGGCTTTCTGACAAGCGACAGCGGCGTCAGCACCTATGACCCTGCCACAGGGGAGATTACCGGGACAATCACCGACTATATTCAGTTTGCCAAAGATTGTCTGGGCAATCAGGAACTGGAATTCCAGATGGTCGGTTATGACAGCAAAGAAGCGGAACTCGATGCGCTGAAATCTGGCAAAATCGACATGGTTTTCCATTTCGACCAGAGCCCCAATCTGGCGGAAGAGTACCGCGTTGCCTGCACCAACACAACGTGGACCTCCAACATGATGGCGGTCACGAACAAACAGCACTTTAACGAAAACCAAACGAACCGCGTTGCCGTTCCCCAAAACAGGCTCTCGCTGACAAGGTACCTTGCGGTTTATTATCCGCAGTGGGAAATCGTGGACTGCGCCACACCGGAGGATGCGGCAAAGCTGGTCAAGGACGGACAGGCGGACTGCTTTGTCACAGGGGTCAGCAGCCAGGAAAATTACAGCAAGAAATACGACTTTTACAGCGTTCCGCTGCCAAACCCCGCCAAATCCTGCTTTGCGGTCAATAGCGGAAACGGCATCCTTCTATCCATCCTGAACAAAACGATCAAGGCCATGCCGGCCAATATGCTTACCGGCGCTCTGGCGATGTATAAAAGCGCCGCGCGGAAGGTTACCCTTGGCGAGTTTATAAGGGACAACTTCGTTATGGTTCTGCTGGGCGGCAGCATTTTTGTGGCAGTTATTCTGCTCGCGATCCTGAAGCTGCTTCAAAAGGCGCGCAAAGCCGAAGCTGCCGCAAGAAAAGCCGCCAACGACACGCAGGAGCTGAATGCAAAATTGCAGATCGCCGCGGAAAACGCCGAGAGCGCGAACCGCGCCAAATCCACCTTCCTGTTCAATATGTCGCATGACATCCGCACACCCATGAACGCCATTATCGGCTACGCAGACCTGGCCGCCCGACATTCGGACGACCCTGCCAAGCTGAAAAAATACATGAAGAACATTCAGGTGTGCGGGCAGAACCTGCTGATGCTGCTGAACAATGTGCTGGACCTTGCCCGCATCGAGAACGATAAGACGGAGATGGAGTATTCGGTTTCGGATGTCGAGAAGGATTTCCGGAATTGCATTGCCATGTTCCGAAATCAGGCAGACAGCAAGAATCAGACGCTTACGGTGACAACGCACTTGCTGCACCCGTATATCTATGCGGATATCCCGCACCTGACCGAGGTCTGCACAAACCTTGTCAGCAATGCTGTCAAATACACAGGAACCGGCGGCACGATCCGCTGCGATGTTACGCAGAAGCCCTGCGAAAAAGCGGGCTGGTGCGATACGGTGATTACGGTTGCCGATAACGGCATCGGCATGTCGCAGGAGTTCCAGCAGCGTATCTTTGAGCCGTTTGAACGGGAACGCACGTCCACCGTCAGCAAGGTGGAAGGCAGCGGCATCGGGATGGGCATCGTGAAAAAGCTGGTCGGGCTGATGGGCGGCACCGTGGAGGTGGAGAGCAAAATCGGTGTCGGCTCCACGTTTACCGTGACCATTCCCAGCCGCATTGCGTCCGAGGAGGAAGCACAGGCAAAACGAGAAATCAACCCCTCGGACAAAAAGTGCCTGTGCGGTACAAGAATTCTGCTGACCGAGGATAACGACCTCAATGCGGAGATTGCCGCCGAGCTATTGCAGGAGGAAGGCTGCGCGGTAGACCGCGCAAAAGACGGCGTGGAATGTGTGGATATGCTGGAAAAGGCGGCAAACGGAACGTATCAGATTATCCTTATGGATGTCCAAATGCCCGTGATGAACGGCTACGATGCGGCAAGAGTGATACGAAGGATGGGCGACCCCCACAAGGCGAATATCCCCATTGTCGCGATGACGGCAAACGCTTTTTCCGAGGACAGACAAGCGGCACTGGATGCCGGGATGAACGACCATATCGCAAAGCCGATCGATATGAACATTCTTGTGTCGACCCTGCGGAAATACCTTTGATGCGGACAGAAAGTCGTCGTATATAAGAACGACCCATAGACCGCAATACAACCTGTAAACGAATACCGCCGGGGAGCCTTCCCGTTTTTGGAAAGCATCCCCGGCGGCTTTTTGGTTTATATAGAAGTGATTCTGACTTACAAGCCAATCTTCCCATCTGGAACCCAAGGACACGGCGGTATATAAGCTCATCACGACCAAGCCGGGCGAGGCGAAATCAGAGAGATGATAGAATCACCAACGCCGCCCATTTTTCAAACAGCAATGTGTTCCGGTACAACTTTTCTGTAAGCAGCAAAAAATGAATTTATTTGAATTTATTATGATTTTTGACTTGTCCATCGACGACTTATATGGTATAATATCTGCATCCAAGTTCATAAGCAAACCCGGCGCAAGCCGGCGACGCAAAGCTATAGGGACCCATTGGGTCAGCCAGTTGCCAGCAAGAAATTGTTGCTTTTTCTGTCATCAGTAGCTTTGTGTTCTTTTTTGAAAACATGGGTTGACAAGGGTGAATGCACAGCGATATACTGACCACAGAACAGAGCGGAGCAGAGCAACTATAATGCTCTGCCGTTTTCGGTTGCCCGCAAATATTGTTTTATAAGGTTAGATAACGCTTTCAGGTATGGGTTCGCCATACCTTGAAAGCGTTGTTTGTTTTTTAGGCGCCATACATATAAAGGTAGAGGGGATTGTACTATGAATCTTATAAAGCGAGCCGGTGTTTACAGGGAACTGGCCATTCTGACAGCGATGCTGATTCTAACGGCGCTGCTGTCTTTCCCGGCGCGTGCGGAAGAGGCGGAAAGCCAGCATGAGCACGTGCGCGTTGGCTTTTTTGCGATGGACGGCTATCACATGATGGATGAGGATGGAAACCGCAGCGGTTACGGCTATGATTTCCTCCGCCTGATGGCGCGCTATTGGGATGCAGACTATGAGTACATCGGCTATGACAAAAGCTGGGAGGATATGCAGCAGATGCTGCTGGACGGCGAGATCGACATGGTCACTTCTGCCAGCAAAACGCCTGACCGCGAAGAATTGTTTGATTTTTCCCGTCCCATCGGAACCAGCAACGATATCCTGACGATCCGCGGCGATAATACTGCTATCGTTGAGGGGCAATACAGTACCTACAATGGGATGCGTGTTGCACTCCTGAACGGAAACTCCCGGAATGTTGAATTTGCAGAGTATGCACAGGCCAAAGGCTTTACCTACACATCGGTTTATTTCGATTCGACTGAGGAGATGGCAAAGGCCCTTCAGAACGGAACGGTCGATGCCATTGTCACCAGTTCCCTGAGCAGGATAAACAACGAGCGCATCCTTGAAAAATTCGGCAGCAGTGATTTTTATGTGATCGTCAAAAAAGGAAATACCGAGCTTCTGAACCAGGTAAATTATGCAATCGATCAGATGAACGCCGCCGAGGGCAACTGGAAAACGACCCTCTATAGCAAAAATTACGAAAGCGCTGATGCCAAAAATCTGGAGTATACGGAAGAAGAAAAGCGCATCATCGCCCAATATTCCAAGGACAATCCCCTTCACATCCTGTGCGACCCGACCCGGTATCCCTATTCTTATACAGAAGATGGCAAGGTAAAGGGCATTCTCCCGGACTATTTCCGGAAGATAGCGGACTATGCCGGGCTTTCCTATGAATTTCTTGTCCCCGCAACCAGAGATGAATATATCGCGTATCAAAGCGATAAGACCGCGGTAGACATCAGCATTGATGCACGATTGGATACGGACAATTACGCAGAAACCAAAGGATGGGGATTGACCGCACCCTATATCACGATGCGCATGGCAAGGGTGACGCGGAGAGATTTTGACGGGAACATCCATGTCGTCACCACGGTCAATCAGACCGTGGCCAAGTCGATCGAAGATGCATTGGCACCCGGTGCGGAAAAACTGATGTGCAGTACCCGTCAGGAGATGATGGAGGCTGTCCGTGACGGCAAGGCGGATGCAGCGTTTGTCTACTATTATATGGCGCAGGCGTTTATCAACGGCGACACGACAGGCACCATGACCTACACGCCGCTGGAACAGCCCACCTTCAGCTACCGCATGGTGGTTTCCTCCCTGGAAAATCACGCGCTGGCAGGTATCCTGACAAAGGCAATGTACGCGATGCCGGAGAATCTTGTCGAGGATCTTGCGGCGCAGTACACCGCATATAAAGCGACCAATCTGACCTTTGCAGATATGCTCCGCCTGCATCCGGTTGCGGCTGTCCTTATCGTCGTATTTATCGCGTTGATGGCGGTCGCGCTGATCATTATTATGAGCCGTTTGCAGACGCGCAGAGAATTACAGCTTGCCGCCCAGCAGAAAGCAGAAGAAATGACCACCCTTGCAGAGCAGGCGCAGGCCGCCAGCAAAGCAAAAAGTGTCTTCCTTTCCAATATGTCCCACGATATCCGTACCCCGATGAATGCCATCATCGGCTTTACGAATATCGCGTTGCATCAGGATTCTGTACCCGAAATCCACAACTGCCTGAAAAAAATCGAGGACAGCTCGGATCATCTGCTGTCCCTGTTGAATGATATACTGGATCTGAGCCGCATCGAAAGCGGAAAGGTGGTATTCTCCCCGGTTCCGGCAGATATCACCGCCGTTACGGATAGTGCAATTGAGATCATAAACGGTACCCTTCTGAACCGGAGCCTGAACTTTGAGGTACACCGTGAACCGATGGAAAATCCCTATGTCATGACGGAGCCTGTCCGCATCCGGGAGATTCTGGTCAACATCCTGAACAACGCCGTAAAATTCACCAATGACGGCGGTACGATCCGTCTGGATGTGAGCAACCGTCCGGGAGCCGATGCACAGCACAGGGTGGTTTGCTATCGAGTTCAGGATACCGGTGTCGGTATGAGCGAGGAATTCCAGACAAAGCTCTTTGACGAATTCGAACAGGAGAAAAACGACGCAAGAACGCAGTATAAAGGCACAGGTCTGGGTATGCCCATCGCAAAGAGATATGTAGAATTGATGGGCGGAACCATTGCGGTGGAAAGCAAAAAGGGAGTCGGCACGACCTTTACCGTGGAAATCCCCATGGAGCTGACAAGCTCTGAAAAGGTCGAAAAAACAAAGAAGCCGGCAAAGCGCAAAAGCCTGAAAGGGATCAAGGTGCTTCTGGCAGAGGATAACGATTTGAACGCCGAGCTTGCCGCGATACTGTTAGAGGATTCGGAGATGATCGTAACCCGTGCGGCGGACGGGCAGGAGGTTGTCGACCTGTTTGCAAATCACCCGGCGGGTACCTATGATATTATCCTGATGGACATTATGATGCCGAAAATGGACGGACTGCAGGCAGCAAAAGCCATCCGCGCCATGCAGGCGGAACGCCCGGATGCAGAAGAAATCCCCATCATTGCACTGTCGGCCAACGCTTTTGCGGAGGATGTGCAGACCTCTCTGGATGCGGGCATGAACGGTCATGTTTCCAAGCCTCTTAATGTGGCAGAGGTAGCCAAAGTCATTGCGAGAAATCTGAATAAGTCATGACAGCTTTTTGCAAATCAAGACAGGTGGTTTCTGGTAAAGATAAAAATTCAATAACCGGCGAAGCAAAGGCACGGCTGTCAACATTTTGACAATTGTATAATTTTTGAATGTGTTTATAAAAACATGGAGTGGATATTGGAATCTTGTCGTTATCATGATAAAAGATTTAAATTATCCTGTCTGACATTGCCCGCGCACTTTGCAGAACGCGGCGCACCAAACAGGAACCCCGCAAAGAAATTACAGCAGTATTTTTATAGGTCGTGATGGTATTGTTAAAAAGCCCGGGCAGCCTGCCGGATAAGGGCAGGCTGTCTTCAGGCCGTGAGGAGAACGATTGGATGAAAAAGAAACGACTGTACAAAGTTTTTGCCCTGCTTGCAGCCATGGTGCTGAGCTTGTCCCTGCTGACCGGATGCGCCGGAAAAAGCACCGAGGCAGTGCAGGCGCAGGAGGACGCCGAAACCATTCAGGTATATCTGTGGACCAACAACCTGTACGAAAAGTACGCCCCCTACGTGCAGTCGCAGCTGCCGGATGTAAACATTGAGTTTATCGTAGGCAACAACGACTTGGACTTTTATAAGTTTTTGCAGCAAAACGGCGGTCTGCCGGACATTATTACCTGCTGCCGTTTCTCCCTGCACGATGCTGCCCCCTTAAAGGACAGCCTGATGAACCTTGCTACCACCAACGAGGCAGGTGCCATCTACAATACCTACCTCAACAGCTTCAAAAATGAGGACGGCAGCGTAAACTGGCTGCCCGTATGCGCCGATGCCCACGGTCTTGTGGTCAACCGCGACCTTTTTGTGCAGTACGGCATCCCGCTGCCCACCGATTACGCCAGCTTTGTCGCTGCCTGTAAGGCCTTTGAGGAAGTGGGAATCCGCGGCTATACCGCCGATTATCTGTACGACTACACCTGCATGGAAACGCTGCAGGGGCTTTCTGCTGGCGAGCTTACGACCATAGCAGGGCGCAAATGGCGCACCGCCTACAGCGACCCCGCCAACAACACCCGCGTCGGGCTGGACGATACCGTGTGGCCGGGCGGCTTCGAGCGTATGGAGCAGTTCATCCAGGACACAGGTCTTACGGCGGCGGATCTGGAGCTGAATTACGATGACGTGGTCGAGATGTTCGGCAACGGGCAGCTTGCCATGTACTTCGGCTCCTCCGCCGGTGTAGGGATGTTCCAAGAGCAGGGTATTGACGCAACCTTTTTGCCAATCTTCAGCCAGAACGGGGAAAAGTGGCTGATGACCACGCCCTACTTCCAAGTGGCATTGAACCGCGATTTGGAGCAGGACGCCGCGCGGCGCGAAAAGGCGATGCAGGTTCTGCACGTCATGCTGTCGGAGGATGCGCAGGAACAGATCCTTGCGGAAGGGCAGGACCTGCTCAGCTACAGCCAGAGCGTAAGCTACCACCTGACCGACACCATGAAGGACGTGCGCTCGGTGGTGGAAGAAAACCATATGTATATCCGCATCGCCTCCAACGATTTCTTTGCCATCTCGCAGGATGTGGTCTCCAAGATGATCGCGGGCGAATATGACGCCGAGCAAGCCTATCGAGCGTTTAATGCCCAGCTTCTGGCAGGGGAAAAGCCCGACACCAGCGACATTGTGCTGACCAGCGAAACCGCCTATTCCAATGTATTCCACAAAAACGGCGGCAATGCGTCCTTCTCGGTTATGGCAAACACGCTGCGCGGGCTGTACGGCACCGATGTGCTGGTGGCACCCGCCAGCAGCTTTACCGGCAGCGTGCTGCAGGCCGACTATACCAAGGCAACGGTGCGCGCCATGATCATGCCCAACGGGCTTATGTCGTACCAGCGCGCTATGACGGGCGCCGAGCTGAAGGACACCCTGCGCGCCTTTGTGGAGGGCTGCGAGGGCGGCTTTACCCCGTTCAACCGCGGTTCCCTGCCGGTGGTCAGCGGCATTGCCCTGCAGGTACAGGAGAACGACGGCAGCTATACGCTGACCGGCGTTACCCGCAGCGGGCAGCCCCTGCGGGACGATGATACCGTTACCGTGACCTGCCTGGCGACAGAAAAGCAGATGGCACCGCTGCTGCAGGACGAAACCGGCGCGTTTGAGCGCGGGGAAGCCACGGTCAAAAACACTTGGAGCGATGCGGTTTGCAGCGGCAGCGTGATGCTTGCCGCGCCGGAAAGCTATATTACGTTAGGGGGGGGGTAAAACGCTATGGAAGATGATAAGCGAAAACTGAAAACAAAGCGCCGTTTTCCGCGCAAAGGGCTGACCGCCGCTGCTGTTCTGCTGATAATCGCGTTTTTTGTCTGCCTTAGCGTGCAGTACCTTTCGTTTGTATCCAAAACCGTCTACGAAGAAAGCACCGCGCATCTGGATGAAATTCTGCATAAATCCAACAGTATGCTGAGCATGATCGCCAACAAAAACATCTCCTATCTGCATTTGTGGAACGGCTTTCTGGACAGCAACCCCGACGATGACGGAACGCAGGCGTATCTGGAATCCGCAAAAAAGGAGCTGGGGTTTGCCGAAATCTACTTTCTTTCTTACGACGGTAACTACATAACACCCGGCGGCGAAACGGGTTATCTTGGTTTGCAGAGCAACCTCGACGAGAAGCTTGCCGACCAGAACGACATTGTGATGAACGCGGTTTTGCCGGGGCAGGACCCGATGCTGGTGTTTATCTGCCCCGAAACCAAGGGTGTTTACCGCGGCTTTGCCTACGATGCCATTGCCATCAGCCGCTACAACAGCGTTGTGATGAAAGCCGTGGACGATTCGGCGTTTGGCGGAACTGCCAGCAGCTATGTTATCTACCCGGATGGGCAGGTTGTGATTGAAAATATCGCAGAGGGAGAGGAATCCATCTATAACCTTGTTGCGGTACTGCGCGATTATTCCGACCTTACCGAGGCGCAGATGCAAGACCTTGCCAATGACTTTGCAAAAGGTGTCAGCGGAAACCGTGAGGTAACGCTGGGCGGCACAAGATACTATCTGGTGTACGAAAGCACCGGCATCCAGAACTGGATCTTGGTAGGGCTTGTCCCCGTGGATGTCGTCAATGCCGGTATGAATCAGCTTTGGCTGCGCACGGTGCAGATTGTAACCGGCATTGTTTTGACGATTGCCGTGCTGATCATTCTGCTGGTTACGCGCTGGGGTCACGTCAAGCTGCGCCGCAAGGATTACGAGATTCTGTGCCGGGACGAGCTGTTCCAAAAGCTGTCCCAGAACGTGGACGACGTTTTCCTGATGCTGGATGCAAAAACCTACAAGGCAGATTATATCAGCCCAAATATGGAACGGCTGCTGGGTTTGACGCGGGAGAGTGTGCGCGAAAATATCAATACCTTGGCGCTGCTGCACCCGAAGGATTCCCCCGACCGCACCAAGAACTTTCTGGAAGGGCTTACCTGCGGCAAGCAGCGCGAATGGGATATGGAATATATCCATCAGCAAACAGGGGAGCGGCGCTGGTTCCATGTGGTTGCCATGGGCAGTGAGGTCGAGGGACAAACCAAGTACATTTTGGTTTTGTCTGACCGCACCGCCGACAGGCAGGTGAATCAGGCCCTCTCGGATGCCGTTGCCGCCGCCGAAAACGCCAACCGCGCCAAGAGCACCTTCCTTTCCAATATGTCCCACGATATCGGCACCCCCATGAACGCCATCATCGGCTTTACC
>ERZ791741.2138-NODE-2138-length-14584-cov-8.913965_pt1 | contig 14584 bp, 5 predicted proteins | sample MGYA00510040_ERZ791741 | MGnify/ENA primary metagenome ERZ791741 (study PRJEB30046, sample SAMN00791960) | human gut metagenome | study: EMG produced TPA metagenomics assembly of the A metagenome-wide association study of gut microbiota in type 2... | reverse complement strand
GTATGAAGAGCTGGGTAAGATTATCGGGGAAGCTGTCGAGGATGATCTGGTGGATGAAATTTTTTCAAAGTTTTGTATGGGAAAGTAGCAGGTAAAAAAATGGGTAAGAAAAATATTCCTTATATTGAAGAAACATACGATGTAGTTGTTGTAGGTGCAGGACATGCAGGCTGTGAGGCAGCACTGGCATGTGCCAGACTCGGATTGGAAACAATGATGTTTACGGTGAGCGTGGACAGTATTGCACTAATGCCATGTAATCCGAATATTGGTGGAAGTTCCAAGGGACATCTGGTTCGGGAAATTGATGCACTTGGTGGAGAGATGGGCAAAAATATTGATAAAACATTTATCCAGTCGAAAATGCTGAATAAATCGAAAGGACCGGCTGTACATTCTCTCCGCGCACAGGCTGATAAAGCGGAATACACAAAAGAAATGCGAAAAACCCTGCAAAATACGGATCATTTATCCATAAGACAGGCGGAAGTCGCAGAGATATTAACAAATAAAGACAAGTTTTTCCCGGAAGATGAATATCATGAGGGAGAAGAACAGAAAATTACCGGAGTGCGTACAGTTTCCGGATGATGTACATGATGCAGAACCTGGACGAGACGAATTTCAGCGACACCATGCGGGACAAGCTGACCGCCATGGGGCTGAAGGTGGAGTAAACGAAAGGAGACAGTGAGAAGATGGCAAGAGGAGAATGGTGGGAGTACCTGATCCCGGGCCACAATGTGGGGCTGATGGTAGGGGATGTGTATGACGGCATTACCGGCAACAGCGAAAAGAATGCGGGCACCGGCGTGTTTGGAACCAGAAAGAACGGTTCCAACAGCTACCAGTACGCCCAGAGCAATGACCGGGTGACCACGGCAAAGAACAATTTGGATTACATCAAAGGACAGAAGCCCGGGGAGTATCAGAGCGAGTACGGCAGCCAGATCAGCGGCACGCAGAGCCAGCTGGACAAGATGAACCGGGACGGCTTTTCTTACGACTACACCAAGGACGCAGCTTACCAGCAGTACAAGAACCAGTACACCCGGGGTGCGGAGCTGGCCAGCGAGAACGCTGCCGCCAACGCTTCGGCCCGCAGCGGCGGCTACGGCAACAGCTGGGGCACTTCCAGCGGGCAGACGGCCTACCAGAGCACCATGAACGGGCTTTCGGACGTGGCAGACAGCTTATACAACCAGGCTTACAACGAATATGCCACCAAAAAGAGTGACCTGGGCAACCGGCTGAGCTCTTTGCAGCAGCAGGAAAAGCTGGCGCAGGATGCTTACAACACCCGCCTGAACAATTACTATGGCCAGCTGAACAGTGCTCAGACCGAGTATGCCAACGCGGTGGGGGCCAACCAGAAGAAGGATGCGAACAACACCAACTTCTGGGGGAACGTATTGCGGATCGGTGCACAGCTCGCCGGGCCGCTTATCGTGAAGATGATGACGGGTGGCTTGCTCTGAAGACCGGTGTGGGGCCCTGCGACAGAGGACAGAAAGAAGGGAACTTTATGTTATTTGATACCTTACGGAGAAAGAACCAGGCGGAACAGGAAGAGCGGGAATGGAACGCCAACCGCCCGGCGGACTATGTGAGCCGGAACAAGGACGCAATGGACAGCCTGACCGGGCAGATCGGCAGCGGGTTCGACTGGGACACCGGCAGCAAAGCCTACCAGCAGTACCGCGCCCAGGCCCAGGCCAATGCTGCCGCCAGCGCGGAGAACGCCCAGGCCAACGCGGCGATGCTGGCGGGTGGGTATGGCAGCAGCTACGCCGACAGCGTGGCAAAGCAGGGCCAGCAGCAGGCGCTGAGCGGCATTGACAATGCGGTACCCGGCCTGAGAGGCCAGGCACTGAGCGAATACCAGAAACAGCAGAACGACCTGCTGAGTGCCCTTTCCGGCATGGCCAACACCGAGGCGCTGGATCGCAGTGCCTACGGCAGCAATTTTGCCAACTACACGGCGTGGCAGAATTTCCTTGCCAACCAGAGCGAACAGGCCCGGAACGAGAACGACAACTACTGGAACAACCTCTGGAACACGGTAAAGAACATCGGCTCGGCGGCTCTGACGGCCTACGATGGGTACAAGGGGTACACGCAGCAGCAGTGGGAGAACGACTTTGCCCGGGAACAGTGGGAGTACAACAAGAACCGCACCGACCAGAGCGATGCCCTGAACGCCTATCAGCAGGCGTTCAACCTGTACACCCAGGGAGCCGGGGATGCTTCTGCCGATGTGCTGAACCGGTACGGCCTGAACAAGGATGCCTTTGCCAACTACACCGGCGCACCGGTGACCCGGGACGATCAGGCAAGCGTGCTGACCACGGCGGCTTCCCTTGTGGCAAACGGCAACAGCGAGGCGGCGGCCAACCTGCTGAAGATGTACGGGCTGGACAGCAATGCAGCCGGTTCTTACGGCACCATTGCAAAACGTCAGCTGGCGACCCAGCTGGCAAAGGCGGCAGCTACGAAGAGCAGCAGAAGTTCGAGAAGTTCCGGCGGCTCCAGCAAGAGCGGAAGCGGGTGGACAAACAGCCAACTGCTGACGGCGCTGGGTAAGTATCAGAGCCTGAAGGATGATGACCCGACCAAGAGCGTCTATGCGAACATTCTGGCCAGCGCCGGAATGCTGCCGGACGGTGACACGGGCACAACAGCAGCGACCGGAACTGGCAGCGGGCTGATCGCCCCGCTGGCGAATCCGAACAAGTGGGCCCTGCCCGGGGGAACCACGGGAGGGAGCACGGGTAAGAGTACCGGAATGCCGTACAGCAATGCCCTGAGCTATGCAAAGGGGTGGAGTGCAGAAGGGGTGGATTCGGATACGATCTATGCCAGGCTGGTCAACATGGGCATAAATGATGACGTGGCGGCCAAGGTCTGGAATGCGATGGGATGGTAAGGAGAACAAAAATGGCATGGACAGCAGAACAGATGGCCCAAAAGCGGGCCAAACTTCAGAAAAAAACCAATGCCGCTGCTGGTGGGGCAGAACCCCTCAGTCAGCGCAAGAGCGCTGACAGCCGCAACCCGTTAGCCCTTGGCAGTACGGGAAACTCTGTGTCGGACAATAGCAATCCATGGACGGCGGAAAAAATGGCCGAAAAACGTGCGGCACTGCAAACCCAGAAACAGCAGACGGGCACCGACCTGTACTCCACGGCGCTGGAGGATTACCGGACAAGGAACAACCTGGGCTTTGCGGATGCCATGGACAACCGGAGCGACGAGCTGAACCGGCAGAAGGTGACAGTGAGCCCGGCGGGGAAGGGAACGTGGTACGGACAGCAGGCCCAGAAGCTGAAGAACAGCTATGCGGAGTACAGCCAGCCGGATGCCTTTGACCAGGCCAACCAGTGGTTTGACCAGCCTCGGAATCAGGAGCTTGTGAACAAGCTGCTGGAAAAGAAGAGCAATTATACCAGCTATGCCGAGACCGGCACCAGCAGAAACGGGGCCAGCGCCGGGGATGGTAGCATCGACCCCTTCCGCACCACGGGAATCAAGGGGAAGGTGGGCAACACCTACAGCACGGCGGACCTGAAAAAGCTGGGGTACACGGACACGGAGATCCGGCAGGCCAGGGAGTATCTGGACACCATGGAAGAAATCCAGGAGTGGAAGCAGCTGGCCCGGCGGACGGCAAACACCGTGGGCGGCGTTGCGGACACCGTGGCCGCTGCCCCGCTGATGGGTGCGGAGTACCTGGTGCAGGCCGGAAAGAACATCCGGCAGAGCAGCGAGAACCGGAAAGCACTGGAAGCAGAGCTTGCCCGGAACCCCCGCGAGAAGAACCTGTATGACCAGCTGATGGAAACTGACATGGACTACCAGCCCAAGTACAGCACCGGCGACCTGTTGCAGCAGGGATTTACCCGGCAGGAGATCGAGGACATGCGCAGCCGCATTGCCGGAACGGAAGCAAAGGGTGGCATCGACACGGAGAAGAGCGTGGGCTACCAGCTGTACAACCGGGGCCAGCAGCTGACGGGCGCGGCCCAGAGCGGCCTGACCGATGTGCAGCGGACCGTGCAGGGCGTGGCGACCAGCGCGGCAGAGAACCTTGCCGTGGCTGCCATCAACCCGGCGGCGGTGCTGCCGGTGCTGAGTGCCCAGGGCGCTGCGGATGCCATGGGCAAGAGCGCGGCCAAGGACGAAAGCGCAGGCAAGGCGCTGGTGGGCGGCGTGGCCAAGTTTGGCGCAGGATGGGCCATCAACAGCGTGGGTGCGGCTGATCTGGCAAGAACCATGGGCGCGGACTACGCCAGAAATTCCGTGGCGGGAGCTGTGGCAGACAAGATCCGGGCGCTGGCTGGGGATTCGGCCTTTGCGGCGGCACATCCGGCAGTTGCCAACGCCATTTCCGGCGGCATTGACAACGCCGTGCAGGCCTTTGTGGAGACCTACGCCGACAAGGCCATTGATGCGGCCCTGGGAGACAGCGAAGCTGCCCAGACCATGTTTACCACGGACACGCTGGTTCAGGCGCTGGAAGCGGGGCTGACCGGCGGCGCGTCCGGTGCACTGGGCGGCGCTGTGGGCACAGGGCTTTCCAGGATGAACGCGGGAGATTCCAGCCTGCGGGGCAACGTGGAGCGGTATGCCGCTCAGGACGAATACGAGCAGGCGCTGAAGGAACACCAGCGCCGGGAGGAGCTGGCACGGGAACCGGAACCCCTCAGTCAGCGCGTGGGCGCTGACAGCCCCCCTAATAGTGGGGCCCTTGGCATGTCGGTGGAGTCTGATGGGACTGAAAAAGGCTCTGCTGACCTGAAAGCGGCGGGCCCTGCGGCTGAGGGCAACAGTGCGGAAACTGCTGCCATATCGGACAACTTGGCTGTGCAGACGTTTGCAGAAGCGGCGGCCGGTGACAGCCTGACAGGCAAGACCATCAGGCTGTTCAACCCGGAGGCCGGAAACGAGGCAAACCGCGCGGCTTTTGAGGAAGCCTATGGGGTGAAGTTGCCGAGCACGGCTGCGGCTACCTGGCGGATGCTGCGGGAAGTGGCGGCACAGCGCAGCCAGCAGAATGCTGTTGAGAACGCTGGGGAAAGTGTGGAAAGCTCCACGGAAACAGCAGCGGACGGTGCAGAACCCCTTAGTCAGCGCATAAGCGCTGACAGTCCCCCTAGTATGGGGGCCATTGGCAGGACGGGAAACGTTGAGCTGACAGCGCAGAATGGAGCTGACCGGCAGGCTGTGATGCAGTCGGTCCCTGTGGAAGAAAGCACCCTTGACGGGATGGACAGCAGCAACAGCCCGATGCGGGAGACCTACGGCATGGAAGCACCGAAGACGGAGGGCCAGAAGCAGGCCCGGACGGAGCAGGTGCTGCGGAGCTGGAAGGTGGGCGAAAAGGCGGCGCAGGAGATCAGCCTGAAACAGCCGGAAGGCGTGGACAGTGACCGCTATGCGGCGGCAGCATCCACTCTGTACCGGTTGGGCCAGATGGAGGACGTGAAGACCTTTGACCAGGCGCTGGAGCTGGCGGGCACCGGCAGCGGCATGGCGGCCAACGTGAACTATGTGCTGGGCAACCTCAAGGGCCGGAACGCGCTGAAGATCGCCTACACCTACGGCAGGGATGCGGCAGAGACCCGGTGGGCCAAGAGCCAGCTGGGCGGAAATCTGACGGAACAGAGCCTGACGGGCAGGGGTGAGACCATTTACAAGGGGACCTTGCGCAATGCGAACGACGCTGGAAGCCAGGTGATCGAGCTGAACGCGGCAGCAACCGGCACCACGGCGGTTCTGAAAAACGTGCTGCAGAACGGTGCGGGACAGGCAGACAGCCGGGTGCGGGCCTATGTGGACACGGAGACGGCCCGGATCTTCTTTGGGGACAGTGCACAGGATACGTTCGGCACGGTGCTGCACGAGGACTACCACTGGTACAACGCACTGGACAGCGAGGGAGCAAAGACTTTGCAGGACCATGCCCTGCTGTATCTGGCCAGGAGCAGCGGCTTTGAGACCGTGGACGAGATGATCCGGGAGAAGATGACCGACTATGCCCAGCAGAACCTGACCTATGAGGAAGCTGCCGAGGAGCTGGTGGGCGATGCCTGGCGAGGCATCTTCTCCAATGAATCCGATTTCAAGCGCTGGGTGGAGTTCCAGCGCGGGCAGGCCGAGAAGAACAGCGGCAGGGCCGGAACCATCCGCACCGTGATGAACCGGGTGAAGGAGATGCTGGGCGGCATTGTGAGCCGGGCAAAGGAAGTGCTGACCCTTGCCCCCGACAACCGGGCGGCCCTGAAGGCCCAGCGCCTGGCCGAGAACGAGCGCAGAATTTTACAGGACGAATACTTTGCCCACGCTGAAAAAGCGATGGACAACCTGCGCAGTGCAAAAGAAAATGCCGCTGCCCTCAAGACAGAGAGCGCGGCGGAAGGACGCAGTATGCGGTTCCAGCTGCAGGAGGGGGAGGAAACCCTTGAAAAACAGCTGAACCGTAATCTTGGCCGGTTGGAACAGATGACACCGGCGGCTGAAATCACTGGAAAAGAAATTGAGTACGGTGCTACCAGCAAAGAAAATGCTGAAAATATCGTCCGATTCTTTGAATCCATTGGCGGAAAAGTAGAGCGTGATGGATTTGGTGTGGTGGAACTGACCCGCAAGGGAGCCAAGGCAACCGTGCAGCATGGAAACGGCCCGGTGAAGCAGATCGCTGCAGCGGCCATTCCCAACGTAATCCGGTACGGTGAACAAATTGGTTTCGTGGAAAACTGGAAAGGACGGGGGTACAACACTCATACCTTTGTGGCTCCGGTTGTGGTGGACGGTATCAAAATCTATGAGGCTGTTATTGTAAATGAGTATACTGTTCCGAATGCGGCGAGCAAATTCTATGTCCATGAGGTATGTGGTTCTGATGGTAGCCTGCTGACCATTGAGAATGGGAAAATAACAAAAAAAGAAAGCAGCCTTACCACGGTACTCAAAACCGAGCAGGGCGATGAAGCCCCTAAGCTGCTTTCTAAAAACAGTATAGCACAAGAAAATGCCGAAAGCAAGGGAAACAGCGAACCTGTGAAGAAATCGGTGCGGTTCCAGCTGAGTGCTCCGGTGGAGGTGGACAAGAACAAAGACCTTGTGGCCGTGCACAACCTGACCGCCGAAAACCTGCAGGAAGCGCTGGAGCTGGGCGGGATGCCCTCGCCGTCTATTGCGGTTGTGAAAGCCCAGGAAGGTCACACCAAGTATGGCCCCATCTCGCTGGTGTTCAACTCCGATACCATTGACCCCATGGTGAACCGGGCAAACCGTATCTATGGTTCGGATGCCTGGACACCCACCCGGCCCAATGTGGAGTTTGAAGTGAATTACGATGCGATGCGGGACTTTGAAAGCAAGGTGGATTCGGCAAGCAAAGATGCGTTTGAAGGAAAATTTGCGAACAGCGCTGCGTTACAGCGCCTTGGAATTGAAGAGACGAGCAGCTCCGACCGGGCAGAGCTTGCCCAGCGCCTGGAGGAAAACACGGCAGTGCAGCTGGCCTATCTGGAAGCGAAAGGTAAGACTGTGGAGCCGGCGTATAAGACAGAACGGGACCAGTTCGACAGCCTGGGCAATGATACCCTGGAAAAGGTGATCGAACACATTGGCGCGGATGAAATCAAAGCTGCATTCGAGGGTGGTGACTTTGACCAGCTGGATCAGCTGGCAGATAAAGCGGCGGACGCACTGGAAGAAAAGTATACTCACGGACAGCTGGAGGGCCAGAACCGGCGTTGGCAAATGCGCATTGACAAGATGAGGAATGACAACCGTGGACGACTGTATGGGATGCTGGAGCACGCCTACAAAATGCTGACCGATACCAATGCCGGAAAGCAGGCGATGGATGTGGAAGCGACCAGGGAGGCTATCCGGCAGGAAGCTCCGGCAGAAGATGTGAAGAACTGGGTGTATGACCAGTTGGGAAATGTTCTAGGACAGAAGGGAATCCGAAACGGAAAAGACCGTTTTACTCCGGCAGGGATAAAGCGCAGTTTTGCCCAGCTGCACAACAGCTACACGCTGGAAAACCTTGTGGCTGCTATGAATGCTCAGAATGCACGAGGGCAGGATACATGGGGCCTTTCGGCCAGCACCCTGATGAGCACGGCCACGGCGGAGTACCAGAACCTGGACGAAGTGCGGGCGGACAAAGGCCGCTTGCAGCAGATGCCGGAAGAAGAGTACAAGGCGCTGCTGGAAAAGGCAGATGACCAGATCAGCGATATCCTTGACAAGCTGCGGAGAGAGACTACGCCCCATGCAGACAACAGCTTTGAAGAGCGGGAAATCCTGGGCGGCATCCTGATGCAGGCCGCACAGGGAAAACAGACGGCGGCAGCCATTGGAAAGGCCTTTGCAAAAGAGGGGTATACCATTGGCAAGGACACGGCCCAGATGATCCTGAACCTGTACAAGAACGTGGCTGCTATTCCCACCGGGTACTTTGAAGCGAAGCCCCAGCGGGCCGTGGGCTTTGATGAGGTGCGGGCGGCGATTCTGCCCGACAACACCAGCAGCACCCTGATCGACAGCCTGAAAGAGACCGGCATTGACGTGAAGCTCTACAAAGCCGGGGACGATGCCCAGCGCACGGCCCTGCTGAACAAGGTGCCGAACGTCCGTTTCCAGCTGGCCGAACAGGCGGAACGGGACGCGCGGAAGAACACCCAGCGGCAGGCAAGCCGGGCCATTGCGGACAACAGCGCGGCGATGGAGACGCTGGCCCAGATGATGGGTGTGACCCACGGTGTGCGGATCAGCCAGGATTCCATTGACGGGCTGGCGGTGCGGTGGACAAAGGCCAACGGCAGCAGGGCCGACCGGACGAAGATTGCCGGAGAGACCCGGGCGCTGGTGGAGTACATGACGGCGGACGGGGCCAGCATGAGCAAGGCCAGCGCGCTGTCTGAGACCATTGCGGATGAGATTCTGAGTGGGGCCACCTACCGGAATACCGAGCTGTGGGACGAGTACCCGGAATACCACGACCTGAGCTACACGGTGAACAAGGACGGCCCGGCCAAGGCGGAGCTGGTGAAGCGGTACGGGACGTGGAGCGAAGCGGTGGCGGAGGCCCGGAAGCACGGCGTGAAGCTGCGGCAGGCAGAAGGCGTGCGGGACGGCAACCCGGCGGAAGTGTATGAATCCATCGTCAACGACACCCGGGCCATGGGCGGCACCAAGGAAGGGGCAGCGGCCTTGTTCCGGGGCGCGGCCCAGGAGGCAGGCGTGGACGGCGCGGCCAGCATGGAGAGCACCGAGTGGCTGGATGTGCTGATGAACGTGCACGATGCCATCAAGCCCAGGATGATGAGCCGCTTTGCAGATGCTGCCGAGTACGAGGATGCCAAAGTGGAGCTGGCCGACCGGATGCTGGGTGATATCCTGAACGTGCCGGAGATGACCGATGCACAGGCCATCTTTGATGGGTTCCAGCGCTGGCAGCGCCAGGCTGTGGCTGCTGCCGTGGGCGAGGAGAACGCGGAGCAGGCGCTGAAGGATCTGCGGAAGGTGCAGAAGGAGCAGAACCGGGAGTTCAACCGGAGGATGTATGAGAACAGCCGGAACGGAAGCCGAGATGAAGCACTGCGGCAGTGGACAGAGCAGCAGAAGCGGAATGAAAAAGCAGAAAAGCTGCTGGATCAGAATCTGGATACGCTGGGGCTGGACATCACCAACTACGGCGACATGGCCGAAAAGCTGGACGTGCTGAAGGAAGCCTACGAACGGGAGTGGAAGGCCGAAAAGAAGCGACTGAAGGAAGAACGCCAGCAGATGCTGGACGAGATCCGGCTGGAAAACAAACAGTTGAAGCGGGAGAACTGGAACCTTTCGCACCAGGTGGCAGGAGAACAGCGCCGGGCTGACAGAGCTGAGTGGCAGCTGATCCATCAGGAAAACGAACTGCTGGAATGGGAGCAGGAAAACCAGCGCAAAGCTCAGGAGTGGCAGGAAAAGCAGGCGGAGCGAAACGCAATCGCCATCACTGCAGCCCAGCAGCAGCGGGACGAGGACATTGCCATTGCAAAGAAGCTGGCTGAGAAGCGGGTACAGAAAGCTCGGGACGGCCGGCAGAAGGACGAGCTGCGGCGGGGCATCCGGGCCAATGCTGCCCAGCTGAACCAGATGATCCTGCGGCCCAGCAAGGACCGGTATGTGCAGCCCCACCTGATCCAGCAGGCGGCAGAGGTGGCAAAGCTGGCGGATATGACCCTGCTGAACGACCACGCCGTGGCCAGGCTGACGGCCCTGCGCACCAGCATCATGCAGTCGATGGGAGCCGAGAACAGCTCCAACGGCATCAGCGAGGACTGGAAGCTGAGCAAGGTGCCGGAGCTCATCGACGCGCTGCAGGCTGACCTGAATGCCAGCAAGCAGGCCCAGCTTGACCGGCTGAACCAGCAGCTGACAGAGGCCGAGGCACTGCCGGACAGCGAAAAGGCCGAGATGCTGCGTGACCGGCTGAGAAAGCGGATCCGGGAGACCGAGAACCGCACCTATCTGCCCATGACGGTGGACCAGATGCGGATGCTGAAAGCCATTACCACCAGCACACTGCATGTAATCCGGACGGCAAACAAGACCCTGAGCTTGCAGAAAGCCGAAGCGGTGGACAAGATCGCCAACGAGGCGGCTGCAGAGGTGCGCCAGAGCAAGGGCAACGATGGAAAGCTGCGGAGCGCCCTGACCAGGTACAACCTGGACATGCTGGGGGCTGGCCGTGTGTTCCGGATGCTGGGCGGCTACGCAAAGAACAGCCAGATGGAGAAGCTGGGCACCATGCTGAATGACGGCCAGCGGGAACAGACCCGGATCACTGTGGAGGGAACGAAGCTCTTTGACAATGTGACGGGCAAGGCGAACCTGAGACAGATGGAAAAATTCGCCGGTCCGGGCGCGGAGCTGGTGGACATTGGCCTGAAGGACAGCAAGGGTCGGGCTGCACCGTTGACCCACGCCCAGCTGTGCAGCCTGTACATGCACCTGCAGAACGCCGACAGCCGGGAGCACCTGCTGAACGGTGGCCTGACGATCCCGGATGCGGAGGAGTACAACAGGGGCGACATTGAGAAGGCTTACCAGAAAGGCCAGACCGTGAAGATCGGGATGCTGAAGGACAGCGCGGGAAACCCCATGGCCGACACCGTGATCCAGGCCGTGGAGAAGGCCATGACCGACTACGACCGGGCCTGGTGCGAGGACATGAAGAATTTCTTCGGCAGCTACACCACGAACCTGATCAACGAGACAAGCATGAAGCTGCTGGGTTACCAGCGGGCCACCGTGAAAAACTATTACCCCATTGCGGTGGACAAGACGGCGCTGGCGACCCAGATCGAGGGCGTGAAACTGGATGCCACCATTGAGGGCCGGGGCTTCCTGAAGAACCGTGTCAAGAGCCAGATGCCCATCCTGCTGGAGGAGTGCAGCAGCGTGGTGCAGCGGAGCCTGCGGGACACGGCAGCCTACGCCGGACTGGCGGCACCCATCCGGGATGTGCAGAAGGTGCTGAACAGTAGCATTGAGACCGAGGACGGCATCAAGATGCTGAAAAATGGTATCCTGAAAGAGCAGTGGGGCCAGAGCGCGACGAACTACATCGATGACCTGCTGACCGACCTGCAGACCACGCAAAGAAAGCGCTCGACCACAATGACCAAAGTGCTGGACAGGTTGCGCGGCAACTATGCGGGCGCGATCCTGACGCTGAACCCGGGCGTGGCCATTGCCCAGGCAGCATCTCTGCCAACGGCGGGCGCGGTACTGGGTGCGGATACCATGGCGGCGGTGGTGCCGTTTGTGAAGAACCTCTCCGGCAAGCAGCGGGCAGCGCTGGAACAGGAAATTGCCCAGCATGGGGATGTGCTGCTGCGATACCGACTGCGGGGAAGCCAGCGCGGTGAGCTTGCCAGCATTGGCGTGAGCCAGGGCGCGGCAGAAAAGGCCATGGACAAGCTGCCAAAGTGGGTGACCGGCTGGATCAACAGCATGGACGAGATCACGGTGGCGGCACTGTGGGAAGGCTCCAAGCGGTATGTGGAGCACCATACCAATGAGTTTGCAGAGGGTGCAGCCACGAAAGGAAGCGAAGCCTACTGGGAAGCCGTGAACAAGATGTATCAGCGGGTCATTGAGGAGACCCAGCCCAACTACACCACCATGCAGCGGGCGGGAATCCAGCGAAATCCGGATCAAATGACCAAGACCCTGACCATGTTCACGACCCAGCGTTTCCAGAACTACGGCATTATGGCCGATGCGGTGATGGACTACAACGCCCAGAAGGCACGGGACAAGGCTGCACACAGCAGCGAGACGGCAGAAGAAGTGAAGCGGGCCGGAAAGAACCTGAACCGGGCCATTGTGAGCCAGATCACCCAGACTGCTGTGTTTGCACTGATGAAGATCGGTGCGGACTTCCTGCTGCACCGGTGGGACAGAGAGCAGGACGAGAACGGAGATGTGACCGCAGCCAGCGTGAGTAAGCGATTCCTGAATCTGTACACGGAAAGCTTTGCGGGCAACTTCCTGTATGGCAGCGAGCTGTACAGCGCTGTGGGAAATGCAGTGAACGGTACGGATTACGATGTGGTGAGTGCAACCAACATCAGCGCTGTGAATGATCTTTTTGCAGCAGTAACGAAGTTTTCCAGCCTTGTCCGGCAGGACACCGGTGACATGACGGAGGAACAGCTGGAAGCGTATCACCAGAAACTGCGAAAGGCAGGCGTTAACCTGATGCAGTACGGGTTTGAAATTGCGGGTGTGCCTATGGGGAACGCCCGGAAAATGCTGGATGCCTTTGATGCCTATGTGGAAGATGCACGAGGCATTGCAAGCGGAAGCGGCTTTTCGTTCAGCTCGACCCCGACGAGCGCCACCGGGCAGTATGACCGGCTGTACAACGCCATTGCCGAGGGGGACACGGACAACGCCAGCGGTGCTATGGCGAAGCTGGAAGCCATGGGCAAGGACGAAAAGACCATTGCCAGCCAGCTGAAGAACCGGCTGAAGAAATACAGCCCGGAGGTGGAGCAGGCTGCACAGGCCCGGAACGAGGGAAAAGACAGCCAGCGCCAGGAGCTGACAAAGCAGCTTGTGCGGGAAATGTACGAGACCCTGGGCATCCGGGAGGGTGTGAAAGCTGACGCGGAAAAGCGGACATGGGTGATCGACCTTGTGACCGAAGCCATTGAAAGCAAGGCCGAGGAGCTGTACAAGGGCGGCACCGAGGGCAGCGTGTACGATGACCTGACTGAAGCGGTGGACACCGGCAGGACCAGCGACGTGCAGGATGAGATCCGGCGGCTGCGGACGGCGGGCAAGGAGGACGGCAGCATCAAGACGAAGATCACGGCGGCGGTGAAGGAAGAGTATCTGGCGGGCAACGACCACGACCGGGAGAAGCTGGAGAAGCTGCTGACGAGCCTGACCAAAGAGGACGGGACGGCTATGTATGAGGAAAAGAACTTTGCCCAGTGGGTGAAGGACGCGGCAAAGAAGGAGGAACAGGCAAAAAACAGCAAGGATGAGTGGGCAGGGGTGAGGTGAACCTCTCAGTCACGCTTTGCGTGACAGCTCCCCTAGTAGGGGAGCCAAGTTCACGTTGCTGCTCTTTTTGGGGGAGCCCTGCTTAGAAGAAAGGGAGACCGTTCACCCCGAACGGTCTCCCTTTTTTTTGTATGTCCGGGGTAGTTGTACCCGGCGGGGCGTGATAGGATAGGGGCAGGAAGGGAGTGAAACTGTGAGCCAACTGGATATCAAGATCAGAAAGCTGCAGGACAACGGTTCGACGTTCCGGGCAAACATTGAGACGCTGTATCTGGGCGGTGTGCGGAGCGCCAAGGTGGACCGGCTGCACTTTGAAGTGCCGGAGGAGTGGAAGGCGTGCACCATCTCGCTGCATGTGAAGCGGCTGAGCGGCACCCTGCCGGACCCGCAGATCCTGGACGAGAACAACAGCGCACTGGTAGACCGGCGGTGGACACTGGAAAAAGAGGGCACCTGGATGCTGCTGGCCATCAACGACAGCGGCTACATTGCCATGACCAAGCCCGGCAAGTACACCTGCTATGACACCATCGACACCGACACGACCACCGAGAACATTACGCCGAGCATCTATGAACAGTTCGTGGCCGAGGTGACGAAGTACGCCAAGCAGGCGCTGGAGAGCATGAACGCGGCCAAGACCAGCGAGACAAACGCAAAAACATCCGAAACCAACGCGAAAGCCAGCGCGGACAAGGCGAAGGCAAGTGCTGACAGCATGGATTCAAGTGTGGCCACCTGCACCACAAAGGCCAAGGAGGCCGAAGCGAGTGCGGTAAGAGCCAAGACCAGCGAGACCAACGCAAAAACGTCGGAGACCAATGCCAAGGCCAGTGAGAATGCGGCAAAGACGAGTGAGACAAACGCCAAAGCCAGCGCTGACGCAGCCAAGAGCAGCGAGACCAAGTCCGCCGCCAGCGAGAAGAACGCCAAGGACAGCGAGACCAACGCCCAGCGGGCCCTGCAGGACACGGAGACGGAGCACACCGCCGCCTTGCAGGAC
>ERZ791741.2137-NODE-2137-length-14584-cov-29.812444_pt1 | contig 14584 bp, 9 predicted proteins | sample MGYA00510040_ERZ791741 | MGnify/ENA primary metagenome ERZ791741 (study PRJEB30046, sample SAMN00791960) | human gut metagenome | study: EMG produced TPA metagenomics assembly of the A metagenome-wide association study of gut microbiota in type 2... | reverse complement strand
AAAATCGGCGACCGCTCGCTGTTCGACTTCTTCGATTTCGCCACAGGACAAATCATGCTTCCGCTCGGCGGTTTCCTCACTTGCCTCTTCGTAGGCTGGTATCTGCCGCACAAGATGGTGCGTGACGAGTTCACCAACTGGGGCACGCTGCGCGGCAAACTATTCCATACCTACCTGTTCTGCATCAAGTTCGTGTGCCCGGTGTGCATCCTCCTGATATTCCTCCACCAGTTCGGAATAATCTGAAAACACAGTATACACCACACCTTATAACCCCACTACCGTATAACCTCATAACCGAACACCGTACAACCTCATAACCCCACAACCGTAAAACCTTACAACCCCACAACCTTATAACCCCACTACCGTACAACCTCATAACCCAACAACCGTAAAACCGTACAACCCCATAACCTTATAACCGCATAACCGTCCCCTCGATGAAATCCTTTTTCTACCTGCAACGCAACGACCGGCGCGCCTTAACGGCCGTGCTGGCCGTCATTGCGGTTGTTGCCGGGATAATGACATACACCGGCGACGGCGGCAACATGCCGCCTGCAGTCGCGGCTGACACCACCGCCGCCAAAGCCGTGGGCAAGGACACACAGGGCGGCGGCAGCCAAAACGGCGGTTACTACGCCACGGAAGGGCACAAGGCGGAGTTGTTTGCGTTCGACCCGAACACAGCCGACAGCACCCAGCTGCTGCGCCTCGGCCTCGCCCCGTGGCAGGTAAGGAGCATCTACCGCTATCGGGCAAAGGGCGGAATTTACCGCGACAAGGCCGACTTTGCGCGCCTTTACGGCCTCACAGTGGGGCAATACCGGCGGCTGGAACCGTACATCCGCATCTCGCCCGACTACCGTCCGGCCAGCGAAGTGTACTCGAAGCCAAGCCATGACGCATACGCCCGCGACACCATAAAATATCCATTGAAGCTGAAGCCGGGGCAGACCGTCAGCCTGAACGCAGCCGACACCACCCTGCTCAAGCGCGTGCCGGGCATCGGCAGCGGCTTCGCCGGAGCGATAATCCGCCTCCGCGAGCGGCTGGGAGGCTTCTACGACACAGCCCAGCTGCTCGAGATTGCAAACTTTCCGCAGTCAGCCCTGCCTTACTTCACAGCCGACCCGTCAGCCTGCAAGAAGCTGAACGTAAACAAACTCACGCTAAACCAGCTGCGCCGCCATCCCTACATAGGCTTCTACCGCGCAAAAACCATCATCGACCACCGCCGCCTTCACGGCCCGATACGCAGCTTCGAAGACCTCCGGCTGTACCGCGACTTCCCCCAAGAAGCCATCGAGCGGCTAAGGGCATACGTGGAATTTTAAGGAGAAGAAGAGCCTGACAGCTATCGCAAAGCGCACAGGTACCCACCCCAACCCTCCCGAAGGGAGGGGGCGTGGCATGCTTTTGCCGGTTAGGGATATTGGTCTTATCGGCCTTATTTGTCCTATTCAATTGAATTGTGCCGATAAGGCGAATTGGGCTTATGAACCTTTGAACGAGAGAGAAACCGCCTGCCGCTAACTGCCTGATAATCAGCGGCCAGCCAAAAGGCCACCTTTTGCAGTCCAAAAGGTGGCCTTTTAGCTGGCAAAACACGGCCTTTTGCAAGCTAAAAGACGGCTAATTGCAAATTAACCGTTTTTTAATCACACCGTTACCATTAAATTAACCTCTTATTAACTACTGCAAAGCTATATTTGCCAAGACATGAACGATATACATATAAGTCAGAATTAACCTATCACCAAAACACATCATGAAAACAAAAGCATTAGCAGTTTTAGTCTTTTTACTGTCCGCCGTAAGCGCGGCATGGGCCGACGGCGGCCGTTACACAATGTCGCTTGACGGCGGAGGATGGTCATTGTGGTTAGACAAGGAAGCCTCGTGGCAGAACGACAAGCTGTATCTTCCCGACGAAGCAACCGACCTTTCAAAGCTGCCTGTCAACCCTCCGACGGGCGGATGGCAGCGGCTTGAGGGCAACAAGGACGCCGTACAGGTGAAAGTTCCGGGCACGGTTGAAGAGTATATGACCGTAAGCGACAACCCGAGACCCGAGCATTCAATCGGCGTAAGCTGGTGGTACCGCACTATAGAAGTGCCCTCCGAACAGGCCGGCCGCCGCTTCCTGCTCTTCTTCGAGTCGGTACGCCTGCGCGCGGAAGTCTACCTCGACGGCCAGCTTGTAGCCTACGACATCATCGGAGAGACACCCTTCAACGCCGACATAACCAAGTTCGTGAAGCCTGGACAGCGGCAGACACTGGCCGTCCGCATAACCAACCCCGGCGGAAACTTCCACTGGCAGGACTTCACCGCGCAGACATGGGGCAGCTATCTCATACCGCCGGGCCGCGGTTTCAGCGGCATAATAGGCCGCGTAAAGCTCATCGGGGTCGACGATGTACACATTTCAGACCTCTATATGCAGAACACGCCGGCCATGACAACGGCCAACGCCATAGTGACAATCGACAACACGTCGGGCAAGACGGCAAAGAAGGACATCGAGATAACCGTCAGGGAAAAGGCCGAGGGAGGCAAGACAATCTTCACCAAACGCCTGAAGAACGTCGAGATACCGGCTGGCGGCAAGGAAGTGACCGTGAAAATCGAAGCTCCCGACGCCAATTTGTGGGACCTCGGCTCGCCTAACCTCTACGTTTGCAACGCCGAAATGAAGAAAGGCAAGCGCACGCTTGACTCCGAAAGCCGCACGTTCGGCTTCCGTTGGTTCTGCGCCGACGGCATCGGCAAGGACGCAGTGCTGCGCCTCAACGGCAAACGCGTGATGCTGCGGAGCGCCATCAGCTGGGGATATTTCCCCGTAACAGGCCTCGGAGCGACCGAAGAAATGGCTGAAAAGCAGGTGCGCACAGCACAAAGCATGGGCCTCAACATGCTCAACTTCCACCGTTGCATGGGCAGCCCCATCGTGCTCGACAAGGCCGACGAACTCGGACTGCTCTACTACGAGGAGCCGGGCGGATTCCATTCAGCCGGCCACGACCCCTTCATACGCGCCATCGTGAACGAGAAACTGCACCGTATGGTGCGCCGCGACCGCAGCCATCCCAGCCTCATCATATACAACCTGATTAACGAATTCGGCGGAGCGTTCTCCCGTGACAAGGAACTTGTAGCCAAAAGGATGAACGACATGCGCAAGGCACACGCCATAGACCCCAGCCGTATAATGACGTTCACGTCGGGATGGGCCGGCAAGGAATGGGTGGAAGAAGACTCCAAGGCGCACATGATGCCCTACGACTCTACACTGTACATGCGCGGATGGTATGACAACCACCGCGCCGGAGGCCCCGCCACATGGATGGAAGAATACTACAAAGGCCCCGACGACAACCTCATGTACACCTCCAACCGCCGCGAAATATACATGCGCGGCGAGGAAGGGGCTATCTCCACGCCGCCGCGCCTTGAGCTTATAAACGCGAAACTGTCGCAAACCGGCAAGACGGGATGGGACGGTCTGTTCTGGAAAAGCCAGTACAAAGCGTTTACCAAGTTCTTCCACGACAAGGGGCTCGACGCCTGCTTCGGCACGCTTGACTCTCTTACGCGCAGCATGGGCAACGTCCAGCTTGAGCATCAGGGCCGCCGCATACAGGGAATGCGCATGCAGGACATAGGCGACGCATACGTGATAAACGGATGGGAGGCCATGCCTTACGACAACCATTCAGGCGTTGTGGACATCTACCGCAACCCGAAGGGCACGCTGTCGATGTTCCAATATTACACGCAACCGCTCTATGTGGCCGTCGCTTCGCGCAACCAGGTGGTGAAACTTCCCGGCCAGGCGGCTGTCGATTTCTACATTGTAAACGAGAAAGACGTGAAGGGCGCGCACACGCTTAGCGTGCGGATGATGTCGCCCGACGGACGCGAAGTGTACAGCAGGACGGCCGACGTGAACATCGCCGGCGGCGACACGTTCGGCCAAAAACTGCTTGAGAACATAGGCATGCCCGTAAACAGCGGCGAGGGAACTTACCGCATTGAGGCCGAACTGAAAGATGCGAGCGGCAAGACAGTGGCCCGCGGCCACGACGAAGTTGTGGCAGTAAGCTGGCAGGCGTCAGACCTTGCAGGCCGCGGAGCGTACTACGGCAACGGCGGCGACAAGGTGGCGGCCTTCTACAAGCAGGCTACGGGACGCGAACTGCCGGCCTTCACTCCCGAAAGCGGCAAGCTCGACTGGATCGTTGTCAACCGTTCGTCGCTCGACGAGCCTACCGTCATGCCCGCGTCATGCTTCAAGGACAAGGACGGAAAGAGCACACTGAAGGTGTCATGGTTCCGCGACCAGGACTTCAACGGCCTTGCGGCGACCAAGACCGCGGAAGACATCAACCGCACGTTCGTTGACGGAGCGCAGCCCGACGAATGCCTGCCGGCCAACCAGCCGTTCTCTGTGAAGTGGGAAGGCGACTTCTACCCCACCGAGACAGGACTTTACATGATTGGCGTCGAGACTGACCGCGGCGTGCGCATACACGTAAACGGCGAACAGCTTGTCGACGAATATAACAACAACAAGCCCGTGAAGAAGCAACGCCCGATAAAGCTCGAAGCCGGAAAGCCCGCCCACATAGAGGTCATTTACAGGCAGAGCGGACAAAGCGGCACGGTAAAGGTGAAGTGGGCAACGCCCAGTTCAACGTCCATTGCGCCGGAGAAGCTGCTCGAAAGGGTGAAGAACGACGGCACGACGCTTGTGCTCCTCGGCATGACGGAGACATGGATGCAGTCAGTGGCCGACTATACCGGCACCGACTACAACGGCTACTACGCCGTAGGCAAGGACTGGATTGGCGGCATACACTTCGTCAAGGACCATCCGCTCTTCGACGGGCTGCCCGTCAACACCGCCATGAACTGGCCCTACCAGGCCGTAGTGCGCGACGGCGACCAGCGCTTCTGCTTCCGCATCAACGGCGAAGACATGGCGGCAGGCTCATACCGCAGCACGCCGTTCGAGCTTGGAACAGCCGTGGGAGTGATACCGTGCGGCAAGGGAAAAATCATCTTCTCTTCGCTCGACATAGCCAACAACCTCGACAATCCGGCAGGTCCGGCGGAAGTGGCAAGGAAACTTCTCTGCAACTACATCAAGTATTCATCCGCCAAATAAACGCGCGACGGCAGCTGCGGGGACACCATCTAACCATCAACCAGAAATCTCCATGTAACCCGTTGACTGCCAGTGCGTTGGCAAAAGGCCGTCTTTTAGCTCCTAAAAGACGGCCTTTCAGGCTGTAAAAGGTGGCCTTTTGGAAGCCAAAAGGTGGCATATTGAAGACCCACCCAAACCCAACCTGACACCCACCCCAACCCTCCCGAAGGGAGGGAGCTTAATATGCCCTTGTCAATTGGCCTTATTAGTCCTATCAGTCTTATTTGTCCTATTCGGCAAAAGCATGAAAACATCTAACAAACGAAAACCACAATGCAAACAAAACATAACCTTACAACGCCCAGCAAGTGCGCGGCGGCCCTGCTATTGGCAGCCTTCGCCATCACGGCCGACGCCCAGCAGACAGTGTTCAAGCGCGACTTCTCGCCGGCAGAAGGCATCATAACGCCGGACGAAAAGCCGTACCGCGAGGAGATTTGCCTCAACGGTTACTGGCTGCTTCAGCCCAAGGAAGTACCACAATCATGGAAAAGCGGCACGGGAACGGCACCCGAACTGCCGCCGCCAACCGCCGACGGATGGGAGGAAACACGGCTGAAAGTGCCCTCGCCAATCAACGTCAACGACTGGGGACGCGGCTACAAGACCGGCGAGGGGACGAAAAACCCGTACACGCCAAGCTCGGTCTACTTCCCCAGCTACCCCGAACGGTGGAACAACGTGCGCATGGGCTGGCTGAAAAGGACGTTCAACGTGCCCCGTGAATGGGACGGGAAACGCATCGTACTGCACTTCGAAGCCGTAGCAGGCGACTGCGTTGTGATGGTAAACGGACGCGAGGTGTGCCGCAACTTCGACTCCCACCTGCCTTTCGAGGCCGACATCACCGCCGCCGTAAGCACCGGCGGCGACAACGAACTGCTTGTAGGCGTGCGCCACAGCAAGCTGTTCGACAAGGTGCATCCCGACTATCCGAAGATGGCGGCGACATATCCGCCCGGCTCGAACACCGACAACCTTATAGGAATATGGCAGGACGTGTACCTCTGGGCGATGCCTGCCACATACGTGGACGACGTATTCGTGCAGCCATTGGTCGACAGGGGCGAGCTTGTAATGGAAGTGACTGTAGCCAACAGGTCAGCAAAGGCGCAGACGGTGACCGTAGGCGGCGAGGCGAAAGAGTGGCTCAACCACGCCGGAAACGACGTTCTTACAGCCCCGGAGCCAAGCTGGAGCCTCGGCAAAAGCGCGCTCACCGTGCCCGATGCGCCAAAGATGAAAATCCCGGCAGGCCAAAGCCGCACGTTCACCATACGCCAGCCGATAAACGGGGAGCTGGCTTTCTGGACGCCGGACACGCCCAACCTGTACACACTCCTGCTGCAACTGAAGGACAAGAAGGGGCGCACCATTGACTGCAAGGCCACCCGCTTCGGCTGGAGACAACTCAAAATAGTCGGCGACGAGTTCCGCCTTAACGGCAAGAAGATACAATGTTTCGGCGACATACAGCACCCCTTCAGCGCATACATATGCTCGCGCCGCTTCGCATACGCATGGTACAAGATGATAAAAGACTTCGGCGGAAACGCCGTAAGGCCGCACGCGCAGCCGTGGCCGAGGGTGTATTACGACCTGGCCGACGAGATGGGACTGATGGTTTTGGACGAAACGGCCCTCTTCGGAAGCTCCATCCGCCTGAACTTCGAGGACGACATGACATGGGAAAGGGCGCACGAACACCTGCGGAGGCTCATCATGCGCGACAAAAACCACCCCTCGGTGATAGGCTGGAGCGCAGGAAACGAGACCTTTGCCATCGCCCTTCTGAACAAGCCTCCTAAGGAAATGGCCGCCAAATGGGACGACAAGCTCGTGCAACTGACGCTCAGCGCGAAAGCCACCGACCCCACACGAGACTTCATTACGCTTGACGGCGACCGCGACATGGACGGCCGTCTGCCGGTGTGGAGCAAGCATTTCTCCCACGGACTGCGGCTGCAAGACCTGCCGGAGGGCATAGGCAAGCCGCTGGTTGTAGGCGAGTCGGGCGCGACTTATTACGGAAAGCCCGCGCAGCTGTACCCGTTCGTAGGCGAAAAGGCCTACCTTTCATACGAGGGACGCAGCGAAGCGCTGGCCATCGACGTGTATCAGAACGTGCAGCAGATGGCCAAACCATACCTCGCTTACTACTCCCCGTCGGAAGTATGCTGGTTCGGCTTGGAGCACATGAACCTCGGCTACCACGACTTCAGCCGCCTGCCGCGCCTCACCGACGGCGTTTTCGCAGGCAAACCATACGTTGAAGGCAAGCCCGGTTACCAGTACGAGCGCATCCCTCCGTATGTAACGACGTTCAATCCGGGGCTTGACCCGGAGCTGCCTCTGTACAAACCGCTGCCCATGTTCAACGCCCTCAAGGCGGCGGTGACAGGCAACGGCACGTGGGCGGAGTACAAGGAAGTGAAGCATCCGCAGCGTCCGGCATTCCCGGAGACGGCCTACGGCACTGCATATCTGGCAGGAAACGGCAGCGCGGAGCTTAGGGATTTCCTCGCGCGGAGCGGCATAACGCTGGCCGGGAAGCCTGAAGACACGCGCCTGTGGATAGTCGACGCCGACGCCGTTACAGCCGAAGAGATGGCCGGAATGGCGGCTGTCATGGAGAAAAACCGCAACAGCGGCGGCCTGCTCCTGGCCTTGGGGACAGGCGAAAAGCTAAGCCCGGCGCTCTGCGGATGGCTGCCCGAGACGGTGACTCTTACCGACAGGCAGAGCACTTCACTTGAAGTCGACAGGCAGACGGCATGGGGACGCTATTTCGAACTGCCCGACCTGTACTTCAGCGAGGCGGAAGGCGACCGCCGGGTGATGAAACACGGACTGGCCACAGGCAAGGACTCGAAGGGCACGGTGGTGCTGAAAGCGGCGCGGACCGACTGGAGTCTGTTCAACAACGCCGCCGAACACTGGAAGTGCGCGCAAACGGTGCTGTACGAAAAGCTGAAGAAACCCGAAGGCGCGGCACTGCTGACATACCCATACGGCAAGGCGACAATAGCCCTCTCGGTAATCGACTACCGCCCGAAAGCAAAGGAGTACGCCGCCTTCTGGCAGCTGCTGTTCAAGGCAATGGGCATAGACGTCAATCCCGACAAGGGCAAAGGGCAGCAGGGAAAGCGGAAAGAACACGACCTGCTGATGGACGGGCCGGTGGATTAAAGGCCGCCATCAACCTTCCCAAAAAACATTTCAGGCTCTTTCCTTGCGGAAAACGCGGCGACAAACTTCGTGCCGAAAGCGGCGTAAGCGTCGCCGCGGAACATGCGTGCGCCGTGCGGACACACCACAATGCAGCGTCCGCAGGCCATGCACTTCGCCGCATCCGTGGCGCAGGGGCCGGCCGCCGATATGGCTTCAGCAGGGCAAAGACGCACGCAGGTGAGGCATCCCGTACACAGCGAGGCGTCGCCCGTGGGGCAGAACGTCGACGCTCCGCCCTGCTTGTAAGGACGGTTGCCCTTTACCTTGAGCGCGGGCAGCGAGGCCACGTCGGGCGTGCCGGCAAGCAGCGAGGCGCAACGCCGGGCGAAGTCGGCGGCCTTCTGCATGTCGGCGGCATCGGGACGGTCGATTGCGACGGCAGGGAATATGCAGTGGCGGCCGACAAACGCGGCTGCGGCAACGGCCTTGAAGCCCTGCGACTCGACACAATCCTGCAACTCGACGAGCGCGTCGTCATAGTCGCGGTTGCCGTAAACGCACACCAAAATGGCCGGAACGCCGCTTCCGCGGAACATCCTCAACGCCTCGGCCATGCGCCGTGGAATGCGCCCTGCATAAACTGGAGCGGCGGCAACGAGCAGCTGTCCGCCGCCCTCTACAAGCGTCATGGCCGTCGGCAGGCCGCAGGTAACGTCGTGCTCCACCGTCTCGCAGCCGATAACGCGTGCAATCTCGCGCACCACCTTGCGCGTGGTGTACGTCGCACTGAAGTACACCGAATGAATGGTTGTTATGTCCATAGCGAACTGTTTTTGTTGAAATAATGAAAATCTTGTTCGTGAAACAAAGGTAATGCAAATCCGCCGAAGTACAAAATAATATCTGCCGAAAGGCTGAATGACGATTACCGGAAACCCCTATTACGGTCAAACAGACGCATGAAATCAAGCTCCCACCCTCGGGAGGGTTGGGGAGGGGCTTCCATATGCCACCTTTTGACCTGCAAAAGGCCATGTTTTAGCGCGTAAAAGGCCACCTTTTGCAGCCTAAAACACGGCATATTGCAAAGCCGTTGATTATCAGGCAGTTGCAAAGCGGCAAGAAGCCGCCTTGCAGGCGGCGGCGGAAGAGGCTTTGGCGTATGCCGCAAAAAAGGGCGGATAAATTTGGGCGTGCCCGTGATTTTCATTATTTTTGTTGCACGAAATATATGATGCGGTAAGGCAAAGAGACGTCCCTTTGCACCCATCTTCCGCTATACAAACATCAGGACAAACACTGGCAACGCTATGACACAAGAAGAAAAAACCGCAATAGAGGAAAGGATTGTCGACGTGCTGAAGACCGTCTACGACCCGGAAATACCGGTCAACATCTACGACTTGGGACTGATTTACAAGATTGACGTGAAAGACGACGCGACGGTTGACATCGACATGACGTTCACCGCGCCGACCTGTCCCGCCGCAGACTTCATCCTCGAGGACGTAAGGCAGAAGGTTGACGCGCTCGACGGCGTAAAGGCCGCCACGGTGAACCTCGTGTTCGAACCGGCCTGGGACCAGAGCATGCTGAGCGAGGAGGCAAGGCTCGAACTGGGGTTTGACTGAAGAACCACAACAACAACCCTAAAAACCCACCCCAACCCTCCCGAAGGGAGGGAGCTTAAAATGCCTTATAGAATAGGCATACATTGTGCACATTTTGCCGAAAAGTATCCAAACTCCCTCCCTTAGGGAGGGTTGGGGTGGGTACTTCATCTTAATCCAACGCCTATGCACAAGAACATCTACATACTGTCGGACGCCCATCTCGGCTCGTGGGCAATCGACCACGCACGCACACAGGAACGCAGGCTCGTGCGTTTCCTCGACGACATAAAGGAAAAAGCAGCCGCAGTGTACCTGCTGGGGGACATGTTCGACTTCTGGTACGAATACAAATACGTCGTGCCAAAGGGTTACACGCGCTTCCTCGGCAAGCTGTCCGAACTGACAGACATGGGCGTGGAGGTGCATTTCTTTACCGGCAACCACGACATCTGGGCGTATGACTACCTTGAAAAGGAGTGCGGCGTGATACTGCACACTAAGCCCGAGACGACCGAAATATACGGAAAGATATTCTACCTGGCCCACGGCGACGGCCTTGGCGACCACGACCCGAAGTTCAACTTCATACGCCGCATGTTCCACAACCGCACCTGCCAGCGGCTGTTCAGCGCCCTGCACCCGCGCTGGGGCGTATGGTTCGGCATGACATGGGCCAAGCACAGCCGCCTGAAACGCGTCGACGGAAAGGAGCCTCCGTACCAAGGCGAGGACAAGGAGGAGCTTGTGCAGTACACCAAACAGTACATGAAGAGCCACCCGGACGTTGACTATTTCATCTACGGTCACCGCCACATAGAGCTTGACCTGATGCTGTCGCGCAAGACGCGGATGATGATTATAGGCGACTGGATATGGCAGTTCACCTACGTTGTGTTCGACGGCGAGCACCTGTTCCTCGAAGAATACGTCGAGGGAGAAAGCAGACTATAAATTAAAGGTAAAAAGGTGAAAAAGTAAAAAGGTAAAAATAAACGGACAGAAAAGTAAAGGTAAAAAAGTAGAAAAGTAAAAGTAAAAAGGTAGAAAAGTAAAAAGGTAAAAAAGGCTATTGACGAAATAAAATGCGTCTGCGCTTTTTTACCTTTTTACTTTTTTACCTTTTTACCGTTAAATTACAGCAGGTTCATCGTGTCAGTGGCAATCATCAGCTCCTCGTCGGTCGGTATTACGCATACCGTAACCTTCGAGTCAGGGGTGGAGATGACGGCTTCCTCGCCGCGGATGGCCTTGTTCTTCTCCACGTCGAGCTTAACTCCCATGTACTCCATGTCGCTGCATACGGCCTCACGCATCTGGTACTGGTTCTCACCTACGCCCGCCGTGAACACGATAATGTCGCATCCGCCCATCGCGGCAGCGTAAGCTCCGACGTACTTCTTTATGCGGTAGTTGTACATGTCGAGTGCAATCTTTGCCATTTCATTGCCTGCCGCAACGGCGTCATCTATCTCGCGCATGTCTGAAGAGATGCCGGTGATGCCGAGAACGCCGCTCTTCTTGTTAAGCAGGTTTGACATACCGTCAGCGTCAAGGCCGAGTTTCTTCTCGAGGAAGGTCACCGCTCCGGCGTCGATGTCGCCGCTCCGGGTGCCCATCATCAGTCCTTCAAGCGGAGTAAGGCCCATCGACGTGTCAACACATTTGCCGTTCTGGACGGCTGCCACACTGCCTCCGTTGCCGATGTGGCAGGTTATTATCCTCTTGTCTTCATACTTTACGCCGAGGTAATCGCAAACCCTCTGCGACACATAGCGGTGGCTCGTGCCGTGGAAACCATAGCGGCGCACGCCGTACTTCTTGTAAAGCTCGTAAGGAATGGCGTAAAGATACGAGTGGGCGGGCATCGTCTGATGGAACGCCGTGTCGAAAACGCCCACCTGCGGAAGGCCTGGCATCAGCTCGCTGACAGCCTTTACACCCTTGAGGTTCGCCGGGTTATGCAGCGGAGCGAGGTCGCTGCACTCCTCGAAGGTCTTTAGGACCTCGTCGTCAAGCAGCACGCTCTTGTTGAACTTCTCGCCTCCGTGCACCATGCGGTGGCCTACCGCGTCGATTTCATCAAGGCTTTTGATTACTCCTATCTCGGGGTCGGTAAGCAGCGAGAAGATAAACTTCACTCCCTCCGTGTGCTCGGGAATGTCGTGCATCACCTTTTTCTTCGTGCCGTCGGGCATCTTCACTTTCACAAACGCTCCGTCGAGGCCGACGCGCTCCGCGCCGCCAGACGTCATGACAGACTTGTCGTCCATGTTGTAAAGCGCATACTTAATGGACGAGCTGCCGCAATTCAAGACTAAAATTTTCATTGTTTTTATATTTTGGGGAGTTAAGGAGTTATGAAGTTAAGGAGTTAAGACAATACCTTTGCTCTGTGTTTACAAGTCCTTGCACGTTATTGCAATGGAAGCTTATGGAGTTAAGACAATACCTTTGCTCTGTGTTTACAAGTCCTTGCACGTTATTGCAATGGAAGCTTATGGAGTTAAGACAATACCTTTGCTCTGTTTGTGCAAGAATGTCTACTTGTCATAAGCGTTGTTTATGATGCCCTTACAGTATCCATTGAGCAGTTTGCTCGCTTCTTCAAGACTGGCATAAAGCTGCATGTAAACATCTTCATTAATATACCCCAAATCCTTTGACAGGTGGAGATAGCACCGGCATTCCTCAAGACTACCTTGTGCGAAGTTAAAGAAGTGCAACTTGTCAGCCTTACCTATTCGCTTATAGCCTTCAGCAATATTAGCAGGTATGGAAACGGCCGCACGCTGAAACTGTGAGCACAACCCATATTTTTCTTCTTTCGGATAACCAGCCAAAGCCTTGTACGTAAGCAATACGAAATTGTAAGCCTTACGCCACGCGTGCAAGTCTTCAAATCGTAACGTCATAGGTATTGTCTTAACTCCTTTACTTCTTAACTCCTTAACTCCAGATAATTACTTTCTTGCCTTCGCATCCATCGCCTGGCAGGCGGTGATTGCTATCATTTTATACACGTCGTCGATAGAGCAGCCGCGGCTGAGGTCGTTCACCGGGCGCGCGATGCCTTGCAGGATGGGGCCAAGGGCTTCGGCGTCGCCGAGACGCTGCACGAGCTTGTAGGAGATGTTGCCCACTTCGAGGCAGGGGAACACGAGCACGTTGGCGTGGCCGGCGATTTCGCTTCCGGGGGCTTTCTTCGCTCCTACCGAGGGCACGAGGGCCGCGTCGGCCTGCAGTTCGCCGTCAACTTTCAGTTCGGGAGCAAGCTCCTTTGCCAGTTTGGTAGCCTCGACAACCTTGTCGACAACCTCATGCGACGCGCTGCCCTTGGTCGAGAAGCTGAGCATTGCTACGCGCGGGTCGGCAAATCCGGCCACCGACTTCGCCGTCTCAGCCGTGCAAACGGCGATTTGCGCCAGCTGTCCCGCATCGGGAACGGGGGTCACTGCCACGTCGCCCACTACCAGAACGCCGTTCTCGCCATACTGTTTCTGCTTTGAGATGAGCAGCATCGCACCGCTGACACATGTGATGCCGGGCTCGCACTTGATGATTTGCAGCGCCGGGCGGAGCGTGTCTGCCGTGGTGCTGAGCGCGCCTGAAATCTGGCCGTCGGCGCCTCCTGTCTTGATAATCATGCACCCTAAGTAGAGAGGGTTCTTGACAAGCTCGCGGGCCTGCTCGATTGTCATGCCCTTCTTCTTGCGCAGTTCGGCCAGCAGCGTGGCGTATTCCTCGGCCTTGGGGTTGTTCTCCGGGTCGATGATGGTGGCCTTTCCGATGTTCTTCAAGCCCCATTCACCGGCCAGCCTGTTGATTTCCGCAGGGTCGCCGATTAGTATGATGTCAGCAATCCCGTCGGCCAATGCCATGTCGGCAGCCTTCAGCGTGCGCTCTTCCGTTGCTTCGGGAAGCACTATGCGCTGCTTGTCACTCTTTGCGCGAGCGATGATTTGTTGTACTAAATCCATAGTTTTGTAGTTTTAAGTATATATGTGTTTTTGTAAATCCGAGTTTGCAAACGCGCCGGTTAGGCAGTTGCAAATGTACGTAAAATAATCCGAACTGATGCGGTTTGTCGCATTTTTTTACTTATAAAAAAGCTAAATGCGCCAAAAGAGGAGCAGAGCGTGATGTTGGATAAATTCTGACGGCTGAATAGGACAAATAAGACAGATAAGACTAATAAAGCCAATTGGCAAAGGCATCTTAAGCTCCCTCCCTTCGGGAGGGCTGGGGAGGGCGTTTCTTTTAATTGAAAATTGATAATGGAGAATTGACAATTATGATTACCTTTAAGGCTATCTGTTAGCAAGACAAATCATAATTGTCAATTCTCATTTCTCAACTCTCAATTCAAAAGGCGGCAAATCAGGGGGCAAAAGGCCACCTATTGCACGCTAAAAGGCCGTCTTTTACAAGCTAAAAGACGGCCTTTTGCAACGCCGCTGATTATCAGGCGGTTACACGGCGGTCAGCGCGGACGCTGCATCCGGCTTATTTTCTCGTCCAGATAACGCTTGAAGCCGTCGCCGCCAAGCACCTGTATGTCGTCATACAGGCCGAGCACGAAGCG
>ERZ791741.2114-NODE-2114-length-14744-cov-30.338280_pt1 | contig 14744 bp, 8 predicted proteins | sample MGYA00510040_ERZ791741 | MGnify/ENA primary metagenome ERZ791741 (study PRJEB30046, sample SAMN00791960) | human gut metagenome | study: EMG produced TPA metagenomics assembly of the A metagenome-wide association study of gut microbiota in type 2... | reverse complement strand
AGAAAATCGGCGTAAAAGGCATAAAGGTTGATTTCTTTGGCGGCGACAAGCAGATCACCTCTGCCATTTATAAGCTTACCGCAGCCGGGCAGAGCCACGCCTACTATACCACCAACCACGGCGAGCAGACCCTGACCGACTCCCTGACCGATGCGCTGGACGCCCAGAATATCGATGCCCAGCCGCTGGATCTGCTCACGAGCACCATTCCGGAGGACTGCGACCTGCTCATCATCAACGCACCCACCAGCGATTTTACCGCAGGGGACGGCCTTGTGGATGAGATCAGCCAGCTGCAAGATTATCTGGCAGCGGGCGGCAAGCTGCTGCTGACCAGCAGTGTTTACGCCCAGACCCCGCAGCTGGACGCCGTGCTGGCGCAGTTCGGCCTTGCCCGCGCAGAGGGCATGGTGGTGGAGGGCGACAGCAGCAAGGCGCTGTATAACTCTGCATGGTCGCTGCTGCCGGACTACGGCACGCCTACCGAGTGCACTGCGCTGAACGGCGTGAATACCAGCACTCATGTCATGCTGTCGGTGGCGCAGGGCATCACGGTCACTGAGACCGAGGATGTCACCGCCGAGCCGCTGCTGAACAGCTCCTCCGCTGCCTATGCCAAAGCCGACATCAACGACCTTACCACCATGGAGCGGGAGGACGGGGACGCAGAAGGCCCCTTTGCACTGGCCGTCTGGGCGCGGAACGAGGACACCGGCGCCGAGGTCCTCTGGATCGGCTGTCCCAACATGGATAACGAGCAGCTTTATCAGTCCATGCCCGGCAATCTGACCTTTTTGCAGGGCTGCGCCGCCTCTCTGGTAGGGCAGGATATCCTTGTGGACACTAAGGCGCTGGAAGCCGAGCCCATTACGGTGGCAGGCTCCGCTGCCGCAGCACTGGGGCTGACCTTTGTGTTCGTGCTCCCGGCGGCGGTGCTCATTGCAGGGGCAGTGGTGGTGCTGCTGCGCCGCCGCAGATAAGGAGACCGCTATGAAAACAAAACAGTGTGTCCTGCTGGCGCTGCTGGCAGCAGCAGTGCTTCTGGGCGCGGCATTGTGGGCGATGATCCGCAGCAACGCCAAGGCCGAGCAGGCGGCCAGCGCCGCCGCCGAGGGCAGTATCCCGCTTTCCACTTTTGCCGCCGAGGACATGGAGCAGATCGAATACACCTTCAACGGTGAGGCCTACACCCTGCAATATTCCGGCGGCAGCTGGCAGTTGGCACAGGACCCCGCCTGCGTGGTTGCCAGTGCTCTGCTTGAACTGTCAGAGTACGTCGGCGGCGAGAAGGGCGCGGCTTACCGCGACTTTGCCATGCGTTCGCTCGAATGCCTGAGCACGGACAAATACCAGAGCGGCGACCGCAACGTGGCCTTCCTCATGCACAGCACCGGCCACCATCCGGCAGGCAGCGAGATTGACGCCAGCATCATCTACGCAGACTATTACTACCTTGAGGCGCTGATGAGGGCGAAGAAATAAAAGTAAAAAGGTAAAAAAGTAAAAAGGTAAAACACGTTGGCGACATTCTAATTCAAATGCTGACGGTTTTACCTTTTTATTTTTTTACCCTTTTACCTTTATTCCCTTGTTTTTACCTTTTTACTTTTTTACTCTTTTACCTTTATTCCCTTGTTTTTACCTTTTTACTTTTTTACCCTTTTATCTTTATTCCCTTGTTTTTACCTTTTTACTTTTTTACCTTTTTACTTTTAATAAATTGCCTTTTCACCCTTAACGTTCTGTTTTCTAAAAGGTCATGTTTTACACGACAAAAGGCCGTCTTTTAGCGTGTAAAAGACGGCCTTTTGCATTGTAAAAGACGGCATATTGGAAATGCCTTGATTATCAATGAGATAGGAATAGGTAGCTGGAAGGTTTTACCTTTTTACTTTTTAACTTTTTTACTTTTAGCAAATAGCCTTTTTACCTTTAACCCTTCGTTTTTACCTTTTTACTTTTTAACCTTTTTACTTTTAATAAACAGCCTTCTCACCTTTAAACTTTTCCACCCTGAACCAGTCGGCATCAATCCATCCGCGGTTGCCGCTTGTCTGCCGGGTTTCGCTTACAAATCCCATTTTCGCTCCTATCCATTTGCCCTGCCGCATGGCGAACGGTGCGCCTGCGTTCTTGAAATGCTTGCCGTCGAGGCTGTAGGCCATCTGGCACTTGCCGCCGCTCACGTTCATGCGCATGTATATGTCGATGTAGATTGCAGGCGAATAGGGTATTGTGTCGCGCTCGGTCGGCTTGAGCTGAGCCAGCGTTTCAACCGTCTCTACACCGCCGGTGTCAGCCCCCTTGCAGTGTTTCAGTTCTAAAGAGAAGCCGTCACCCGTGCGGTTTACTACCAAAGCCTGATAGTTCATGCCCATTATTACGACGCCGCCGTACTGCCCCTGCTCCTTGGAAGCAAAGCGCAGCTTGGCCGTTGCGGTGAAAGTCGGTGCAGGAAGTTTCTGCAACAGCAGGTTCGGAGCTTCCCACAGGCTCTTCGCCTCGCCGCCGAGATAATGCGTGTAGAGGCGCAGGCAGCCCGTGTTTGTTGGCATTCCGAACATCTGCGAGTAGTTGGCGTGCCACTGCCATTGCTTCCCTAACTCCGTTGAATTGAACTCGTCGCTTTCCTGCGGATTGACTATCGTTGTAGATGAGGATGCCGGTTTGCGGAAGGTTGTGTACGGTTCGCCGCAATAACCCTTGCCGGGCACGCGGCCCATGACGGGCCAATTGTCCTTCCATGTTACCGGTTGAAGGTACACAACGCGGCCATATTCATACTTGTCGTTGAAGTGCAGGAACCAGTCTTCACCCTTTGCGGTGTGTACCCACGAGCCCTGATGTGGGCCGTTGACATCGGTCGAGCCTTGCGCCATCACCACTTTCCACTCGTATGGTCCGTAGATGTTCTTGCTGCGCATGGCCAGCTGCCAGCCGTGTTGCACTCCGCCGGCCGGGCACATAATCCAATACCAGCCGTCACGCTTGTACAGTTTAGGCCCTTCTGTCGTATGGTTTACCTGTCCTCCGTCAAATACTATGCGCGGAGAGCTGATAGCCTGTGTGCCGTCAGCCGACAGTTCGCGCATTGTCAGCACGCTGTTCAGTCCGGCGCGGCTGCCTGCGTAGGCGTAGACAATGTAGCAACGGCCGTCCTCATCCCAAAGTGGGCAGGGGTCAATCATGCCCTTCCCCTCGATGACACACACCGGCTTGCTCCACTGTCCGCGAGGGTCGGCTGTCTTAACCATCATTATTCCGTGGTCGGGGTCGCCCCAATAGATGTAAAACTCGCCGTCATGATGGCGTATGGCGGGCGCCCACACGCCCTTGCCATGTGCCGCCTGGTCGAACACTTCGCGAGGAGTCTGCTCCTGAAGGGCGTGCCCTATGATTTCCCAATTTACCAAATCGTTGGAGTGGAGGATGGGAAGTCCGGGCATGCAGTTGAACGAACTGGCCGTAAGATAGTAGTCTTCGCCCACCGCGCAGGCGTCGGGGTCGCTGTAGTCGGCGTAAAGCACGGGGTTGGTATATGTCCCGTCGCCGTTGTCGGGACACCAAACCTCTGATACATACTGCGCCTGCAAGGCGGCAGGCAGCAGCGTGATGGCGATTGAGAATATAAGTTTCTTCATATTGTTTTGTTTAGTTGACGAGTAGACAAGCAGACGAGCAGACAAGGATATGTGCCTTGCCAACAAATACTTGTTGACTCGTCTCTCGTTCCTTGTTGACTTGTCCCTCGTCTCTTGTCGACTTGTCCCTCGTCCCTTGTCAACTTATTACTTGTTCTTGCACAGGAAAGCGCAGTATGTAAGGTAGCCGGCGCAGAGCAGGAGGACGCACACTCCGGCGGTGATTGAGCTGAAGCTGTCGGTCGCCCAGCCAATAAGAGGGGTGGCCGCGCCGCCTCCTGCCACGGCGGTAATCATCAGTCCGGAAATCAGGTTTGCCTTTTCCGGCGCCTGCTGGACGGCTGCCGAGTAGATTGTAGGGAACACACAGCTGCACAGGAAGCCCACCGCGCCGATGAGGGCGAGCGTAGCCGCAGAGCCGAGAGGGCAGAAGGCGAGGCCCAGAATGACTGCTATGCACGCCACGATGTTCCACCGGAAGTATGTGACTGACGGCACGCGTGCCATCACGAACACGCCGAGGAACGCGCCCACGGTGCGGCAGATGAAGTAGACTTGCGGCGCGATGCCGGCCTCGGTGACATCCCAGCCGAAGCGGTCAATCATCACCTTGGAGCTGACGAAGTTCGTGCCGACGTCTATCGCCACAGCGAAGAAGATGCCGAGGAACAGCGGCAGTATGGCCTTGTCGCCCAAGAGCGAGAGCGTTTTGCCTACCGACACGTCGCTGTCCTCCGCCGGTTCGCGCTCGATTGGCGACAGCCAGAGCCACAGGGCGCTAAGAAGCGTCAGCGCACCGAGCACCGGAAAAACGAGATACCACGACGCCTTGTCGCCTCCGCCCAGTATGTTGACGGCGAAAAGCATAAGGAACGGGCCGCAGAACGACGACACTGCCTTTACCACCTGACCTGCCGTGAGGCTGCTGGTAAGCAGTTTTTCGTCGGTGAACACGTTGCGCACAAGCGCGTTCTGCGACACTTGCAGCATAGTGTTGCCTATGCCGAGTGCGGCGTAGCCCACGAGGCACGCCCACGCCGTGCCTACAAGGGGCACGAGCATGCCGACGACGGTGACGGCCATGCCTATTAGTACCGTGTTCTTGCGTCCCCACTTGTTCATCTTTATGCCCACGGGAATGCTTACGAACAGGAACCATACGAACACCATCGACGGCAGGAAGCCGGCCATGGTGTGGCTCCAGCCGAACGCTTCGCGGGCGTATTCGGACGAGATGCCCACGATGTCGCAGAAGCCTTGGATGAAAAACGCGAACAGCACAGCGCTCGCGCAGAATAGTTGTTTTGCTTTCATGTTATGTTGTTTAATATGTTTCTTTTACCGGCATGGCATAATACGGTGATGTGGAGGCATACGCCGCCACCTTATTATTAATACGTTTGCGAGGGCCGCGCCACTTAAACGCCGTCTCACTTTTTGTCAAGTAAGTGAAGACTTGATGTAAAATTCAGTTTTGTATGGACATAATTTATTATGTCCGAACGCCGCGAAGAGGCGTATAAATAAGGCGAAGCAAAGTAAATACGTTCTTTCATGACTAATGACACGATAGCGTCTTAATGGAGCAATCTTCAGAACCGAAGGTCAGCGAAAGCTGATTATGTCCCTACAAAGTTAGGTCTGTTGTGTTGTATGCTGGCTTGTGGATTTCCAAAACATGGCGTTTTGCCTTCCAAAAGACGGCAAATCGCACGCTAAAAGGCCACCTTTTAGCGTGTAAAAGGCGGCCTTTTGCAAAGCTGTTTGTAACATGCTGACGTACAGGATGTTACATATTAATATGTCATTTTTCTCCGGATGTCTCCTTGATGATGCCTACGCTCAACGCTCCGAGCACGAGAAGGACGCCCGAAACGAGCATCATGCTGTACTGGTGGCCGCCCACAAGGCTCAATACAACGCCGCCGAGGGCCGCAGCTATGATTTGAGGTATGCATATAGTGCCGTTGAACAGGCCGAGGTACGCGCCCATGTGGCTGCCGTTGAGGGCGTTGGTTACGATGGTGAAGGGCATCGCCAGCATGGCCGCCCATGCGCATCCGATAAGCAGGTAGGGCACGAAGAGCAGGTACTGGTCAGTGATGTAAGGCACCATCAGGAAGCCCGCGCCGCCCAGCACGAGGCTCAACGCGTAGGCAACCTTGCGCGCCTTGAAGCGCGGAAGCACCATCGCCCAGCACACGCTGCCTATGGCCTGCACGGCGAAGAGTATTCCCACCCAGTTGCCTGCCGCCTGGAACTCCTTTGACGAGGTAACGGTTGTTCCCCAGCAGGTCTCGGCGATGGCTCCGTTGGTGTAGTTCCACATGTAGAGGAACGCCGACCAGCAGAAGAACTGCACAAGTCCTACCGTCCAGAATGCCGACGGAGCGTTGCGCAGCAGCTTGAACCAGTTGGCCTTCTCCTCGTTGAGCGGCTTATCGAGGCCGTGGTATTCGGCGTATTCCTTCGGCGGCATCTCCTTTACCTTGACCGAAGTGTAGATGACGCAGAGTATGAGTATGGCCGCGCCAATGTAGAAAGAGTAGATTACGGAGTCGGGTATAACACCCTCGGCTGCCACGTTGCTGATGCCGATGAACGTGAAGAAGAACGGGAAAACGTATCCCACGAGCGAGCCGGCGTTGCACAGGAAGCTCTGTATGGAGTAGGCAAGGGCCTTCTGCTTTTCGTTAACCATGTCGCCTACGAGCATCTTGAACGGCTGCATGGCCATGTTTATGCTAGTGTCGAGGAACATGAGAGACACGAGTCCGAACACCATCGCCGTTGACACCGCCATGCCCAAAGAGCCTGCGTTGGGCAGAAGGCACATCACGATGACGGCCACCAGCGCGCCCACAAACAGGTAAGGGATGCGCCGTCCGAAGCGGCACCACGTCTTGTCGCTCAATGTTCCCACGATGGGTTGTACCACGATGCCCATCAGCGGAGGCAGAATCCAGAAGTAACTGAGGCTGTGAGGGTCGGCGCCGAGCGTCGCGAAGATGCGGCTGATGTTGGCGCTCTGAAGGGCGTAGGCTATCTGTACGCCGAAAAAACCGAAGCTGATGTTCCACAGCTTGGCGAAACTCAAGTCGGGTTTCCTTTTCAATCCGTTATTCATTGTTTAAGGTAATTAATTTATGTTGAATTAAGAATTAAGAGTTAAGAATTAAGAAAAACAGCTTGATTGTCAGGCAACGTGGCATATTTTCTTAATTCTTAAATCTTAACTCTTAATTGTTTTCGTTGTTCCCCGTACTATCAGGCGTGTCCTTACCACGCGCTTCTCCACCTTGTCCACGGGTATGCGCCCTTCGGCTTTGCCTATAAGGATGTCAGCGGCGAGCCGTCCCACCTCGTAACCGTTCTGCTCCACGGTGGTGAGCATAGGGTCGCAGGCCACTGCGCGCTGGCCGTTGGTGAAGCCGCATACGGATATGTCGTCGGGCACCCGCAGCCCCATGCGCTTTGCAGTGTACATTATGCCGATGGCGGTGTCGTCGTTTATGGCGAAGAACGCGTCGGGGCGGTTGTCCGATTCGAGCACGGCCGGTGTGACGCGCTCGGCGTCCTCGCGGTTGTCGCACTCCATGCGGACACACCCGTCGGGGTCAAGGCCGTGCTTGCGCATGGCGTCGTGCCATCCGTTGTAGCGGTTCTTGGATATTTCCATCTTCATGGACGAGCCGTAGAAGGCTATCCGGCGGCAGCCGGTGTTTATCAGGTATTCCACCGCGGAGTAAGCCCCCATGTAGTCGTCGACGGTCACGCGGCTCGCGTTGACGCCCGTGCAGATGCGGTCGTAGAACACAAGCGGCACGCCGTTGTCCATCAGTTCCTGGAAGTGGTCGTACTTGTAGGTGTTCTTCGACTGTGACACGATGATGCCGCATACCTTGTTCTCGTAGAACGCGCGGCAGGTTTCAACCTCGCGCCCGTAGTCTTCGTCGCTCTGCGCCACGAGCAGCCGGTAGCCGAATTTCAGCGCCTCGTCCTCTATCCCGGCAAGGATTGACGAGAAGTAGAAGTGGGTGAATTGCGGTATGATGACCCCTATTATTTTCATCGTGCGCCTGCTGCGCAGCGACTCGGCCATGGGGTTGGGGCTGAACTTGTGCTCCCTGGCGTATGCTACAATGGCCTCGCGCTTCTCGCGGCTTATGCGCGTGCTGCCTTTCAGGGCGCGCGACACCGTGGCTACCGACACCCCGAGTTCGCGGGCAATGTCTTTCATCGTCAGGGCTGTGTTTTCCTTTGGCATTCCTTTTTGTGTTTTATGCAAAGATAGTGCAAACCGAATGCAATGCAAAATAAAAAGGCGTAAAACGACTTTTTGTTTTCATTGCTGAGGCGCAGCCTGTCTTGTCTAAAGTCAGTGCAAGTATGCGGAACGCGGAACATATATCCGATATTCCTTTCTTTTGTTGCCGGTGCAAAATTACTCAAAGGCTTACAATCCTGTTTTTTACACCTTATATTATTTAAGGATGCCGACGCGCAAACGGTTGCATGCCAACGGTTTTGCAAAAGGTGGCCTTTCGCATTCCAAAAGGCCACCTTCCGCACTGTAAAAGACCGTCTTTTGCAACGCGAAAGGCCACCTTTTGGAAAACGGCCGGAAACCGCTGATGCAACCGTTTGCACGTCTGATTTTGTTCTTTTTTGTTAAATTCAGAACCAAACATGATAAATGGGCTTACTTTTGCATTAGAAAGACGTGAAAACTTGCCTTAATTACAGCATCCTGGGATGTGATTGGAAAACCATAAGTAATAGTATATGATTTGTATTTAATGTTAACTTTAAAAGTACAGAATGATGAAGCAGGTAAAATCCAAGACCCCTGTTAGGATTTTGTCCTTGTTGTTGGGACTGTTCCTATCAGTAGGAGCCTTTGCGCAGAACGACGTCAAAGGTATCGTGAAAGATGCTTCCGGCGAACCGATTATCGGAGCCACCATCCGTGTCATAGGGCAGGAAGGCGGAGCCATAACCGACTTTGACGGCAACTTTACAATCAAGGCCGCGCCAGGAGCGAAAATACAAGTGTCTTACATCGGCTACAAAACGGTGGAACTGCCCGTTTCGGCCAACATGGTAGTTACGCTGCAAGACGACACACAGCTGCTTTCCGACGTGGTGGTAATCGGTTACGGCCGCGCCAAGAAGGAAGACCTGACCGGCTCCGTGACGGCTATCAAGCCCGACGAGATGAGCAAGGGTATCACCAGCAGCGCCTCCGACATGCTCGTGGGCAAGGTGGCCGGCGTCGATGTCATCACCAGCGGCGGCTCGCCAGGCTCTGGAGCGCAAATCAGAATCCGCGGTGGCTCGTCGCTCAACGCGAGCAACGACCCGTTGCTCGTTGTCGATGGACTCACCATCGACAATAATACCGCTACCGGCATGAGCAACGTGATGGCGATGATCAACCCGAACGACATCGAGACCTTCACGGTGCTGAAGGACGCTTCGGCCACGGCCATCTACGGTTCGCGCGCGTCGAACGGTGTCATCATCATCACAACGAAAAAGGGACGCAAGGGCACGGGACCCAAGTTCTCGTACAACGGCGACGTGACAATCTCTACCACGCAGAAGCGTTACGACGTGTTGAACGGCGACCAGTACCGCGCGCTCATCAACAGTCTTACCGGTGACATTTCAGGTCTTGGCGACGCCAACACCGACTGGCAGGACCAGATATTCCGCACGGCGGTAAGCACGAGCCATAACCTCTCAATCACCGGCGGACTGAAAAACATGCCCTACCGTGTGTCTGCCGGCTACCAAAGCGAGAGCGGTATCATAAAGAACTCTTACATGAAGCGTTTTAACGCGTCGGTAAACCTCGCTCCCTCGTTCCTTGACGACCACTTGAACTTCAACGTTACGGCGAAGTTCACAACGGAGAAGGACAGCTATGTCGACGCGGGCGCGGTAGTAGGCGGCGCATTGGCAATGGACCCCACACGCCCGATTTACGACCACAGCGAGATAGGCGACGCCTTCTTCGGCGGATACTGGCAGTCGCACAGTGACAATCCCGGCTACAGCGACCCGAACTGGACTTACACGTCGAACACCAACACTCCGCAGAACCCCGTGGCGTACCTCAACCAGAAAGAATGCATCGCACATTCTACCGACTTTACGGGCAACATCGAGATGGATTACAAAATCCACGGCTTCGAAGACCTGCGCATACACGCAAGCTTGGGCGGACAGTACACGCAGAGCAAGCAGGACGACTGGACATCGCCTTATTCTTATGAAAACAACTACTACGGCTGGGACGGCGTTACGAAGTACTACAAGTACAGCATCACCGCCAACGCATACGCACAGTATCAGCACACCTTCGGCGCGCACAACGTAGACATAATGGTGGGCGGCGAGGAGTCTCACTACCACCGCAACGGATGGAACGCCGGCAGCGGATGGGACCCTTATACCGACCAACCCTACAACGTAGCTTCAAAGGCGGAGCAGAGCTGGGCTACCCACAACTCGCTCGTGTCCTACTTCGGACGCTTGAACTACACACTGCTTGACCGCTACATGCTCACCGCAACGTTCCGTGCCGATGGCTCGTCGCGCTTCGCCAAGGGGCACAAATGGGGCTACTTCCCCTCTGTAGCGTTGGCATGGCGCATCAACGAAGAGAAGTTTATGAAGAACCTCAAGTGGTGGAACGAGTTTAAGCTCCGCCTCGGCTGGGGACAGACGGGTCAGCAGGACATCGGCTACGACTTCCTTTATGCGATGCTTTACACGTCGAGCAACTCTTACGCACAGTATCCGTTCGGCAACGATTACGGCACAACAGTCCGTCCGGACCGTTTCAACCCCGACCTTACTTGGGAGACTACGACCACATGGAACGCCGGACTTGACTTCGCTTTCCTCAACAACCGTATCACCGCCAACATCGACGGATACTACCGCAAGACCACCGACCTTATCCAGGAAGTTACCCTGCCGGTACTTATGAACCTCGCGCAGCGCATGCCGCAGAACATCGGCTCGCTCGAGAATTACGGTGTAGAGTTCACCATCGGGGCAAAACCCATCGTGACAAAGGACTTCACTTGGGACATACAGTACAACCTGGCATGGAACCATAACGAGATAACCGAGCTTGTAGGCGGCGACGACGGATACATCGTACAGTCGGGAGGCACCATATCAAAGGGCAACAGCACCCACGTGCAAGCCCACACAGTAGGTCAGCCGGCCAACTCGTTCTGGGTTTACCAGCAGGTTTACGACGAGGCGGGCAAGCCTATCGAGGGTGTCTATGTCGACCGTAACAACGACGGAATAATCAACAGTGACGACCGTTATTTCTATCATAGCCCCGCGGCAGACGTGTTCATGGGCCTTACGATGAAGTTCATATATAAGAGGTGGGACTTGAGTTTCGCACTCCGTGCATCGCTCGGCAACTACGTTTATTATGACTTCCTGTCGAACAAGGCGGCGATAAGTGCGAGCGGACTTTACTCGAACAGCGCGTACAGCAACACCACACAGGCCGCCATCGACCTCGGATTTACCGGCACAGGCGGCTCGGAATACTACCTGAGCGACTACTTCGTGCGCAACGCTTCTTACCTGAAGTGCCAGAACATAACACTCGGATATTCGTTCCCCGCACTGTTGAAGTTCAACAACCAGGACTATTTCTCCGGACGTGTGTTCTTCACCGTGCAAAACCCCTTCATCATAACGAAGTACAAGGGGCTTGACCCGGAAGTTTCAAGCGGCATCGACAGCAATCCGTATCCGCGTCCTTTGAGCTTCCAGCTCGGCTTAAACCTCAACTTCTAAAGTTCGTATCATATAACGAAAACAAAAGGACATTACAATGAAAAAGATATTTATAAAGACAATCGCGACTGCCGCCCTTGCATTGGGAATGACCGGTTGTATAAACGATTTGGACATAGGCTCAATCGACCCACAGTCGTCCACATCGTACAGCGAAGAAGAATTGTTTAGAAAATGCTACGCCACGCTCGGCCTTACAGGACAGGACGGAGGCGCAGGCAATGGCGACTTGAGCGACGACGAGGGCGAGTCGGGCTTCTACCGTACAACGTTCAACCTTCAGGAACTGCCCACCGACGAGTGTATGTGGGCTTGGCAGACCGATACCGACATTCCGCAAATCACCATGATACAGTGGAACTCGGGCTCAATCCGCACGCAATGGGCTTACACCCGTCTGTCTTACGACATCAACCTGTTCAACTATTACCTTAGCGAGGTTGAGGACACACCGGAAAACCAGACCGCACGCGCCGAGATACGCTTCCTCCGCGCCCTGCATTACTGGTACATGCTCGACCTGTTCGGCAAGGCTCCGTTCAAGACAGAGTTTGACATTTACGCTTATCCCGTGGAGTACAGCGGCGAGGAACTTTACGACTGGCTCGACAAGGAGCTTACCGAGATAGAGCCGCAGATGGCCGAAATGGGAGCATACTGCAACGACCAGTATTTCGGACGCGCCGACCGCGGAGCCGCTTACATGCTTCACGCACGCCTGGCTCTGAACTGCGAGGTTTACAGTGACAACGTTGACCCTGCCACTGAATACCAGAAGGCTGTGAATTATTGCACCCAACTGATAAACTGCACAGCCTACGGACTGTCTGATATGCCACAGAACGGCAACTCGGGCTACGCCCAGCTCTTCATGGCCGATAACGACCAGAACACCCATGCGATGAAGGAAATAATCTTCCCCATACGCCAGGACGGCCTCCGCACACGCCAATACGGCGGCTCGCTGATGCTTATCGCCGGAACGCGCGGCAACCAGATGCCCGATTACGGGTTGAGGGAGACATGGACTTGCCTGTTCGCACGCCGTGCAATGGTTGAAAAGTTCTTCACCAGCCTGGACGGACTTACCGCTCCCGAGGCAGCTCCCGGAGACGCTACACCCGAGGAAGTTACCGCCCTTGACGAAGGATACGGCACTACCGTTGCCGACCTTACGGCAAAGGCCGGCGACGACCGCGCCCTCTTCTACGGTGGTTGCGGAGGCGGCAAACGCAAGGTCGAGACAGACGCCGTTACGGCATTTACCGACGGACTGTCAATCGTGAAGTGGACAAACCTGCGCAGCGACAATACGGCGGGCAGCGACGTGTCGTGGCCTGACACCGACATTCCCCTCTTGCGTCTTGCCGAGGCTTACCTGACACGTGCCGAAGCCTTGTACCGCATAAGCGGAAATCCCAACGACGCGCGCGCCGACATCCAGACATTGCACGACCGTGCAAATGCCGGAACGGTGCCGGCCAACATCGACGAGATGTACATCCTCGACGAATGGTGCCGCGAGTTCTACATGGAAGGACGCCGCCGCAGCGACCTGGTGCGCTTCGACTGCTTCTCGGGCAACAAGTACATCTGGGACTGGAAGGGCGGAACGGCTACCGGAACGTCCATCGACTCTCATTACGACGTTTACCCGATACCGGCCAACGACGTGATGAACAATAGCAACATGCACCAGAACGATGGTTATTAATGACTGTTGACATAATCAATTTAAACGGAAAAAATCATGAAAAATATATTTAGAAACTTGTTCGCTCCGGCGTTGGCAGTGGCCGTGCTCCCGTTCATGGCCTCATGCGAGACCGACATCGACGACAATCCGACGCTCAGGCAGCCGGAAGTGAACAGTCTGGTAGTGGCGGCTCCTGCCGACATCGCCTCGACGACATACGACTTGTCAACCACTGACCCGATACGTTTCATCGCCACCACGCCCGACTACGGCGCAAACCTTGTTGTGCAATATCAGGTGCAGGTGTCGGTCGACGCGGCGTTCCAGCAGGTAAGCGGGGCTGAAATTCCCGAGACAGTGCTGTATCAGACGCTCAAGACGTCGTACACGAATGACACCATCGACATCGACCCCGACGAGTTTAACCTCGCCGTGGCACGCCTCTATCGCGAGGCGACGGGCGGCGACGCTTTCGGCACGTCGATACCTGTCTATCTGCGCTTTGTATCCCATATCAACGGCTCTGATGTTGGTTACGTGTATTCAAGCGTAGTTACCATGCCCAATGTGGTTACGTATTACGTCGAGCTTGGCGTCGACCTGTATTACATCGTCGGTGCAATGCAGGGCTGGAGCAACGCAAGGCCTGACGGCATGACGTGCATTTTCTATCCGCAAGGCTCCAACATCTACAGCTACACGACGAAGTGGGAAGGCGACGCCAACCTGAAGTTCTGGCTCAGCGAAGAGTTCGGAACGTGGGACGACGACACCTACGGCTGCGCGAGCGACGGCGACCAGTCGGCCCAAGGCTCTATTGTTGGAGGCAACAAGGGCGCAATCAAGTGTCCCGAGCCTGACGCTTTCTACACCATTACCATCAACATGGGCGACATGACTTACCAGTGGACGAAATGCTACAGCCAGAATCCGGCTGAATACACCTCGGTAGGCATCGTTGGCGACCTTAACGGATGGGATGCCGGAACGGCATGCGCTGAAGGCAGCGCGACGGCCATGAAGCAGGTTTCTCCGCACAACTGGTATGTTGCAGGAGTAGAGCTGCCTGCCGGACAGATGAAGTTCTGTGCAAACGGAGGCTGGGATGTGAACTGGGGCGTAGGCCTGAACATCGACGACCAGATATACGGCATAGGTCTGCAGAACGGCGCGAACATTACCGTTTCCGCAGGAACTTACAACGTGTTCCTCAACGATATCACCGGCGAGTTCGTCTTTGTAAAGGCAGACTAAGCACTGTAATTTCTGAAAATCATAACCAAAGGGGTGCGCTTCCGTTACGGGGCGCACCCCTTTCGCTTTGTTCCCGCCGCGCCGTCAGTGCCGCCTTTGTAACCGCCTGGCAGTCAGCGGCTTTGCAATATGCCGCATTTTGCAGTGTAAAAGGCCATCTTTTGCAAGCCAAAAGACGGCCTTTCGCATTCTGAAAGGTGGCCTTTTGGGGTTTATCCGCAAATCTGTTGGATGGTTTTTATTCTATTTTCAGTAAATAATCGTTTTCAAGTGAGGCACTCGGTAATCGTCATTCCGCGCTCCGACGCGGAATC
>ERZ791741.2113-NODE-2113-length-14744-cov-32.923276_pt1 | contig 14744 bp, 11 predicted proteins | sample MGYA00510040_ERZ791741 | MGnify/ENA primary metagenome ERZ791741 (study PRJEB30046, sample SAMN00791960) | human gut metagenome | study: EMG produced TPA metagenomics assembly of the A metagenome-wide association study of gut microbiota in type 2... | reverse complement strand
GGGGACAATCCGCATTCGGGTAACGGCAAGCCGTAAGGCCTTTCCGACCAATTGCGGTGTCAACACATCATAAACCTTAAATGCTATGAACAAGATTTCAGACATCACACACATCCACCTAAAGCTGAAAAGGCAGGCCGTGAAGGACATGTTTTTCATCTGCTTCGGCATACTTATGTACTCGTTCGGCTATACGGCGTTCATCCTGCCCGACCAGATAGTGATGGGCGGCGCGTCGGGTATTGCCGCATTGCTGTTCTACGGCTTCAAAATACCCCCGGCACTGTCAATCTGGGGTATCAACATCATAATGATAATAATAGCCTACCGCACGTTGAGCAAGCAGTTCACAGTGCGCACCATCATCGGCGTCACCATTCTTTCGGCCATGATAGGGGCGTTGCAGCCAGTGTTCGAGGCGTACCCCATCGTCACCGCCGGTGAAGACAAGTTCATGCACTTGCTGATAGGCAGCGTGCTTAGCGGCGCCGGCCTCGGCCTTGTCTTCTCGCACAACGGCTCAACCGGAGGTACAGACATCATCATAGCGATGTTCAACAAATACTTCCACATGAACTTCGGACGCGCCATCCAGCTCATCGACACCTGCATAATACTGTCGTCATACTTCATTTTCAAGGAAATGGAGCCGATTGTCTACGGCATCGCCTTCACCCTGATATACAGCTACGTGTGCGACTATGTGGTTAACGGCTCGCGCCAGACAATGCAGTTCATCATCATTTCGAAAAAATACGAGCAGATAGCCGACATGATTAACAACAAAATCCACCGCGGAGTGACCGTCATTCCAGGCAAAGGCTGGTACTCGAAGCATGACATCGACATACTCATCGTGCTGGCGCGCAAGTACGAATCGCACGGCATCCTCTCTACAATAAAAATCATCGACCCCGAAGCCATCGTCTCGCAGACATTCTGCCACGGCGTATTCGGAGAAGGTTTTGACCCGTTGAGGGTGAAGAAGTGAAATTCCCCAAGTAGTTAAAAGTAGTTAGAAGTAGTTATCGCTCGCTGCGCTCGCTAAGTAGTTAAAGTCATTTGCCTTGCCTGCTTGTTTCTCGTATCTTGTCAACTGACAAAGGTAATGACTTTAACTACTTAGCGAGCGCAGCGAGCGATAACTACTTCTAACTACTCTAACTACTAAAAAAACATTAAATCTTTTTGCCCTTTAACGTTATTTGCCTACCTTTGTAAAAGGTATGCGCGGCCTTGTAGGGGCTGCGCGAATGCCATTTACATATCAAAACACTCACAGACATGAAAAAAACAGTGGTTTCTTTACTCGCGGCGCTGCTGCTTGCACCGGCTACGATGCTGGCCGACGGATACACACAACTGTGGAAAAAGGTGGAAGAAGCGGCCAAGAAGGATTTGCCGAGAACGCAGATAGAACACTTGCAGACCATATCGGCGATGGCCGAAAAAGAGAAAAACTACGGCCAGATGCTAAAAGCCGAGTGGAACATGATGTACACATGGGGTACAATATCGCGTGACTCGCTCGCACCGCAGTTGAAAAGGTTGGAGCAAAAGGCCGCCAGCTTCGAACAGACCGACCCGGCACTGGCCGCCGTATGCTATGCCGCGCTTGGCAAAACGTGCTCGCAACGGAGGATGCGCACCGTCAATGCTGACACCCTTGCGCAGGTTTACTTCAAGAAGGCGATGGCTAATCCTGCCATGCTCGCAGGCAAAAAGGCCGGCGACTACGGGCCGTTCACCGTCGAGGGACGCGACGCCGCAATCTTCGGAAACGACCTGCTGAGCCTCATCGGATACACCGCCGAGGACTACAAGGCCATGCACGACTATTACGCCACTACCCCGAACCGCAACGCCACGCTGCTTACCGCGCTCGACATGGTGAAGCAACAGGCTCAAAATAGCGGCGACATATATATTCAGACGCTTGAAGGCTCGCGCTATGTGGCTTCGCTCGACTCGCTCATCAGCCTTTACGGCGACCTTGAAGCATGTGGTGAGGTCGCTTTGGAAAAGTATGCTTTTTATGAAGGTTGCATTGACGTTAATGTGGAACAACGGGTCAAACTGATAGAAGAAAGCCTCTCGCGTTGGGACAAATGGTCGCGCATGGAGACACTGCGCAATGCCATGAAGATGCTTACATACCCCATGTTCAGCGCAGATATAAGCCGCAACGTGATATTGCCGGAAAAGCCTTTCAGCATAAGAATGGACGTGCGCAACACCAACAAACTGACATTTACGCTGACACGGCTCAATACCGACGGCAGCGAAAAGCGCACACCCGAAAACAACAACGACCTGAAGGCACTGAAAGCATTGGCCGTAAAAGGCGCAACGCATACCTATACACGCACCTACACGGGGCGGAAGAATTATGAAACAGTGAAAGACTCGCTCGTCATCGACGGCCTTCCAGTAGGCGTTTACCTGCTTGAAGCATTGACGGAGAACAAAAAGGTTGACGCAGAACGCCGCCTGCTGTACGTTACCGACATGTACGTAGTTCACCAGGCGCTGCCCGGCAACAAGACGCGCGTGGCCGCATTGAGCGGCACTACGGGGCAGCCCGTGCCCGGAGCAACGCTGTACATAGGCAAGGAAAACGGCAATGAACGCACTGTAACGTGCGATGCAAAAGGCGAGACGGTGCTCAATGATTTCGACAAGAGGGACATGTACATACGCTCCTGCACGCCGACCGACAACGCAATGCCGCCAACCAGCGCGTACAATCGCTTCAGTTGGTATGATGCCGACAACGACCGGACCGTAGCTTCGCTGTATGCCGACCGCAAAATCTACCGCCCCGGACAGACAGTTCACGTGGCGGCAGTGGTCAGGAAGATTGAAGGGCTGACGGACAAAGCCATTAGCGGAAAGACTATCAAACTGACATTGCGCGACGCCAACTACAAGACCGTGGCCGAAAAGACTGTCACCACCGACGCTTACGGCACGGCCTCGACCGACTTCGTGCTGCCTTCTAACGGACTGACGGGCAGCTTCACCGTGCGCACCGAAACCAGTTTTGGCGGTGTTGCGACGTTCCGCGTAGAGGAATACAAGCGCCCCACGTTCGAAGTTGAGTTCGACAAAGTGAGTGAAGAATATGCCAATGGCGACACGATAACCGTCACAGGCCGTGCAAAATCCTATTCAGGTGTGGCCGTTCAGGGCGCGAAAGTGAAGTACACTGTCAGCCGCAAGCAGGCTCTGTGGTGGCGTTTCAGCTACTGGGGGCTTTACCTCAACGAGGCCGACAACACCGTTTTGGCCGAGGGAGAGGCCGTGACCGACGGCAATGGAGAGTTCAAGATAAAGATGCCTATGACGCTTCCTGTATGGGAGGAGAACTGCGGCGTAACCCTTGACGTGTACAAGCGCATAGCCCGTTTCTACAACATAATAACCGAAGCCGACGTTACCGACGTGGCCGGGGAGAGCCACGAAGGCACCATCTCGTTGCCTTTGGGCAGCAAGTCTACGGCCTTCGACTGCGAATTTCCTGAAAAGACGCTGCGTGACAGCCTGAAAACCGTAACGTTTACGCTCCGCAACGCCGCCGGAAACGGCATTGACGGCGACGTGACTTACACCGTAAGCGGCGTTGACGGCACGTTTACCGCCAATGCGAACACCGCCACCGAAATAACATGGAACACCGCAGCGCAGCTCAAGTCGGGCAAACATACGCTCACGGCAATATGCGCCGGCGACACCATCCGCCGCGACTTCGTTGTGTTCAGCTATGAAGACACCACGCCATGTGTCGAGACTCCCGACTGGTTCTACATCTCCGGCGACGAGTTTCCACGTGACGGAAGCCCCGTTTACATGCAGTTCGGCTCGTCGGATGCCGACGTTCACGTACTCTATACCGTCATTTCAGGCGACAAAGTGCTGAAAAGCGGCACGTTGGAGCTTGACGGCGAGGTGACAACACGCAAGTTCACATATAAAGAAGAGTACGGGAACGGCCTGCGCATCAACCTCGTTTGGGTGAAAAACGGCCAGGCTTACATGCACAACGAAGACATACGCAAGCCCCTGCCCGACAAGCGTCTCATAGTGAAATGGGGCACTTTCCGCGACCGTCTGACACCGGGACAGCAGGAAGAGTGGACACTCAACATAACGAAACCTGACGGAACACCGGCCGACGCACAGCTTCTGGCAACGATGTACGACTACTCTCTCGAGCAACTGGCACCGTTCTCATGGTCGTTCCCGTCATATATGTCAATCTCGTTGCCTTACACATACTGGTCTGCTCCTGATTATTACCGGCTTAACTTCTACAGCAGCATGAAGCTGAAGCTTGCCAATGTGCCGCAGCTCGACTTCGGTTACATCGCCATCGAACCTGAATATTACGGTGCAAACGGTAATGTCATGGTGGCCGTCGAAGAGGTTTCCTACGGCTCGACAAGGTCAATAAAACTTAGAAAGGCGGTAAAGGGCGCATCGATTAAGAACACCGCGCCCGTTATAAAGAAAGATTCTGAAGTAAAAACGAAGACTACCATAGGTGCTTATGATGTTCAAGGTAATGACGAATTGGGCGGAAGCTTAATGACAAGTGACGCTGCAAGCGGCGAAGCCGAGGGTAACCCGGATGCCGGTGTACAGCTGCGTGAGAACCTGAACGAGACCGCTTTCTTCTACCCTGCACTCCAGACGGACAGCACGGGCAACGTTACGGTGAAGTTCACGCTGCCCGAAAGCGTCACGACATGGCGTTTCATGGGCTTGGCTCACGACAAAGACATGAACAACGGAATGGTTTACGGCAAGGCCGTTGCATCAAAAAAAGTCATGGTTCAGCCAAACATGCCGCGCTTTGTACGCGTCGGCGACCGTGCAACCATTGCCGCACGGATATTCAACACGTCTGAAAACGCAGTGAAGGGAACGGCCATCATGCAGATGGTTGACCCAGAAACAGAGAAGGTTGTATTGGAACTTAAACAGAAATTCGAGGTTGCCGCCGACTCGACTGGCAACGTATCGTTCAGCTACAACCCCGACAACAGCCACACACTGCTCGTCTGCCGCATCTTCGCCGAAGGCAAAGACTTCAGCGACGGAGAGCAACATTACCTGCCGATACTGCCCGACGCGGAGCTTGTAACTAACACCGTGCCCTTCACTCAGCACGGACCGGGCGTAAAGACCATTGACCTGAAGCAACTGTTCCCCGACGGCGGAAGCGACGAAAAGCTGACTGTAGAGTACACCAACAATCCGGCTTGGCTCACGATACAGGCTTTACCTTATATAAACAACGCACGCGAGGACAACGCCATAAGCCTTGCCGTAGCTTATTATGCCAACAGCATAAGCGCATACCTGATGAAGCAGTCGCCGAGAATACGCTCCGTATTCGAGCAGTGGAAGCGCGAGGCCGGACAGGAGAGCCTGAAGAGCAACCTTGAAAAGAACCAGGAGCTTAAAGACATAGTGCTCGACGAGACGCCTTGGGTGGCCGACGCCGAACGCGAAAGCGACCAAAAGCAGATGCTGGCGAACTATTTTGACAGCTCTACGCTGGCCAACAACCTCTCGACCACGCTCGAAAAGCTAAGCAAACTGCAAAGTAAGGAAGACGGTTCGTGGTGCTGGTGGCCGGGAATGCGCTACGGTTCGTTCGCACTCACGGCATCAGTCACCGAAACGCTTGTGCGCTTAGACAAGATGACCGGCAAGCAAGCGGACACGCAGAAGATGATAAACAGCGCGATGAAGTTCCTCGGCAACAGAGTGGTTGAGGATTACGAGAAGCTGAAGGAACGCAAGGACAAGAACTCAACGCCTATAGTATTCGTTGACAACGGCGTGCGTTACCTGTACATCTGCGCACTGAACGGCAGGCAGCTTTCAGCCAAAGAGAAAGAGGCAGCCAACTATGTACTTGAAAGTCTGAAGGAGAACAATGCCGTTTTGAACCTGTATTACAAGGCACTGATGGCTGTCGTGCTGGCGAAACACGGCGAAACGCAACTCGCCGTCGAATACATCAAGAGCCTTGACGAGTACACCGTGGCTACGGAAGAAATGGGACGCTACTACGACTCGCCGCGTTCAGGTTACAGCTGGTTCGACTACCGCATACCGACACAGGTCGCAGCGATTGAGGCAATGAAGCTTGTCGACGCACAGGGCTACGCCGAAAGCATTGAGGAAATGAGGCGCTGGCTGCTCATGCAGAAGCGAGTGCAGGCATGGGACACGCCGTTCAACAACGTGAACGCCGTCTACGCATTCCTCGACGGAAACATGACGGAGCTTGACGGCAAGGAAGAAACGACGCTCGCCGTTGACGGCAAGAAGCTCGAACTGCCGCAGTCTACGGCAGGTCTGGGTTACGTCAAGACGACAACCGATTATGAGGGCGGTAACACCTTCACAGCCAACAAGTTATCAAAGGGCACCTCTTGGGGCGCAATATACGGCCAATCGCTGTGCAAAACGTCATCAATTGAAAGCTCAAATGCCGCCTTTCGCATAACGAGGGAAATCCTCGACGAAAACGGACGGCCTGCAACCAGCCTGAAAGTGGGCGACCGCGTGACCGTGCGCATCACCATTAATGCCGACCGCGACTATGACTACGTGCAAGTGAAAGACAAGCGTGCGGCCTGCATGGAGCCGATGAGCCAGCTCAGCGGATACCGCCGCGGCTACTACTGCGCGCCGAAGGACAACGCCACATATTATTATTACGACCGCATGAGCAAAGGCACGCACGTGATAGAAACTGAATATTACATCGACCGCGCAGGCCGATACGAGACCGGAACATGCACCGCTTCATGCGCTTACGCGCCGGAATACTCGGCAAGGGCGGCATCGCTGTCGGTTGAAATTAAATAAAACAAGACAAGGGAAACAATGAGCAAAAAAGCAATATCGGCCGTTCTTCTGGCTTTTGTGTCATTGGGTGTGTCGGCACAACGCATATCGGCGAAGCAGGAAGTCATCGACTGCGGCAGCGTGATGTATGAAACGCCTGTCACGGTGAAGTTCGAACTGCGCAACAAAGGCAGCGAACTGACAATCGACACGGTGCGGACAAGCTGTGACTGCGTGGTTGCCGAATATCCGAAAGGCACCATAGCCAAGGGCGACAACTTTACCGTTGAGGTGACGTTCGACGCCCGGCAGATGGGACACTTCTACAAAGAGGCGGCGATTTACAGCAACGCGTCAGACAGGCCGTTCTACCTTACGATGAAAGGAGTGGTGGTTGACCATCTTGCCGACTATTCGGGCGTCTATGACTATACGCTTGGCAGCGTCCGCACAGACAAGAACAACATTGAGTTTGACGACGTAAACCTCGGCGAAACGCCGGTAGAGAAAATCCACATCATCAACAGCGGCAGCGAGAGTGTAACCCCCGTGGTGATGCACCTGCCCAATTACATCAGCGCAACGGTTTCGCCTGAAACCATCGCTCCGGGTCGTACAGGAGTGGCAACGTTCACCCTCAACTCAATGAAACTGCGCAGCTACGGCCTGACACAATCGTCAGTCTACCTCGGAATGTTCCCCGGCGACAAGGTGAGCGACGACAAGGAAATCTCCATTTCAGCCGTACTCCTGCCTGAATTCAGGAACATGTCGGAGACGCAGAAGCGCAATGCGCCGGTGATGAAACTGTCAGCCGAAACGCTTGACCTCGGCTCTTTCGAGGGCAAAGACCACAAGAGCGGCATTATAACGATAGAAAACCAGGGACGCAGCAGGCTCACAATAAGCTCGATGCAGATGTTCACAACGGGCTTGAAGGTACGCCTGAACAAGTCAAGGCTCGACCCCGGAGAGTCGGCCAAGATTAAAATAACGGCTTACCGCAAGCTTCTTAAAAACGCAAGGAGCAAGCCTCGTGTACTGATGATAACCAACGACCCTAACAATTCGAAGGTGGTGATACACGTTAACGTCAAACAATGACAACCAAGAAACAAACATGGAACATCCCGAAAACAGCAAAGAATACAAGGGGCTGACGGTAAACGCCGGCGTGGAACAGCCCTCCACCGTGAATCCTTACCTGAAACGCGGACGCTACAAGCGGCGTGAAATGACGGTAGGGGAAATCGTTGAAGGCATCCTGAAGGGCAATGTGACGGTGCTAAGCCAGGCGGTAACGCTGATTGAAAGCGTGAACCCCGACCATTACGCAAAGGCGCAGGAAGTAATAGAGAAATGTCTTCCGCACAGCGGAAACTCCATCCGCATAGGCATAAGCGGCGTACCAGGGGCAGGCAAGAGCACATCCATCGACCAGTTCGGCCTCCACGTGCTCGACCGTACAGGCGGAAAGCTCGCCGTATTGGCAATAGACCCGAGTTCGGAACGCTCCAAAGGCAGCATCCTCGGCGACAAGACGCGCATGGAAAAGCTGTCGGTCAGGGACGATGCGTTTATCCGTCCCAGTCCGACAGCAGGCTCATTGGGCGGTGTTGCACGCAAGACAAGGGAGACAATCATACTCTGCGAGGCCGCCGGATACGACAAGATTTTCGTCGAAACGGTAGGTGTCGGACAGAGCGAGACGGCCTGCCACTCGATGGTTGACTTCTTTCTTCTCATCCAACTTGCAGGCACCGGCGACGAACTTCAGGGCATAAAGCGCGGCATCATGGAAATATCCGACGGCATAGTAATCAACAAATGCGACGGCGAGAACGTCGACAAATGCCACTTGGCGGCACGAAACTTCCGCAATGCGCTGCACTTCTTTCCGCCGTCTGACAGCGGATGGCAGCCCAAGGTGTTGTGTTACAGCGGTTTTTACGGTACCGGAATAAAGGAGATATGGGACATGGTGTACGAGTATTTCACCTTTGTCAAGGGCAACGGATACTTCGATTTCCGACGCAACGAGCAAAGCAAATACTGGATGTACGAAACCATCAACGAGCAACTTCGCGGCCATTTCTACAACAATCCGGCAATACAGGAACGGCTACAGGCCGCCGAACGCTCGGTATTAGACGGCCGCCGTACAAGCTTCGCCGCGGCAAACGAACTGCTGGAAAGCTATTTTAACGCCAAAGAGTCAAGTCAGTCATAACGGAAAAACAAAACACTCACAATGCAAATCGAGATTGACAGCGGCAGCGGATTTTGCTTCGGAGTGACTACGGCGATACGTAAGGCCGAAGAAGAGCTGGCCGCAGGAAAGACGCTTTACTGCCTCGGCGACATCGTACACAACGGAATGGAGTGCGAGCGGCTTAGGCAGATGGGGCTGATTACTATCAACCACGACGATATGAAGCGGCTGAACGGCGTGAAAGTGCTGCTCCGCGCCCACGGCGAACCGCCCGAAACATACGAGCTTGCGAAGCGGAACAACATCGAAATCATCGACGCCACATGCCCAGTCGTCCTCCAGCTGCAACGCAGGATAAAGCGGAAGCACGACGAAAACAATGACGCACAGATAGTAATCTTCGGCAAACCGGGCCACGCCGAGGTGCTCGGCCTCGTGGGACAGACCGCCGGACGCGCCGTCGTCGTGGCCGACCTGGACGACGTAAAGCAGCTCGATTTCACACGGGACATATACCTTTACTCGCAGACGACGAAGTCTCTCGATGAGTTTCATCGCATAACCGACTACATCCAAATGCATATGGCAGCTGGAGCGACGTTCAAGAGTTTTGACACCATATGCCGCCAAGTGGCCAACCGCATGCCGGCCATCAGCTCGTTTGCCATGCGCCATGACCTCATCCTGTTCGTTTGCGGCCGCAAAAGCAGCAATGGGCGTGTGCTGTTTGCCGAATGCAGCCGGGTAAATCCTAACAGCCATCTCATAGAAGAGCCGGCAGAAATCAATCCGGAATGGCTTGCCGGAGTCGAGACTGTTGGCATATGCGGAGCCACAAGCACACCGAAATGGCTTATGGAACAATGCAGGGACGAGATTATAAAAGGTGGGAAAACCTTTGTTCAGTAAGATGTTAAACGGAGAAAACCATGCTATATGACAATGTTTTACAATTAATCGGCAATACACCCATTGTGGAATTGCGGCGGTTGTCGCACCATTACGGCATTGAAACGCCGATAACGGCTAAAGTGGAGATGCTCAATCCTGGCGGAAGCGTCAAGGACAGGGTGGCTCTTTCGATGATTGAGGATGCCGAGCAAAGTGGCATTCTCAAGCCCGGAGCAACCGTTATAGAGCCTACAAGCGGAAATACAGGCATCGGACTGGCAATGATTTGCGCCGTAAAAGGCTACCGCCTAATCCTCACAATGCCCGAAACAATGAGTATAGAGAGGCGTAAGCTTGTGGCGGCATACGGTGCGGAGGTGCGCCTTACACCTGCATCGGGAGGCATGGCCGCCGCCGTAAGCGAGGCGGAAAGGCTGCACCGCGAAATTGAAGGCTCTGTAATACTCGGCCAGTTCGGCAACCCTGCCAATCCGCGTTGCCACTACCTGACTACCGGCAAGGAAATACTTGAGCAGACCGGAGGCCGTATTGACATGTTCATAGCATGTGTCGGAACAGGCGGAACGGTGTCAGGAGTGGGGCGGAGGCTGAAAGAATACAACCCCTCCATCAAGGTTCTGGCCGTTGAACCGGCATCATCTCCGCTGCTGTCCAAGGGCGTTGCCGGGCCGCATGCCATCCAAGGCATCGGCGCGAACTTCATTCCCGGCAATTATGACGTCGCCGTTGTTGACGGCATCATTACCGTTACCGATGATGAAGCCATGCAAACGGTACGCCTCGTGGCATCCACCGAGGGGCTATTAGTGGGCATCTCGTCGGGTGCGGCGGTAGCCGCAGCGGTGAAGGCGGCCATGGACAGCGGCAACAAGGGCAAGCGCATAGTAACCCTGCTGCCCGATACCGGCGAACGGTATCTGTCTACACAGCTTTTCAAATAAAACAAATCAAAACAACAAAGCAATGAAAACAAGATGTTTTCTGCTGTCGCTTGCCATCGCGGTAAGCGCTGTTGCCGCTGCGCAACAGGCACAACAACAAAACAGCAAATGTCCTTTAACCACCGAAATGCAGGCCGCCTGCCATCCGTGGTATGGCAAGCGTGTGGGCTTCATAGGCGATTCCATGACCGACCCGGCGAACAACAAGCAAGACATTCCATACAAATACTGGCACTATCTGAGCCAAATGCTTGCCATAAAACCTTACGTCTACGGCAAGAGCGGCCGCCAGTGGGACGACGTTCCGCGGCAAGCCGACCTGCTGTATAAGGAACACGGCGACAGCGTTGACGCCGTAATAGTGTTTATCGGCACCAACGATTTCAACGCCGGTGTGCCCTTAGGGCGGTGGTATGACGAGTATGAAGACACCGTAACCGCCGCCGTACACGGCGAGAAAAGGACCTACTGGCGCATGCGCCGCAGGCCATTCGTCGACCAGAAAACGCTAAAAGGGCGTATAAACGTCGCCATGATGCAACTAAGAACGTATTTTCCTGACAAGCAGATAGTGCTGCTTACCCCAATACACCGCGGCTATGCGGCCTTCGGAGAAAACAATATCCAGCCGAACGAGTACTGGCAAAACATCTGCGGAGAATATTTCAACGCATACGTCGACGCCATAAAGGAGGCCGGCAACGTGTGGGCAGTGCCTGTAATCGACCTAAATTCAGTCAGCGGACTCGACCCTATTGCCCAGCCTGAATACTTCCACGACGAGCACACCGACCTGCTCCACCCCAACTGCCGGGGACAAGAGCGCATAGCACGGACACTCGTCTACCAGCTTGCCACACTGCCAGTGTTCTGACTCCACCGTGAAGTTGGCATGGCTTACGCCACAAGTGTTAAACAAAACGGCCACCCTTCATCCTCTGAAAGGTGGCCGTCCGCTTGCTCCCCGTATGCCGGAGAGCCGCTGATTTGTCAAATCATTCATTCTTTTATATGTTATCCTGTCCGGCAATCCCTTACCGTCAGTCAATGTCTATGACGTTGAACTTCCTGTCGAAAGTCACTTCCACATAATTCGATAGCTTCACTTCATATTCGTCTTCGTCGCGTTCTATCTCAAGAATGCGGCAGTCAGGATAGTTGGAACTTATGTACCTGGCTATCTGTTGCGGTACAAGCGACGCCGGAACAGCCGACCGCTTGCACTTCACTTCTGTCCATTGTCCCCGTCCGTCGAACTCAATCTTCTCGCCGTTTGTGAATATCACGGTGTACTCCTTGCTGAACAGGCCAGACTCCATCTTGGCTATGGCGACCTTGCGGCCTGCCATGTGCGCCTTGATTGTCTGCAAGGCCGCTGCAGGCAGGCGGTCAACGGGAATTGCCTTATAGTCGCCGGTGTTGGCGCGGGCCACATTCGGCATGAGCGTTGCCAGTGCGGCAAGCAGCGATATAATGATAGCTTTCATCGTAATTATGCGGTTTTTGGGGATTTGCGGCTTTTGTTTCATTCAAGCCAGTACACAATTTATGCTATGGGATATTACGGCCGGTCCTGCCCTTGCCTGTCCGGCAGGGGCAGGGTTGCCGCCGTCAGTCGTCTATGTCTACAACTTGGAAGTTCTTGTTGAACGTCACTTCCAGACGGTTTGACAGTTTAACTTCATACCGGTTGTCGTCTTTCTCTATCTGAAGGATTTTCGTTCCCGGATAAGTGGACTTCACATAGCTTGTTATTTTCGCCGGAACAAGTCCTGCCGGTACAGAAGACATCTTGCAGTTTATCTCCGTCCAGTTGCCGTTGCGGTCGAACTCTACCTTTTCGCCGTTGTTGAACACCACGTCATAGCTCTTTTCGAAAAGTCCCGACTCCATCTTGGCAAGGGCCACTTTCTTTGCACTGAAATGCTTTTTGAGCGTCTGCTGCGCTGTCGCTGGCAGCTGGTTTACGTTCACCGGTTTGTCGTTGTCGGCCAATGCACTTACCGAGAATGCCACGAGGCATACTAATGCTACTACTGCGCTTTGAATGATACGTTTCATAATCTTCTTCTTTTTAGTGTTATTATTCATTTTGTTCCTTTTTCTGTTGCAAAGATTATGAGCTTTTCTGAAAAGAAACTGAAAAACGGGTGAAGACCGGATGTTTTAACATCGTTTAAGGATAAAATGCCGTCAGGCGCCTTCCAAAATCGCAGTTTGACAGCTTTCACAAGGCCGAAACGCCCCTGCGGCCTCACTTCAGCATTATGACGCGCCGCAGTATCATGTTTTTATAGGCGTGCTTCATGTCCTCAGGAAGGAACGAGCGGTCAATAAGGTCGAACCACGAGGGCAGCACCCGTCCGAAGCGTTGCGCCATGTTTTCGATTACCTTCTCGTCAACGCCGGTCGAAGTGATTGAGCGTATGAAGTCGGCTTTGCGCAGCTTGCGCTTCTTGCCGTTAAGGGTAAGGGCCAGTTCCTCGGTGTCTTCGGGCATCACTAGCGTCGTCGCGAGCATGTCGTAGGCCGGAGTCAGGGTATATCCGCCGCCGTCGGGGTTGTACAGCGAGAAGTTTTTAAGGTGCATGTCGGCGTTGCCGGTTATCCATGAGAACACCACCACCTCCCAAAAGTTTACCACGTCGAGCTGCGGAGCCGACGAGTAGCGGCGTATCGCCTTGGCAATCTGCTCGTAAGAACCCTTGTATTTATATTCGGTGAGCCGCCCCGTGAGCTGGCACATGTCCTCCATTGGCACCTTGCCGCCGCCTGCCAGCCGGTCGATGCGGCGCGTGATGTAGCACAGCTCGCCGTCGCTGAAGCGTATGAGGCTGTGCGGCACGGTCATGATTTTTGCCGCTTCGGCCATGTGCATGGTAAGGTCTTCAAGCTCGGGCAGTGCGCGGTAGGTGTCTGTCTGCGGCTTCAGGATGAACCGTCCCCACAGTCCTACGATGGTGAAGCGGTCGGGCAGGTTCCTGCCTCCCTTGTCGATGTCAAGCGACAGCTTTGCCTGCACGCCCGTGAGCGTGGTCTGCGCGCGCACCACCTTGCGCGCCAGGTCGCCTAACTGGGCGCGGACGTAAGGCAGCTTCGGCGCGTTTTTCACGCCGAAAAACTTTCGGGCACAGGCCGGATGGTAGTCGGTCTGGCCTTCCTTCAGGTCTTTATAGCAAAACAGGCACTTCATTTTTTAATTAAGAGTTAAGAATTAAGAGTTAAGAAAAAACGTACTTCGTGAATTAAGCATTAAGAGTTAAGAACTGAAAGTCAGCGTTAAGCTAATTAAAAAAACAGCTTTGCTTTTACAAATCATATTTTCTTAATTCTTAACTCTTAATTCTTAATTTCCCCGACTCTTAATTCTTAATTTCCTCCGGCACCACGCTTACCGCCCCGATGCAGTCCTTGCAGCAGGCCAACAGCAGCGACATGCGGTCGCGCTGGTCTATCTTCCAACTGCGCTCGGCTATCCCCAAGAGCCAGCCCTCGGGTATAAGGCCGTCGAAGAAGGGGAACATCACCGTGTCGTGATACGCCTCCGCCGTCAACGGCAGCGTAAGACTTACTGCCTCCGCGCCGTCAGACGCGAGGTAGGCCGCGTCATACTCGAACGTGTAACCGTTCTCGTCTTCGGTCAACCGGCCTGCAAGCCGGTCGTGCAGATATACCAATGCGCGTTTCATTCTTAATCTTTTAGTTGACAAGGGACGAGGGACAAGCAGACAAGGATATTTGTTTCGCCACTCGTTTACTTGTAACTCGTCACTTGTCTGCTTGTAACTCGTTACTCGTCTGCTTGTAACTCG
>ERZ791741.2106-NODE-2106-length-14808-cov-34.118620_pt1 | contig 14808 bp, 6 predicted proteins | sample MGYA00510040_ERZ791741 | MGnify/ENA primary metagenome ERZ791741 (study PRJEB30046, sample SAMN00791960) | human gut metagenome | study: EMG produced TPA metagenomics assembly of the A metagenome-wide association study of gut microbiota in type 2... | reverse complement strand
CTCTTCCGTGATGTTATAGACACCCGTTATATGGAAGAAGCGGAAACCGGAACAGCTAAATACATAGGTTCAAAGACAGATGCCGATGACCAAAAACCGGGACTTATCGACATTGTAGCCGACGCCAAGGATAGTTACACGGAGGACAACTTCCCCACCGGCGAACGTTCTGCCGACTTTGACACAGACGGCAACGGAATAGCCGACGAATGGGAAAGAGCCAACGGACTTACAGTTGGAACGGTTGACCCGAACGGCTACGACATTGACACGAAGGGCTGGTACACCAACATCGAGGTTTACGCCAACTCACTCGTTGAAAACATCGTCAAGGCGCAGAACGCCGACGGTGAAAGCAACTACGATGAGTATTACCCCGAGTGTGAGTCTACCGGTATCGAGGACATAACCGCCGGCGCATCGGAAGTTGAGAAGATAGAATATTACACTCTCGGCGGCATGAAGCTCAGCGAGCCTGTCAAAGGCATCAATATACGCAAGATAACCTTCACCAACGGCAAGACCGCCACAGACAAAGTGATTAAATAAGTGAAGAACGAAGAATTAAGAGTGAAGAATTAACAAGCAAACCGCCCGGACGCATTGTCCGGGCGGTTTGCTTGTTTGCCTTTAGCAGCTTAAACAGATACTTTAAAGGTTTAAGCAAAGAACCTTAACAGTCTAAACGCATGGTTTCAACGGTCTAAGCGAGCGGTCTCAACGGCCTAAGCGGTGGCTTTTGACGGTTCTCACCGTCTCACTTTCCCACCGTCTCACCGTCAACTGTCTCACCGTCTGATGCTTTTCTTTCCGCCTTGTATTACTATGCCCTTGGCATCCTTACCAATACGCTGCCCGGAGAGGTTGTAAACAGGAGCGTCTTCGTCCGCTTCACCGCCAGCGGTCATGCTGCCGATGCCTGTTGTAACATTCTCCACCGACACAGGCAAGAACTCCAGATATTTCACATACTGGTTGCTGTACACGGCCGTCACATCATACTTGTTGTCGCCGGAAACGCCGCCCGGCGCGTTTTCCGTGCCATACAGCCTCACCATTCCGCTGCCGTCAGAAGCGTAAAAGTCAGCCGCAGCCTCTCCGTCTGTTCCGCCGTTGCTTTCAGAAGACACATTTACGTTGCATATCTTCACCAAGTCACACTTGTATTTTCCGGCCAGAACATCCTCCAACGTGGCGGTCATCGGCTGCGCCTCAACGCTGCTTTCGGTTATCGTAAGGGCCGACGCGTCGGTCATGGCGTTGGCCTTTACCCCGGGCATAGAGCCGTTGCGCATCTCGTAATCAACGTTGACCGTCCCCTTTACCGTGGCGTTCAGCTTGAACGGGATGTCAGTTCCATAGAACATTACGGCCTTGCCGCCGTCACGCACAAACACGTTCGGTTTGTCGCCCCTCGTGTCGATAAACACCACCTTGCCGTCAGTGATGGTAAGGTTTACCTGCTCTTGGTTTTCCGTCAGCTCATGGAGCTTGGCGATTGTCATGTCGGCAGACCGTGCGCCTACGACGCATCCTACGGCTATTACCGCCAGAATAATCCGTTTTTTCATTTTGACTACTTGTTTTTCAGGTTAATGATGATAATGTTGTTTTTCTTAATGGTACGGCAAAGATAACGATTTATTCCGTCAAACAAAACATTTTCCCGGATATTCATCCAAAATGCGACAACCAGTCTGCCTGCACAAAGAAAAACGGAAGATGCACACAGCTGCGCATCTTCCGCCTTTATTATAAGATAAGGTGTAAATTTTTCCACCTTCTCTATTTCTCACCTTCTCACCTCCTGATGTATTTCTTTCCGTTCTGTATCACAATGCCCTTTGCGTCCTTGCTTACGCGCTGACCTGCGAGGTTGTAAACAGGAGCGTTCTCGTCAAGCTCTTCGTCAACGGTAACATTGTTGATGCCAGAAGTTATACCTGTTACAGAGAAATTCTTTATTTCCCATGTACCCGCAGTTTTCGAAGTGCCAACATATTTGAAACCAACCTTGATTTTCTTGCCTGCATAGCTGGTGATGTCAACAGTTTGTTTTTCAAACGAAGTCCAACCTGAAGAATTGAATTCCGCAGGATATGTTATTACAGCCTGTTCCCATTCACCGCCGTCAACCTTAATCCAAAGGGTTGCTTCATCGTCAACACTGCCAAAGTATTTATTTATACATTGCTCAAACTCCAGCGTAGCTTCGTCAATATTTTCAAGATTGATTGTCGGAGACACAAGCCAACTTTCGGCATCATTGTTTACCTTATTGACATAAGACGTTGCTTTCATATATTTATAGTTGGCATCATGACTCCAAACATAGTCCAAGCCTCCTTTATTTACATCGTCAATGGTAAATGAACCGATGCCATATTCAAAGCTTTCCGAATAAGGTACTGTGACTTCCGTCAACGCCGGAGCTGTGACGATGAGAGTATAAGAAGTCGTGCCTGCGCTATACTCGTCGGTCTCTTCAGCTGTTGCCGAAATCTTTGTTGAGCCTACGCCAACTATAGAAACCTCGCCTGTCGTAGCGTCAACCGTAGCAACATCCTCGTCGCTTGAAGAGTAAACCACATCCGCATCAGTGTCTTTCGTCAACACTGGAGCGGTAAACTCTTCGCCCAACACCACTGTTGCAGACGTTTCACTGAATGCCAAGTTGGCATCTTTTTTGGTTACTACAGTGCCTTCATAAGTGATTTCAATGCTCTTGATGTAGATGGCCTTCTTAACCTTATTTGTGTATATCAACTTGATTTCGCCAGAGGCTGAACCTGTAAACTCCACATCCGCCTTTGTTTTAGTAAGCTCGTATTGCTCGCCAAAGGCTTCTCCGCCGACAGTTACATCCAATGTGGCGTCTATGCCAGAAGCCCCACTGGTATTCACTTTTATTGACGTAATCGTTCCATTTATTCCTCCACTTGAAAGTACAGCAGTCGTCGCAGGATTACCGCTACTTCCTATTTGCTGTCCTTTATCATTTTGGTTGTCATACCCGAAGTACCCGGCATCCGTAGTGAGAGTCCACATTATTCCGTTCAACTCTTGCGTCCCTGCTTCTTTAAAAACCGTTTCCTCAAACGTATATGAATACGTATCAGCAAAGGCGGTTGTACCTATTATTGCAAATAGCACAACCAATGATAAGCGTAAAAATTTCCTCATAGTCGTAAGTTTTTTAAGTGATTAATATTGAGAATTAGTTACATTGATGTCACTTAGGAATGGATTTAACATGCCGTGTTTCATGTTTTTTGAAGCATGGCATGCTGCATGAAAATGTAAAAGGTGACCTTTTGGCATCTAAAAGACGGCCTTTTACAATGCAAAAGACCGTCAATTACAACGTAAAAGGCCACCTTTTGCAAGACCGCAAGTAAAGTATTGAGCGTCAATATGTTACAAAACGGTTGTCTACTGCTTGCCGCCAGCACCGTAACGGCATGGAAAACGGCTACAAGCCAACGGTTTGCACCATGCCTCTCGGCCTTGTCCGATGTTTCCTTTTTATTGTTCCCTAAAACATCTTAACCGAATTTTAACTCAAAAACATTTTGCCATTAAAACAAAAACATTATATTTGCACACATCAATGTAACTAATTCTCAATATTAATCACTTTAAAAACTTACGACTATGAGGAAATTTTTACGCTTATCATTAGTAAGTCTATTGACGATGTTCTGCGGAACAACGTTCGCACAGACTGTATTTAATTTTGCTGAGCTTTATGGTACTTCCACAATTAAGGACATCAGTAATCAGCCGCAAACGATTGAAGCCGTCACAATTTCCTTTGCAAAAGGAAATTCAAGCAATGCACCTGCATTTAACAAGGACGGAGAAGTACGCCTTTATGGAGGAAAAAGCAACACTGTATTAGATGGTTGTACAATGACTGTAACCGCAGCATCGGGCACGATAACATCCATCGTGCTTGAAGCTGGGGCAATAGATAAATGGGGTGTATTGACATCAAATGTAGGAGAAATTACCGAAGACGCCGACAAGAATGTAACATGGACGGGCAATGCCACGGAAATAGTATTTACAGCATCGCGTGATGCTGCCAATGCTTCTGTTTCAACACAAAACAGATATACAAAAGCGACTGTGACTGTTACAGGCGGAGAAGTAAAGAAATCTGCCGACTTGAAATTCAGCGAGACAGAGATTGAAGTAGAACAAGGTGCACTTTTCACTTCTCCTACATTCACAAAGGCAACCACAGCAGAAGTAAAATTCTCTTCTGATAATGAAGGAGTGGCTTCGGTAAACAGCGAAGGCAAAATATCGTTGGGCGGCGAACTCGGCACGGCCAAGATTACAGCCACAGCAGAAGAAAATGATGACTATTACGCAGGAGAAGCGACATGTACCATTACGGTATTTGCCTACAACACATACAAAAAGGCAACTGAAATAGTAAGTGGCAAGAAGTATCTCATCGTTGCAGACAACGACGGTACGCTGAATGTGGCAAAACAAATTACGTCAAATTACGGATATTTGTATGTAGACGAAGTAAATGCCGAGGCTGACGGCAGCATAAAGGTTCGCAAGGACGGAGGCAACGAGTTTACCATAACTGAAACTGATGGCGGATATACCATTATGCAGTCAGATGGAAGGTATCTCTATCAGAGTGGAGATTTTAATAACTTCAATGTAAATGATAATCCTTCTTCAGGCCATATTTGGACTATCAATCCTGAAGCTGACGGAACATTTACAATTACAAACACATCTGTTAACAAGCATGTTCAATTTGACAGCCAATACAACTCTTTTGGAAGTTACGCAGATGAAAGAGGAATACTCCCATGTCTTTATGTAAAGGACGAAACCGGCACAGGCATCGACAACATAACCGTTGAAGACGAGCTTGACGAGAACGCTCCTGTTTACAACCTCGCAGGCCAGCGCGTAAGCAAGGATGCAAAGGGCATCGTTATACAGAACGGAAAGAAATACATCAGAAGGTGAGAAATAGAGAAGGTGGAAAAAACTTACACCTTATCTTAATAATGAAGGCGGAAGATGCGCAGCGGTGTGCATCTTCCGTTTTTCTTTGTGCAGGCAGACGGGGCGTCGCATTTTGGATGAATATCCGGGAAAATATTTTGTTTGACGGAATAAATCGCTATCTTTGCCGTACCATTAAGAAAAACAACATTATCATCTTAACCCTAAAACCGTAACATTCAACATGAAAAAAAGAGCCATTGTAGTTGCGCTGGCCTTCGCCTGCACTGTAGGTGCAGGTGCGCAGACGCCGCCATACAAGAACCCGAAGCTGACGGCACACGAACGCGCCGTTGACCTGTGTTCGCGCATGACGCTTGAAGAGAAGGCCGCCGTAATGATGAACAACTCGAAAGCCATACCCCGGCTTGGCATTCCGCAGTTCGCATGGTGGAGCGAGGCGCTGCACGGCGTGGGGCGCAACGGCGTGAGCACGGTGTTCCCCTCGTGTATCGGCATGGCTGCGTCGTTCGACGACGCGCTGATTGAGCGCATATTCACCGCCGTGAGCGACGAGGCACGCGCCAAGAACACGGCGCAGCGGCGCAAGGGCAGCGTGGACACTTACCAAGGGCTGTCGTTCTGGACGCCCAACATCAACATATTCCGCGACCCGCGATGGGGACGCGGACAGGAGACCTACGGCGAAGACCCGTACATGAACTCGCGCATGGGACAGGCCGTAGTGCGCGGACTGCAAGGCCCGGCTGACGGCAAATACATTAAGCTGTACGCCTGCGCCAAGCACTTTGCCGTACACAGCGGTCCGGAAAAGACGCGCCACAGCTTCAACATAGAGGCCCTGCCGCCGCGCGACCTGTGGGAAACCTACCTGCCGGCATTCCGCGACCTTGTGCAACAGGCCGGTGTAAAAGAAGTGATGTGCGCCTACCAGCGCGTTGACGGCGACCCTTGCTGCGGCAGCAACCGCCTGCTTCAGCAGATACTGCGCGACGAGTGGGGTTTCAAAGGGCTGGTTGTGAGCGACTGCGGAGCCATCAGCGACTTCTGGAGACCGGGCGCACACGGCGTGTCGGCGGACGCGGCGGCTGCCTCGGCCAAGGCTGTCATAAGCGGCACCGACGTTGAATGCGGCGGCGAATACCGCCACTTGCCAGACGCTGTAAAGGCCGGACAGATTACCGAAGAACAAATCAACAAGAGCGTCGTGCGGCTGCTCGAAGCGCGCTTCGAGCTTGGCGACTTCGACCCCGACGAGCTTGTGCCCTGGACAAAAATACCCGAAAGTGTGGTGGCATGCAAGGAACACAAGGAACTGGCATTGCAGATGGCACGCGAACAGATGGTGCTGCTGCACAACAGGAACAACACCTTGCCGTTGAAGAAAGACGCCGGCAAGATAATGGTGATGGGGCCGAACGCCGCCGACTCTGTGATGCTGTGGGGCATATACTACGGCCAGCCGACCCACTCTGTCACCATACTCGAAGGCATACAGGCCAAAATAGGCAACGGCGTAAAATATGCCAAAGGCTGCGAAATAACCAAGCTGACCGAGAGCGAGAGCATTTTCCCCCGGCTGAAGACGGCTGACGGCAAACCGGGCGTAAGCGCACGCTTCTGGAACAACACCAAGATGGAGGGCAAACCGGTATATGAAACCACATACGCCACGGCAATACACTTCGACAACGGCGGCAACACGGCTTTTGCCCCGGGCGTAAACCTGACAGACTTCACACTCAGCATGAACGGCTCGTTCACCGCCGACAAGGACGAGACGCTTGACATCACCCGCAGCAATGACGACGGTTTCAGGATGATTGTCAACGGCGACACTATAATCAACAATTGGAAGGCCGACCGGCTGCGCAAAAACAAAAACAACCTGACCGTGAAGAAAGGCCAACGCTACGACATCCAGTTCGACTACATGCAGCTTAAAAACGAAGCCGTGCTAAGCCTCGACATCGCCACCGTTCACAATGTAACGGCAAGCGAGATTGCGGCAAGGGCGAAAGACATAGAGACGGTAATATTCGTTGGCGGAATATCGCCCGACCTTGAACGTGAGGAGGCAAAAGTTTCAGAGCCGGGTTTCGACAACGGCGACCGCACCAGCATTGAACTGCCTGCTGCTCAACGCGAAATACTGAAAGCCCTGCACGAGGCAGGCAAAAAGGTGGTACTTGTAAACTGTAGCGGCAGCGCCGTCGCACTGACGCCTGAACTTGAAACGTGCGACGCCATCTTGCAGGCATGGTACCCGGGAGAACAGGGCGGACACGCCGTGGCCGACGTGCTCTTCGGCGACTACAACCCCGGTGGAAAATTGCCGGTTACGTTCTACAAGGACGACAGCCAGCTGCCACCGTTTGACGATTACCGCATGGCAAACCGCACATACCGTTATTTCCGCGGCACACCGCTCTTCCCCTTCGGCTACGGCTTAAGCTACACCACGTTCGCAACAGGCACTCCGGAATATGACAAGACGACAGGGAAAATCACCGTCAGCGTAACCAACACCGGCAAACGTGACGGCGCGGAGACAGTACAAGCTTATCTGCACAACCCCGCCGACACGGAAGGACCTATCAAAACACTCCGCGGATTCACACGTGTGGAACTTAAAGCAGGAGAAACTAAAACCGTAACAATTGACCTGCCGCGCACGGCTTTCGAATGGTGGGACGCCTCGACAAACACAATGCGCGTAATGCCCGGCAAGTATGAAGTGCTTGTAGGCACGTCGAGCATGGACAAAGACCTAAAGAAATTGGCAATAAATATGTGAAGAAACAATATGTAAAGGAGAAGAGGGCATGTCTCTTGTTGACATGCCCTCTTCTCCTTTCCACACCTCACGGTGTTACAGGGATATAAACTTTACATACATATTAATTGTTTTTCTGCTTATTCTTGTGAAGTGTACCAACGTGGGTCACCAACCATACGCTTGCTTACATCCTCGTTCTGGATGGTAAAGTCGCCATTGTCAGCGTCTTTGTATTCGGGGTCAACGTCCCAGGTTACACTGCTGCTCTCGTCGGTGAAGTTGTTTGTCTTTTCCACCACAGTAGACAGGTTGGGCGTATTGAAATAGGCGTTGTTCTCGAACGCAGGCGTACTTGTAGAGCTCTGGTTGCTGAACACGCCTGCGGTATTTGTCGTCAGGTTGTTCTTCCAGTTGATTACATTGCCTGCATAGCGGACGTACAGCAGGCGTTTGCCCGCAAAGTTTGACACGTTATTGAGCGTGCAGTTCAGGATGTTGATGACAGGGTTGCCACCACCCATCGCGCCTGAAGCGTCGTCCATGCGGATGAATTCACGCTCAAGGGCAACATTGTATATGGTGCTGTTCGTCAGATTCGTCTCGTTTATCCTGCCCTTGCGGCTGTCGTAGAAGTCGCCGCCGTCGCATTCGATGTCGTGTATAAGGCAGTTGTTGAACGTTGCCTTGTTGATTGTCGCGGCCACATTGAGATAGAGCAATCCTTTAGTGTATCCGTAGATTTCACAATCCTGCACGTCGAGCGTTTCATATGTTACGCCATCTGTCTTGTAATTGAACGCCTGGTCTGTCGTCTCATTGTTCGAACCGTCAAGCACAACCTGGCTTAAGCTAAGCGAAGCGCCTTCTTCTATCTGGAAGCGGCCACGTATAACAGGGCGGTTGGTCGGATATATGCCTTTGATTGTTATGCTCTTTGTAATGGTTGCGCATCCGGCGTTGAGAGGGTCGCCACCTATCGCGTGAACGCCGCTGTACAGGGCGAACACCGCGCCGTCACTTGCAGCCTCGAGCATGGCGGCTATGTCGTCGTCAGGGCCTATTGTTATCGCACCCTCGAGATCCATGATAGTGGTGAAAGTCTGGTGTCCGCATTGCCTGCCGTCTTCCAAGTAGAGGTACACGTCGTATTTCGTTTCAGGCTGCAAACCTTCCACAACGGCCTCTCCGGCAGCTATTTCTTCCGCTGTAAGTTGTTTTGTTACAACTACGTTACCGCTCTCATCCTCCACGGCAACCGTTGCCACCGGCTGGTCTGTGTGTTCTGGCCATGCCACGGTGACATGGCGGTCGGCCACGTCCTGCTCGGCAAGGCTTTCAAGATATTGTTCCGCATTTGTACGGAATGTCACTTCGCTCCACTTCGAGTTGCGGTCAACGTCGGCCGTGTCAATTGCCATTATCCGTGCTGAATAGCGTGTGTCAAAGTCCAAGCCCTCTATGGTAAGCGAATTTCCCGTAATGCCTGTGAATGTCTGCGTAGGGTCGCCTGCGAACTCAAGGCTGTCGTTGGCAAAGAGTTCCACTGTGTAGTTGCCTGCACCCTGTGACTCCACCCATTTCAAGGTGACCTTGTCTGTGCCGGGACTGCTTGTCTCGAAGTCAACCGGCGAGAACACTCGGTCGTAAACAATGCTCGTGATTTCGTCCATCGGGTCGTCGCACGAAGCAAGTGTAAGCAGCCCAAGTCCAAAGACGCAAGTCTTAAAAATATTACGTTTCATATTCCTTATTCTTTATTCGTTTTTGTTTATTAATAGCCGATTTGTTTAAGGCATAGGCCGGAAAGTGGAAGCAATGCTTTCCACTCTCCACCTACACGTCCTCCTTAATTAGTCAGACAGCGCGCCGTAATAGCCGTCGTTGTTTAGCATTCCGTTGCTGCTGTTGATGAACACGTCCCAAATAGGCCACAGGCAGTGCGTGCTGGGCTGCTGTACGTACAGACCGTCAATGTAGTCGGTCTGCATCACAGGCTCGTTGTCGCTTACAAACCAGCCTTTGCTGCTGTATCCGTCGAGCGATTCGCCTTCTGCGTCAGTGTCGCCCTGCTCAAGTCCGTAGATGTCAAGCGTCTCGCCGTCATCCTGGAGCTTGTAGTACACCTTGTCGGGATAATTGGCGAATTTGCCGGTCTTCTCCCTCATCTGTGTCAGCTTGTCCTTGGCTTCCTGCATCTTCTGGTCTATGAGATTCCAGCGGATGAGGTCTGCCTTGCGCAGCATTTCGCCTGCGAACTCAAGCGCACGCTGGTCCACTACGCCGTTGAAGAAAGCCGTCTTGCTTGCCGTGTACTGCGCCATGAGGGCGTTAACCTTAGTCGCAGGCAGAACCCTCGCAAGTACGGGGCGCATGTATTGTGCTGCCGCAGCCGGGCCGTCAAGTTCGTTAACGGCCTCCGCCGCCATGAGGTAGATGTCGGCCAAACGCATGTATTGCCAGTTGATGCCGTCATCGTTTGTAGAAGTTACGATACGGGTCATCCATTCGTAACGCAGCTTGCCGAAGCACCACTGGTCGAGGCTTCCCATCTCCTGCTCGGCAATACTTGTATTATCGTCAACGTCAGCCCAGCGGTAAGGCACACAGGTGATGTTCCTGCGGAGGTCTTCGGGGTCGTAGTCGTACCACAGGTAAGGCATCGGGCCGTTTGTACCGCCTTGTGCCTGCTGTGTATATTTGTCTTTTGACTGATGGTAAACGCCGAAAGTGTAGAGCACGCGTCCGCGTGAATCGGAGAACGGAATTTCCCAGATAGACTCGTCGCCGGCGGTAACGTCTTCTTCACAGAGCTTCCTGAAGTTTTCTTCAAACGAAAGACTTTCAAGAGCCTTGCTGTGGTTGATTACGTCAATACACTCGTCCTTTGCTATCTGGTACATCTTTTCTGGAGCAAGTTCGGGGTCTTTGCTAAGACGGAAACCGTCGCCACGCAGGCTATAGCCTCCGGCATACAGCGCGAGACGCGCACGAAGACCTTTTACGAACGACTTGCTTACACGCTCTGTTGAACTCGTAATTCCCGAACCAGGCCATGCGCAATAGTCTTCAGCTTCAAGCAAGTCGGCAAGAAGCTGCTTGTATATTACGTCGCGGTTGGTACGCGGCAGGTACATGTTGCTGCTGTTGTTCGGCTCGAAGCGCGCAGGAACGTCGCCCCATGCCTTGATGAGGTCGTTGTATATTACCGCCCTAAGCGTCAATGCCTCTCCGAGTAGCTGCGCCATGTCAGGGTCGTTCTCTACGTTGCCGTATTGGCGCAAGCCTTGTATTGCAAGGTTGGCGCGCTCTATGCCCTCATAAAACTTGGCGTATGCGTTGTTATCTGTGTTCATCTGCCCGTTGTTGGACAGTGTGCTGTAGTTCCACAGGCTCTGTTTGTCACTTGTTGCCTCGGCTATTGACGGTTTTGTTCGTGAACCTACCTCAATGTCGGTGTTCATGCCGTAGTACGGCAAGTAGCGTCCGCGGTATGAGTTGGTTTCGGCAAACGACTGGTGGATTGACATCACTTCGGCTTCGGCCAATGAATAAACCGAGTAAACCGAACTTGCGTCAAGCGTTGACTGTGTAGGAGCGTCCAAGTCACAGGATGTGACAAGCCCTAAGGTAGCCAGCGAAAGGAATGATATTTTAATACACTTGTTCATTGTTTTATTTTATTTTTAGAAGAGAAGGAGTAAGGAGGGAAGGAATAAGTAGACATGCTTTTACTCATATTTATAGCCCTAATTTGTTTTCCCTATTCGGAGTAATCTACTTACTCCTTTACTCCAATTACTCCTTTACTCCTTAATTATTTTACTTAAAAGTTAAGATTTAATCCGATTACGAACGAGCGGCTGCGCGGATAGCCTGAATAGTCAACACCCGGGGTAAGCGCATTCTTGCGGATACAGTCAGACTCGGGGTCGAAACCGCTGTAGCCTGTGATGGTGAACACGTTGTAAGCCGTGCAGTAGAAGCGCAGAGAGTTGATACCGACGCGCTTTGTAAGGCTCTGCGGCAGGGTGTAGCCCAAGGTAAGTGTGTTCAGGCGTAGGAACGATGCGTCTTCAACGGCCCAGTCTGTCAGGACAAATTTGCTCATGTATGGCGACCACATCGTGGTGTTTGCGTTGAGTTCGGCCAAACGTACCGGGTCGGTGCAGAGCTGGCCTGTAGCAGGGTCGAGGTTGGTCCAACGCTTGCCGTCGGCCATGATGTCAATCATGTTGCGGTACTGGTACTTACTGGTAGAGGTGTACTCTATTTTGTTTGCGTTGTACACTTCATTGCCTATGCTGTAATTGAAGTTCGCGCTAAGGTCGAAGCCGAACGCGCGGGCGTTGATGCCGAAACCTCCGTAAACGTCAGGATTGACGTTGCCTATGATGGTATTGTCCTCGTCGCCGATTGTTCCGTTGTGGTCAAGATCCTGCAGTTTGATAGAACCCGGGCGTACAGCTCCGATAATAGGTGTGGCATCGGCAACGCCTTCCTTAAGCGTCCATGTTTTCGTAGCTTCGTCATAACCGGTGAAGTCGCTTACCTCATAGCGTCCTGCAAGCTTGTAGCCGCGGATTTGGCCTACCTGTCCGCCTACTGCAATCCAATAGTCCTGACCGATTTCAGTGGAAGCCCACTGCGTGTTCATTCCAAAGTCATTCATTTGGCCAAGGCTCTTGATTTTATTGTGGTTGTAGCCTATGTTGCCGTTGATGTCTATGCCCCAGTCCTTCTTGTCTACAATATGGTAAGTGAAGCTGAACTCGATACCCTTGTTTTCCGTCTCGCCCATATTGCGGTACTGCGTGTCATAACCCGTTCCGGCTGTAGGGAACTCTATGAGCAGATCTTTCGTAGTGTTGAGGTAGGCCTCGATACTACCTGTAAGCTTGCCTTTGAATAAGGTGAAATCGAGACCCAGGTTGCGCGTGATGGTCGTTTCCCACTTCAGGTCGGGATTTGCCATAATCTTTGACGGTGCCCAGTAGCTGGTGAAGCCGTTAATCCAGCTTGTCGGCTTCGACTCGTAAAGCTGTGCCAACTGTCCCGTAGGAATGTTGTTGTTGCCGGCAGTACCGTAGCTGAAGCGCAGCTTCAAGTCGTCGAGCCAGCTTTGGGTCGCCTTCATGAACGGCTCCGCAGATATACGCCATGCAACGGCGGCTGACGGGAAGTAGCCCCAACGGTTCTCCTTTGAGAACTTTGACGAAGCGTCGGCGCGGAAAGTAGCCGTAAGGAGGTAACGCTCCTTGAAGTTATAGTTTACACGGCCGAAGAACGAAAGCAGCTTGTCGTCCGCGCTGTAATAGTCGTCTATAGAATAAGGCGTACCCTGTGAAGACAGCTTCCATGCAGTGTCGGCATCGTAGTCCTCGGGGAAACCGTGTACTTCGTTGGTGTTCTCGCGCTCTTTTGTAATGATGTACTCATGACCTACCATCAGGTTGAGGCTGTGATCCTTGTTCTTGATTACCTTGTCAAAGTCGTAGCTGATGGTGTTTGAGTTACGGAAGCGGTGGCGGTTTGTGTCAACCATGCGTATTGCGGGCTTGTTTTGGTTGCTACCTGACGGAACGTTCTTAACATAATAAGTCGTTGTACCCCAAAAACGCTGGTCGTACTGGTTGTAGTCGTCATAACCGAACTCCGTTCTGATTTTGAAGTTCTTGAATATTTCCCATCCGAACGCACCCGCCATGTTAAACGATTTGCGTTCCTTCTTACGGTCGTTGTCATACTGCACATCTACAGGATTGTACAGGTTGCCGAGATCGTCGTCAGATGAACCTGCACTTGGGTCAAGGTTTGCAAGTGGGATGGGAGTGTAGATTACGGCATACTTCAGACGCTTGTCTGAGTCGTACACGCCGGTAGCGTCGTTGGCACCGCCGCCTCGGATGTCAGTGTCAGAGTAGCGCACCTGGAAATCGAGCGTTGTGTTCTTGCTTGGCTTCGTGTTCAGCTTCAGGCTGAAGTTGTCACGCTTGTAGTTTGATCCAATTTGTATGGCCTTGTCGTTCATGTGGGCGTAACTGAACGAATAGCGAATCTTCTCCGAACCGCCCGTGATATTGATGTTGTGGTTGAACGTGTGGCCTGTGCGCCCGTAGACAATGTCCTGCCAGTCGTTGGCTTCAACGTCGCGGAACATGTCCATGTCCTCATAGTTGCCGAAGTATTTGGTATATGAACTGATGTCGCCGTTGGGGTTCATCAGCAGCGCCAGTTCGTACTGCCACTTTGCATAGTCGTAAGGCGAGAGCACGTCCATCGTCTTTGCCACCTTCTTCCAGCTGTAATAAGCATTGTAGCTTACGTTCACCTTGCCGGCCTTGCCGCTCTTCGTCGTCACGAGTATAACGCCGTTTGCACCGCGCGAACCGTAGATGGCGGTCGACGACGCGTCCTTGAGCACGGTTATGTCCTCGATGTCTGTCGCGGGGATGTCGCTTATGCTCTCTACGGGGAAGCCGTCGACTATGAGTAACGGGTCGTTGCTCTGTGTGATTGAGCCGCCTCCGCGCACGCGGATTTTCACGTCGGCGTCAGGAGAACCCTCCGTGGTGGTGATGTTCACGCCGGCCATCTTACCGGTCAACGCCTCGCTGACTGATGCTACCGGCACCGCTGTCAGCGCCTCGCTGTTTACGGTTGCCACCGAACCTGTCAAATCCTTGCGGCGTACCGAACCGTAACCTATGACTACAAGGTCTTCAAGTGCTGTGGCCTCGTCTTCGAGCGTCACATTTACAGTACTCTTTCCAGCCGTCTCCACAACCTGAGTCTTCATGCCGATGTATGAAATCTGCAAAGGGTTGTTGCCGGTCAATTTGATGGAGAAGTTTCCGTCAAGGTCGGTCACGGTGGCGTTGTTCTTCGTCCCCTGTTCAAGGACGGTTGCGCCGATCACCGGCTCGCCGTTGGCGTCCTTCACGTTTCCTTTGATTGTCTGCGCCGACACGCCGAACGCGAACATCGCGAACAACGCTGCGAGCGCAAGTCGAAAAGTTTTTAATTTA